>OBEQ010434648.1_pt1 | contig 14402 bp, 15 predicted proteins | sample 1670901 | NCBI WGS metagenome assembly OBEQ01 (sample SAMEA104232315, study PRJEB22302) | groundwater metagenome | biome: forest; feature: aquifer; material: groundwater | place: USA | collected 2011-08-07 | depth 5.4 m
GCAAGGACCGGCCTTCTCTCCATGTCTCGCAGGACGGATTTAGTCGGCTCCGGTAAAAAAGGGCAATCAAAAAAATTGGCGAAAGAAGAAGAGGAAGAAATCGCTAACTAAAGAGGAAGATATGATTAAAATTTATTACGACAAAGATGCGGACTTAAACGCGCTTAAAGGCAAGAAAACAGCCATCATCGGTTACGGTATCCAGGGTCGCGGTCAAGGATTGAATCTTCGTGATAGCGGAGTGGATGTCATTATTTCTCAGCGCCCCGGCGGAAAAAATTACGATATCGCTGTCGAAGACGGTTGGACGCCGGTTTCCGCGTCGGAAGCCGCCAAGCAAGCCGACATTATTCAAATCCTTGCGCAGGATCATCTGCAGGCTGAGATTTACGAAAAAGATGTGAAGCCCAATTTAAAGCCGGGCAAGGCGCTTCTTTTTTCGCATGGTTTTAATATTCATTTTGGCTACATCAAACCGCCCAAGGATGTGGATGTATATATGGTAGCGCCGAAAGGACCGGGCGGCCTCGTGCGCAGCCAGTTCGTGGAAGGAAAAGGCGTGCCGTCCCTCGTGGCTATTCAGCAAAATGCGACGGGCAATGCGCTTAAATTGGCGCTTGCTCATGCCAAGGCCATTGGCGGAACGCGCGCCGGCGTTATCGAAACCAATTTTAAGGAAGAAACCGAAACCGATCTTTTTGGCGAACAAGTCGTACTTTGCGGCGGTTTAAGCGAACTCATCCGCGCCGGATTTGAAACACTTGTCGAAGCCGGTTATGCGCCGGAGATGGCGTATTTCGAATGCTTGCACGAAGTAAAATTAATTACCGACGGGATTTTCGAAGCCGGCATTAGCGGCATGCACCGCAAAGTTTCCGATACTGCCGAATACGGTGATTACAGCCGCGGCAAGCGTGTTATTAATAAAGAAACCCGGGCTGAGATGAAGAAAATTCTCGAAGAGATCCGTTCCGGAAAATTTGCTGCGGAATGGATGGAAGAAAATAAAACCGGCCGGAAAAATTATAATAAATTCCGCGAAGAATGCGATAAGCACCCGATCGAAAAAATCGGCGCCGAGCTCCGCAAAATGATGGGCTGGGTGATCGACGCGTCCAAGAAACCTCTAGCTGCCGCGGGGAAGAGATAGCCGACCGTGTTTTCACCCCGCTCGGAAAAGACGTTATGGAAAAGTCCAAGGGAAGAAAAATTTATGTTTTCGATACGACACTTCGCGACGGCGAACAGTCGCCAGGGTGTAGTCTCACCCCAGTCGAAAAATTAGAGGCCGCCGAGCAACTCGAACGGCTGAACGTCGATATTATCGAAGCCGGTTTTCCCGCCGCTTCGCCCGGCGAAGTTGAAGCCATCCAGAAACTTTCCAAAAAAGTCAAAAGGCCTGTAATCTGCGCGCTGGCGCGCTGCATTCGTAAGGACATTGATTTTGTCCGCGAAGCGCTGAAATTCGCCAAACGTTCGCGCTGCCATGTTTTTTTGGCTACCTCGAAAATCCACCGTGAATTTAAACTTAAAAAACCCAAAGACGAATTGGTTCAAATCGCGTCCGAACACGTGGCGTATGCCCGGAAATTTTTTAAGGAAGTGGAATTCTCACCAGAAGACGCAGCGCGTACCGAGTTTGATTTTCTCATTCAAGTCGTCCGGGCGGCTATCGATGCCGGCGCAACTACGATTAATATTCCGGACACCGTAGGCTACGCTATTCCGAGCGAATTTGCCGAGCTCATCCGCCAGCTGGTCGAATCCATCCCGGAATTTAATCCGGAAAATCCAAAAGTTAATTTAAGCGTTCACTGCCACAATGATTTGGGCCTCGCCGTTGCCAATTCCGTTGCGGCCATTAAAAACGGCGCCAATCAGGTGGAGTGTACGGTGAACGGTATCGGCGAGCGCGCAGGAAACGCATCGCTTGAAGAAATCGCTATGATTATCGATACACGCGCTGATTTTATGGATTGCTACACGGATATTGTTCATAGCGAAATTACAAAGTCTTCGCATGTCGTTTCGCGTCTCACCGGAATGTTGGTCCAGGCCAATAAGGCGATTGTTGGAAAAAATGCTTTCGCGCATGAATCCGGTATTCACCAGGACGGCATTTTGAAAAAGCGTCTGACGTATGAAATCATTGACCCGGCCAGAGTCGGATTAAAGGGAAGTCATATTGTTCTCGGAAAACATTCCGGCCGGCACGCGTTTCGTGAGCGTCTCGCTAAGCTCGGTTACCAATTAAACGATACGCAGCTTGATCAGGCGTTTGTCCGGTTTAAGCAGCTCGCCGACCAGAAAAAAGATGTCTACGATGAAGACGTTCACGCTATCGTTACAGACGAGCTCACGCGGTTGACTCAAATGTGGCGTCTGGTTTCTTTCGAAGCGACGGTGCATTCGGCCGGCAGCGCAAAGGCCACTGTTATGCTTAAAAAAGGTGCCAAAAGTATGAGCGCTTCTGCGACTGGGGACGGCCCGGTGGACGCTGGCTGCCGCGCTATTGAAAAAATTATCAAATGCGAAGGCCGCATAAGCAAATTTTCGATTCAAGCCATTACCGCCGGCAAGGATGCTATGGGCGAAGCGAACGTGACGGTGCGTGCCAAAGGTCTCGAAGTGACCGGGCGCGGTTCAAGCACCGATATTATCGAAGCCAGCATCAAAGCCTACCTTTATGCCATGAATCGTATCTTGGCCATGACCGCCAAGCCGCGCAAACAGCAATTGAGCCAGGTGTGAGCCTGTCGCTCTTCATTTTTCTAGATTTCCAATGAAACACAAAAGAGATTCGTGGGTGGCCGAATACGGCCTCTATGCCATTTTTGGGTATCCGTTGACGCATACGTATTCGCCGGCGATGCATAACAGAGCCTTCGAATCGCTTGGGCTGAATAACTATTACATCGATCTTCCCGTGCCGCCCGGACGATTTAAGCAAATGATTCGTTCGCTTAAGAATGCACCGCTCAGCGGTTTTAATCTCACGGTGCCGCATAAAGAAATTATTTTGAAAGCGCTCGATTCGATGGACGGCGAAGCCAAACAAATCGGCGCCGTCAATACGGTTTTGGTCGGCCCGGTCGACGGCACAGCCGATCAGAAAGTTCATTTGATCGGTTACAACACCGATGCCTATGGATTCAGGGAAGCGCTTCGAAAAGAAGGGCGATTTAACGCGCGCGGAAAATCTATTTTGATTTTGGGCGCCGGCGGGGCCGCTCGTGCGTGTGTGTATGTCCTTATTAAAGAAGGCGCCGCTAACATTATTGTTGCAAACCGGACCGTTTCGAAAGCAAGGAAGCTTATTAAAGATTTCTCACGAATTACGGGCGCCGCAAAAAAGAAATTGTCTGCCTTACCTTTAAAAAAAGAAAATCTGAAGCGGGTTTTGCCTGCGATTGATTTGATCGTTAACTCGACTTCGCTTGGACTTAAGGCCGGCGATCCGCTTCCGATTGATGTAAAACTTTTGCCTAAGAAAAAGAAGCTATTAATATTTGACTTAATTTATAACCCACTACAGACGAAATTATTACTCGAGGCTCATAAGAGAGGCTATCGGACGATGAACGGCTTATCCATGCTTCTTTATCAGGGCGCGCGTGCGTTCGAGATTTGGACAAAAAAGACAGCGCCGGTCAACATCATGAGAAAAGCATTAAAAGAAGCGAGCGGTAATTAATGGATATATTGGGTTTACCTCACATTTTTTGGGCCGGCTTATTTTTTATATTAGGCGCCTGCATCGGCAGTTTCCTGAACGTGTGTATATTTCGTTGGCCGCAGGAAGAGCTTTCCATCGTAAAACCCCGATCGTTTTGCCCAAGTTGTAAGGAAATGATCCGGTGGTACGATAATATTCCGATGCTTAGTTTTGTTTTTCTCAGGGGCCGCTGCCGCCGTTGCGGTTGGAGGATCTCACTCCATTATCCGCTTGTTGAATTGGCGTACGGCGTTATTTTGACGGCATTTTTCCTAAGATTCGGTTTATCCGTACCGTTTGTATTTAGCTCTGTGTTTGTCGCGCTGCTTTTGATAGCGACCATTACGGATTTCCAAACGAGAATTATTCCCGACGAAGTTAATTTTTACGGAATATTTTTTGCGATGCTTATGAGTTTTGTGTTTCCCATTCTGCAGCATGAGCCTGGGCATAAACTGGCTCTGGCTGATTCCACGCTCGGTGTGCTTTTAGGCGGCGGACTGCTTTATGTCATTGCTATTGTCGGCGACGCCATGTTTAAAAGAGAAAGTATGGGCGGGGGCGATATTAAATTGCTCGCCATGATCGGTGCTTTTCTAGGCTACCGTTTTGTTTTTCCGACGATGTTTTTCGCTTCGCTCGGAGGCTCGTTCATAGGCATCATATTGAAGTTGGTTCGAAAAGACGACACCATTGCTTTCGGTCCTTATTTGGCGCTCGGCGCGGTTGTTTCTCTGATGTGGGGCGATTGGCTGCTGCAAAAGTTTTTTCCATTTCTTTAAGAAAGATTAATTGAGGTCAAATCATGTTTGATTACATTACAAGCGGAGAATCGCACGGTCGTTTTCTTACGGCCATCATCGAAGGTGTGCCGAGCGGCATTACGATCGATATGCCTTTCATTACCCACGAACTCTCCCGTCGCCAGGGCGGCTACGGCCGTGGCGGACGCATGAAAATTGAAAAGGACGAAGTCCAAATTACGGCCGGTGTTTTAAAAGGCCGGACTACGGGTGCGCCGATCGGGCTTTTGCTGGAAAACAAAGATTTCAAAATCGATAAAATGCCGGAGCTTTTCCGCCCGCGTCCTGGCCACGCAGATTTGGTGGGCCATTTGAAATACGGCGAAGGTATTCGCGCTGTTCTCGAACGCGCAAGCGCTCGCGAGACCGCGATGCGTGTTGCCGTTGGTGCGATTGCGCGGCTTTTTCTCAGGGAATTCGGAATTCTTACAACCAGCCATGTTCTTGAAATCGGCGGCGTATCGGCCGATGTTTCCAACACGAAGTTTGAGGAAATCGAAAAGAAAGCGCCGAAGTCGGAAGTGTATTGTATTTCCGATGCTGCTACTGAAAAAATGAAAGCCAAGATCGACGAAGCGCGCCGGGACGGGGACACGCTCGGGGGGCTTCTTGAAGTCCGTGTAAAAGGTTGTCCGCCGGGGCTCGGGTCGTATACGCATTTTGGGAAAAAAATTGATGCCCATCTTGCGGCGTCCATGCTTAGCATCCAGGCTGTAAAAGGCGTTACGTTTGGAATCGGTGCCGATTTTGCAAAGTTGCCCGGCTCAAAAACGCACGATGAAATCGGCTACAGCAAAGAGCGCGGCTATTACCGGCTCACGAATCACTTGGGCGGCATCGAAGGCGGTATGACTACCGGTGAAGAAATTGTTGCGAAGGTCATTATGAAACCGATTTCGACTCTCCGCAAAGCGCTCCGCTCGGTGGATATGCAGACGAAGAAAGTCGAAGAGGCTGCCTACGAACGGTCGGACATCTGCACCGTTCCGGCGCTCAGTGTGATTTGCGAAAACGTGATCATGGTCGATATCGCCCGATTTTTCCTCGAAAAATTTGGCGGCGACTCCCTCAAAGAAACCCAGCGCAATTACAACAGCTACCTAGATCAATTGAAAAAGTCGTAAGTCTACTTATCGCCGATGGCATGAAAAATATTTATCTTGTTGGAATGATGGGTTCGGGCAAGAGCGTCACCGGAAAACATTTGGCGGAACTTCTGAATCGCCGGTTTGTGGAAACCGACCAATTGATTGTAGAAGGAACGGGCATATCGGTTCAGCAAATTTTTGAAGAGATGGGCGAACCTGCCTTTCGCCAACTCGAGAGCGATATTCTTAAAGAAGTCTCGCAATTTCAAAACTCGGTTGTCTCGCTTGGCGGCGGCGCTGTTATATTAGACGGGAATTTGGAACTGATTAAAACGACCGGCACCGTGATTTATCTTCGCTCAAAACCCGAAACGCTTTGGCAGCGCGTCTGCAGCGATAAGGGCAGGCCGCTCTTAAACGTAGCCGATCCTTTCAAGCGGATTAAGGAATTGCTCGACGAACGAAAATCTTTTTACGAGCAAGCTGATCTTATGGTAGATACGGACGGTAAAACCGCCGAAGCTGTTGCCGAAGAAATAAGGGGCCTTCTTGAAACACATTCCGGTAAAAAATAAAACAGTCCAAGTCTCGCTAGGCGAGCGAAGCTACTCCATTCTTGTAGGTTCCGGCACGCTTATGAATTTGGGGCATTATCTTGAACAGCTCGGCGATGTAACGAACGTAACGGTTGTTACGAACTTACACATCGCTTCCTTACACATCCGTCCCCTTGAGCGCGCGATGAAACAATCTAAGGTTCCGTTTGAAGTTCATTTGGTGCCGGACGGAGAGGACGCAAAATCAGAAGAGGCTCTTTTCGGTATTTTTGACCACTTGCTACGCTTTCGCGCAGACCGCGGTTCGGTGCTTGTGGCGTTCGGCGGCGGAGTGGTGGGCGATCTCACCGGTTTTGCTGCCAGCGTTTTTATGCGGGGCATTCGCTGGATTCAAGTACCGACAACTCTTTTGGCGCAAGTCGACAGCGCTATCGGCGGGAAAACCGCAATCAATTTAAAAGAAGGTAAAAATCTCATCGGAACGTTTTGTCAGCCCAATCTTGTGCTGAGCGATATCTCGCTTCTCCGAACGTTACCGAAATTAGAGCTCATCATCGGTCTTGCCGAGGTCATCAAATACGGCATTCTCGAAGGGGAAAAACTTTTCCGGTATTTAGAAGAATGCGCTGATGATCTTTTGCGAGGAAATCCGGAAATTCTACAAAAAATTGTTTCCGCATCTTCCCGCATTAAAGGAAGTATCGTAAGCCGGGATGAGCGGGAGCAAACCACGCTTCGCATGCAGTTGAATTTAGGGCATACGTTTGCTCATGCCATTGAACGCGAAGGCGGTTACAAGAAAATCAGCCACGGCCAGGCGGTCGCGGTAGGGCTCGTTGCTGCCGCGAAACTTTCGAATCTGAAAGACTGGATGAAGAAAGAAACGGTAGAGCGCATCATCAAACTTATTCGCCGCGTTGGCCTTCCGGGCAATTTAGCAGAATTGGGTCTGGAGCCGAATAAGGTTATTAAAGCGATGGAGCATGATAAGAAGAAAAAGAAGGGCGTTCTTCGATTTATTCTTCCAAAGCGGCTCGGCCAGATTGTTGTTACGGATAAAGTAAAGCCCGCCGAGATCAAGCAAGCGTTACGCTAATTATTATTGGGATCATCCTTCCTGAATTTATCCATTAGTTTCTTTAAGTCGGCGTCCGCCGCACGATGGACAACGCTTGCAATAAAAATCATAACGGAAAACGGCCACACGTCGTCGGGGCCGACGACAAGTCCTGTATGAACATCTTCCTTGCGTTCGAGATCGGTCGCAAACGATTTTCTTGCTTCGGATAAACTTTTTTCGAAGATATCCACCGAATAGGATTCGTTGTTGTATTTCAAGGAAGGATAACGGAGACCTCTCAATAAGAAAAAGTTGACCACCGAATTTTCGCTAAGGCCCAGTTTTTCAAAATCGAAACCAAACAACTGCGGAATTTGATGGGGCAGAACAATCGAAGGTTTGCTTACGATAATTTTCCCTTTTCGCACGGCCGTATCGTTTACGCCCGCGATGGATTTCGAGAGAAAAATATAGGGCAGTTCTGTATCCTCAAACGTGCCGAGCGGTTTCAGCCGCGTCCGGACAATCTCGGTTTCTTTAAGCGCTTTTTCCCAGAATGAATCAATATCCATAATGCATAGTATAAATGTTGACTCCCTCGCCGGCAAATCTATAATAATCGCCATGAAACGGAATTTTTTTCTAACACCCATATACGCTCTTTTTGACCGGTCGTTCTATCGGGAAGCCGTTCAGACTTGGCGCGAAAAACAAATATTTTTGTTTTTGACCTACCTCGTTTCTTTTTATGTGTTGGGCATCATGTTGAGCCTTCTTCGTCTCAATAATCAATCGGCGTTTATTTTTGGCAAGTTTGACGATAACCATCCCATCGTAAAGCTTCTAAGCGCTTCGCCCCGTCAATGGACGTTGGATAACCAAGGTATTTCTCTTTTTGCCGAAGACGGCACTCCGATTGAGAAATGGCATTTCGAAAATTGGGTTTATATCGATACGACGCAAGCGGCTGATTTCACTCCGCCTGAAGAGTCCGCCGTAGTCATGAGTAAAAGTTTATTGTGGTTTTCCGGAGGCCGAGATGCTCGCGCGGTACGTTTCCGCGAATGGCGCGAAAAGGCCGGACAAGATATCAAACTTTCGGTGTACCGGAATACGGAAGGTGTGTTCGATCATTTTGAAATGGTAGGGCAGGATGGAAAGACGCGGTTCATTACCAAAGCGGATGTTCGTGCGGGATTTCGGTTTACGAAAATTGTAATCGTATCGCTTGTATTTTTATTTTCCTGGCTTTTCCTATTTCTATATAAAATCTTGGCGGTTGCCGTTCTCTCGCTTGTTGGATTTATTTTGAACGCCGTTTTAAAGCGTGGACTCGATTTCAGAAAAATTTTTGTGGTTTGTCTTTTAATCCAATCACCGGTGATTTTAGTTCATATATTTCAAATGGGTTTTCCCTTTTTGATCCAACGGGGTGCGCTTATCAGCTGGTCCGTTTCTTTAGTTTATCTCGGTATTGTTTTTTTTCGTTTTCTCCCGGCTACTGAAAACGAGTCGGCCCATTCATCCTAATATGGAAAACCAGACTCCCGCTCCAATTCCAACCCCTCCTTCAGAAAAAATTACAATCGATGATTTCAAAAAAGTCGAGTTTCGCGTGGGGAAAGTTATCCGAGTAGAAGATTTTCCCGAAGCGCGGAAGCCGACGCATAAAATGTGGATTGATTTCGGCGAATTCGGCATTAAGCAATGTGGCGCTCAGATTGCCCATGTCTACACGAAAGAACAAATGCTTGGCCGGACGCTTGTCTGCGTAACCAATTTCAGTCCACGCAATATTGCCGGTTTCAGTTCCGAAGTCATGGTTCTCGCCGCTAATCTAGGCGACGGCCAGCTCTCTCTTCTCCTGCCCGACCGCGAATGCCCGCCCGGTAAACGCGTCGGCTAATTTCCATTTCACTTAAAAAATAAAACAGTGCTTCTGGTGGTTATCTCCGTTGCTCTGAGGACAAACCGATTGTCCGGGCACCGCTCAGAAATTACCATCATGGTAATTTCTTCACTCGTTTCGGCGCTGCTCCGCCATCCATGGCTGCGCTACGCGCCTCAAACGTGCCCTACAACAATCGGTTTGTCCTCAGAGTGATGGAGGTAACTGCTAGGAGCGCTAAGAAGTACAAGGGATTGACCGGTTAAGGGAGTGATGCTAGAATTCGTGCCGGTTGCTGCAGAAGCGTAAAGATCCCATTTTGCCCTTGGTTCCCAAGAATCAAGGGCATTTTATTTTAAAAAATGAGGAGAATTATGGAACTTCGTATCAGTGACAGCAACTATCCGTCTTGGTTAAAACAAATTCACAATCCTCCCAAACTCCTTCATGTGCTCGGCTCATTTCTCGAATGCGACAAGTCAGCGCTCGCGATCGTTGGATCCCGGAACGCTACGCTTTACGGACTCCGCATTGCCGAGCAGCTTGCTTTTGAATTAGCCGAAAAAGGAATCACCATTGTTTCCGGCTTGGCCCGCGGAATTGATGCGGCGAGTCATAAAGGTGCGTTAAAAGCCGGAGGACGAACGATTGCGGTGTTAGGCTCGGGTATTGATAGAATTTATCCGAAAGAACATTTCGAATTGGCTCAGAAAATTTCCAAACAAGGTTGTGTGATAAGCGAATTAGCAAATGACTTCGAGGCCAAGCCGTTTAATTTTCCGCTCCGGAATAGAATTATAAGCGGTCTTAGTTTGGGTGTAATTGTAGTAGAAGCTTCGCGAAGAAGCGGTTCTTTAATCACAGCCACGCACGCTATCGAACAGGGCAGACAGGTATTTGCCGTACCGGGTCATGTCGATTCGCTTCTATCGGAAGGTTCGCATTCGCTTATCAAAGAAGGCGCAATATTGGTAGAAAGTGCCAATGATATCCTGGCCGAACTTGCCCCCTGCCTCAAAGATTGCTTGCCGATGCAGAAAGAAAAAGTTTTGCCAAAACCCGATAATAAATTAGCGGAATTGGAGCCTGTTGCGGTAGATGTAGTTGAGCTATTAAATGACGGCCCGCTTAACCTTGAAGAGATCCAAGAGATTCTCGGAACCGACGCGGATATCCAAAAAGTTCTAGTCCAACTGGAGCTGATAGGTAAGATTAAGCGTTCATTCGGCGCTACTTACGAAGCCTGCTGAATTTCTATCCTTTTCCCGCATCATTCAAGCCCATCGTGTTATACGCCGATCTATGTTATGGCATATTTCAAATGTTTATAGGCTGTCAAATTGCCCTTTATAATATTTTAGAACACCTCTAACGTTAAGGAGAACAAAATGGATGAAGTCATAAAAGGAAGTAATTGGAATGCTGATTCAGGTACTCCTCCTGCTAGAAAAAGAATGCGGTTTGCCGCCGATTTTATAGATTTGTTAATTATTCCTGCCGTGCTCGGGGGGATTTTCGGACTTGTATTGATTGCCGCTCCCGATTTATTGCGGGACATCCTTCTTACGGCAGTTTATGTGGGATGGATATTCTTCCGCGATTTATATTTTTCTCCCGGCCGGTGGATGGTGGGTCTCAAACTCATTTCTCTTGGCGGAGATGCAGAAATTTCGCTTTTTGGTTCTGTTAAGTTGTTCAAATTCAAGACTACATCCTCGGGCTCAAAACCTAGTTTCTTGCAGGTTGTTTGGAGAAACTTCTGGATTTATCCGTATATTTTGGTTATCGGTTATTGGGTTGAGTTGGTCGGGCTTTTTGTTAAGTCCGAGCGCTTTATGGATTTAGCAGCAAAAACGCGCGTTATTGGAACCCGGTAATTCACACAGCACATCTTTTAATGGAAAAGAATGCCGTATGATGAAGGGCCGAAAAAATAAAAACAGTCCGGCAAATATGTATTCGGCCCGTCTAGATAACGATCTTCAGTACCTCAGAAAACATCTCGATAAACTTTGGGAATTTGCCAACGATGCAAACGGCCGTATACACGATCTCGAGGTGCATGCCGATTTGATGCAACGTCTTGTTGTGGCGCTTGCTCTTGAAAAAATCGGTACCGATTTGCATGAATTACGGCGGTTGATCCGGCAGGCGGAAAAGGAAGCCATAGCGGATTCGGAAGTTTTCCAGCTCGAAGAGCTATTTAAGATGCCGCCCAGGAAACCTTCACATAATAAACTATCCAAGAAAAAACGTCGAAAAGGCTAGAAAATAGTTATATCCGTAAGTGGTTGATTATAAATGGGTTATAATGTCCGATAAGACCATTCTTTACTTTTTTTTGCGTTTGATTTACCATAGACGGCCATAAATGATAGTCCCAACTTATTTACTTATATATATTAAATGCAAATACGTCTTAATGGTGAAACACGAGAAGTTAACGAGGGGTGGAGCATCCAAGAATTGCTCGAAAACCTAGGAGTCCATGTTCGGACTGTGGTTATTGAACTAAACCGTTCTATTGTGCGGTTTCCGCAGTTTAATGAAACAAAATTAAAACCGGGCGATGTCATCGAAGTGGTACGTATTGTAGGGGGAGGATCTTTTGCCGAGTAAGAAAAAAAGCAGCCGTACAAAATCTGATTCAAAATATGAAAAACGCGTTGTGTCGGAAAGAGGTAAGGCGGCTGGAAATTTAGTTATCGTCGAATCGCCGGCCAAGGCAAAGACAATCAATCGTTATTTGGGCAACGACTATATCGTAGAAGCTTCTATGGGTCATGTACGGGATTTGCCCCGCAGCCGTATGGGCCTTAATATGGATAACGGCGGTTTTCAGCCCGAATATATTGTCATGATGAGGGCTCGAAAAACCGTTTCGTATCTTAAGAAGCTCGCTAAAGGTAAGAAAGGAATTTACCTTGCGCCTGATCCGGACCGGGAAGGCGAAGCCATCAGTTGGCATTTGGCTTATCTTCTTGAAGACAGCGGAGCAAAAATTTACCGTGTCGTTTTTAACGAAATTACAAAAGACGCCGTGACTCAGGCGTTCAAGCAACCGCGTGAGATCGACCGGAAATTGGTGGATGCGCAGCAAGCCCGGCGCATTCTCGATCGCGTTGTGGGTTACAACTTAAGCCCTCTTCTTTGGAAAAAAATCGGGCGCGGACTTTCTGCCGGCCGCGTTCAATCGGTGGCTTTAAAATTTATCGTCGAGCGAGAACAAGAAATTCGCGCTTTCAAACCGCAGGAATATTGGTCAATCCACGCCGATTTGGCCAGCGAGCGCCGTGATATTGCCGATAAGCGGTTTAAAGCAAAACTCGATAAGATTGACGGCCAGAAGGCGGAAATTAAAACCGAAGCCCAGGCCCAAACGCTCAAAGCAGAGCTTGAAAAAGCGTCGTTTAAAGTTTTAAGCGTTGGTTCTAAAACTCGTCAGCGAAAACCGCAGGCGCCTTATACGACCAGTAAGCTCCAGCAAGAAGCGTTTACTCGTTTAGGTTTTTCGGCGCAGAAAACGATGGTTCTGGCCCAAAAATTGTACGAAGGTGTGGACATCGGCAAAGAAGAAGGTACGGTGGGTCTTATTACCTATATGCGTACCGATTCGGTAAATGTTTCCGAACAGGCGAAAATAGAACTGCAAAAATTTATTGTAGATACGTACGGGAAAGAGTATTTGCCTGAAACGCCGAATGTATATAAGTCAAAAAAGCTGGCGCAGGAAGCCCATGAAGCCATTCGGCCTACCTCGGCGTATCGGCAGCCAGAAAAAATGGCCCCGTATTTAGAGCCTGATGATTTAAAGCTCTACGAGTTAATTTGGAGTAAGTTTGTAGCTTCGCAGATGAAACCGGCGATTGATAACGTGGTAACGATTGAGATTTCTGCATCCAGTCGCTACGTTCTGAGAGCTACCGGAAGCACAAATGTATTTCCGGGCTATCTGCTTGTTTTTAAAGATATCTCTCAATTGAAGAAGCAAAAAAAAGAAAAAGAAGAAGGCGAAGCGGATGAAGACGAAGTTGGAGAGCTACCCCCTTTAACCGAAGGTGAACTTCTCAAGCTTTTTGAAATCATCAATCAACAGCATTTTACCAAGCCACCGCCTCGGTTTAACGACGCTAGTTTGGTGAAATGGCTTGAAGAAAACGGAATCGGTCGGCCAAGTACGTATGCGCCGACTATTGCGACTATCGTAGGCCGTGGATATGTCCTCCGCGCGGGCGGATCGCTCAGACCTTCCGAGCTCGGCGAACAGGTCACGAAACTCTTGGTGGAGCATTTTGCGGTAGTCATGGATACGAAGTTTACGGCGTACATGGAAGAAGAGCTGGATAAGATTGAAGAAGGCCAGATTCCCTGGGCCAACGTCATTCGCGAATTTTACACGCCGTTTGAGAAAGATCTCGCTCAGGCACGTGAAAAAATTAAGGACATGGTAAGAGAAGACAAGCCGACCGATTATAAATGCGATGTTTGCGCCAAGCCCATGGTCATTAAATGGGGAAGATTCGGCCAATTCATCGCGTGTACCGGCTTTCCCGATTGCAAGTATACCCGATCGATGCCGACCGGTTTCCGTTGCCCCGAGCCCAATTGCAACGGCGATTTGATCCGGCTTCAATCGAAGAACAAAAGATCTTTTTACGGCTGTTCTAATTATCCGACGTGCCGGCACACGGCAAACAAGCTGCCTTCGAAGGAAAACGAAGGCGCTGCAGCAGCATAAAGCGCACTACATTATACGTATTGTTGAACTTGTTAAATTTAAAAAAGAAAAACCAGGAGAAGTAAGATGAAAAAAGAAATTGATCAATTTTTAACATACTTGAAAGCGGAGAAAAATGCCTCAGACCACACGGTAAAAAATTATGCTGTGGACTTGCGCGATTTCTGCGCGTTTGCCGGAGAGATAGCGCCGGAAACAATCGAGTATACGCATGTCCGGAATTTTTTAGCGCATTTAAAAGAGCGCGAATTTTCGCAGAGCTCTATTTCAAGAAAATTAGCGTGCCTGCGCTCTTTTTTCAAATACATGGCGCGCGAGCAATTGCTGACCACCAACCCGGCCAGCAATATTGCCACGCCTAAGCGCGAGAAAAAGCTTCCCGAATTTCTTAGTCAGGATGAAATGAATAAGCTTCTTAGCGCCGCTTCGGATGCTACCAAAGCCGGCCGCCGCGACCGCGCTATTATCGAAACGCTCTACAGCACCGGCATGCGCGTAAGCGAGCTGATGTGCCTCAATATTAGTGATTTGGATTTTGTCGGCGGAACGCTCA
>OBEQ011045562.1_pt1 | contig 14400 bp, 16 predicted proteins | sample 1670901 | NCBI WGS metagenome assembly OBEQ01 (sample SAMEA104232315, study PRJEB22302) | groundwater metagenome | biome: forest; feature: aquifer; material: groundwater | place: USA | collected 2011-08-07 | depth 5.4 m
ACGACGTACTATGAGCGCGGGCACAAGGAATCGATGCTCGCGCTCGCGCGCCTCACGCAAGCGACGGACATCGTGCTCCGCTACCGGGGCGAAGTCTCGTTCGCGCGACGCGACATGGGCGAGTCTGTCGTGTTCAGCGTTCTCAGTGGAATCGGGGAGATGTACGAGCTCAAAAAGCTCGTTCCGAACACCATTTATTCGATGTACGGGCAGAAGTTCGGCGAGGTCTTCCAGCGTCGGAGCATCGTCGCGCTCACTTTGTGCGACGGCATCGACGAGGGGCAGTTGGCCGTGATGGTCGAGCTTTTGAGCGGCCCGGAAATTGGCGCCACGGAGCTCCGCAATCAGTTTCTGGCCAAGGGGCTCACGCGGGCAAAGCTCCTCTTCGCGTCGGATCTCCTCGGTCGCGAACGCAAGCTCCCTTGGCAGGTAGACTTGTGCATCTCGCGCCTCGCCCGCGATTTGCGCGCGCTCCCGCTGCTTCGTGGGCTCGACATGGACGGCATGTTGGAGCTTCGCATGCAGCTCATCGCAGACGTGGTGCGGGCGCTGCCTCGGCCCGACCAGGTGCGCATTCTGCTCGAGAACGCGGACCTCATCGCCAATGAAGTGCGTCACGTGCCGGAGCTTGCCACTTGCGAGACGCTGCGCAGCCTCGTCGACGCGCTCCCGCGCGCGCGCGCCGCCCAGGTCGCGCAGGCGATCCTTGCGGACGCCGCGCGCGAGAGCTCACCGCCGCCCAGCACCGACGAGCGCACGCGCGGCGTTTTGCCCGAGCTCACGCAGCGTTTCGTCCGCGATCGCAGTCCGGAGACCGACCACGTTTTGAAGGCAATGCACGAACGCGGCGTGCTCTCGCTCGAGACGCTCCCCGAAGATTTGCAAGAGTGGGTGCACGCCGAGCGCACGGCGGAGCTTCTCATTGCGCATCCTCAGGCGGTGTTGGGCCCGCTGGACGGGCAAATCGAGACGTCGCGGTTCCGGGCGCACATGGTTCTGCTCGAACGTGCGCTGCCGACTCTCGCGCAGCGGGGCGAGGCGCGCTCTCTATCCATCGCGCTCGCGTGGCTTCGGCGGCTTCAGGGGCCGCGCGCGGAAATGGCTCGATCGGCGGCGCGTGCGTTGGAAGACCCGGAGGTGCTCGAACCCGTGGGGCGCGCGCTCTTCCACGGCGTGGGGGATTCGCGCGACGCGGCGCACGCCGTGCTGGTTTTGACCGGGGCGACTGGCGCACGCGCGCTGTTCATGGCGCGCTCGAAAGAAGCACTCGACCAAGGCGCGCGCGCGCGTTTCGTGGGCACCATGCGCCGCATCGGTCGTGTCGCATGGCCCACGCTGGTGACGGCGATGGAGTACGTGCAGCCCACGAGTGAGGGACACTTCGATGCTGCTCTCGCCGAGGACGTGCTCCGCGCGCTGCCCGAAGTGCAAGACGACCAAACCGGCGCGCTGGTCTCGAAGCTCATGCGCCATGGCGGCCCGCAGGTCTGTCGTGCCGCCGCCGCTGCGCTTGCGACGCTGTGGGGAGCGCGCGCGCGTCCGCTTCTGGTCGCGGTTCTCGACAACGAGGACGACGGCGTGCGCATCGCGGCGCTTGGTGCGCTGCGCAAAGTCGGCGGGGTGGACGAGCACGTTGCCGAGCGCGTGGAGAAAATGCTCGCCAAAGGGGGAAATGACCTTCGCGCCGCCGCCGCGGCGGCTCTCGCCGATGTGCCGCCGCGCGCACGCGATCAGGCGATCGCCATTCTGAAGCGCGCGCTGGTTCCGCAAACGAAGGGCGTTCTCGCCCGATTTCGCGATCCGGCGAGCGCCATCGAGCAGGAGCCCGTCGTCGTGCTCGCGCTCGCGCGCGCGCTTCTTGCGGTGGCCGGACCGGGTGGAATCGAAGCCATCGAAACGCGCGCCGCTTACGCCGACGAGGCGCTACGGGCTCAATTGCTCGATTTGCTGCCCGCCGTGTGAGGCAGGTTTACAGGTTGAGAGTCGAGCCGGTCTGACCGGCCAGCCCGTTCGGCGCCGTGTTGCCGCCGGGGGTCGAACCGCCTTGGCCGGGCTGACCGCCCTGACCGTTCGCGGTGCAAACGTTCTTGTCCCAGCCCTGACCGATTTGGAAGGTGAGCGACACGCTGGATGTCTTGATGACGCACGCGGCCGGCCCGCCACTGCCTCCGGCGCCCGGGCCTCCGTGGCCGCCGTTGCCGCCGCGGCCACCACCGCCTCCGGGGCCACTGTCGTCGCTGTTGCTGCCGCCTGGACCGGGTCCGCCGCCGGTGCCGTAAAGGCCTCCGGCCTTGCCATCCCCACCTTTTCCGCCGGATCCATACGTGATGACGTTTCCCTGCACGGTGAGGGTGCCGCCGTAGGAAGCGATGCCGAAACTTCCGCCGCCCCCTTTGCCGCCGGTGCCTTTGTGCCCGCCGCATCCACCGGAGCCTCCCGAGCCCCCGCCTCCGCCGCTGTCGCTTTGTCCGATACACCAACCTGCTCCGGACCCGCCTCCGCCCCCGCCCCCGCCGCCCCCGCCCCCGCCGGTTTGCCCGTCCTGCCCGTCGCCGCCGTTCGCCGCCAAGTAGAACGCGTTCGCATCGAGTGAGCCAAAGGGTGTCGTCGAACCGCCCGTTCCATTTGCCCCGGGCGAGCCGGGTGCCCCCGGCGTCCCGGATGTGCCGGGATCAGGAATGACGGGAGTGCAGCTGTTTGAGGATGCGCCGTCGCCGCCAGGAGCGCCCTGGCTTCCGTCGTCTCCCCGCAGACCGGGTTGGGTGTTCGCGCCCGAGTCGCCTCCCTTTCCGCCGGTACTTCCGGAGCACGTCGAGCTCACGGCGGGGCCGCCTGCTTTGCTCGAGTTGTCTTCCTTCCCGTCGTCGCCTTTTTTTCCAGTGACCCCGTCGTCGCCTTTGGTGCCCGCGGCGCCGTCATCGCCAGCGCTTCCGTTGCCGACGGTGATCGTGTCGTAACGAACGAAGAAGGTGCCCGTTCCGCCGCCGTGCCTCACGCCGTACACGCTCTGCCCGGCAAGCGTCGATGCCAGCGCATTGATGGTGAGCCCCTCGAGGTGCGTTTCGGTGCCGACGTTGATCGCTTCGACGACGCTGCCGACATTCTGGAGGATGGTGGTGGCGGTGGCGACGCGTTTGAACGTGAAGTTCGGATCGTTCTGATCGAACCCGCCGTACACCGAGACTCCGCTTTGCATCTGCACGAGACCCATGAACGACTCGCCCGCGAGGCACACGTCGATGCCGGCGCCCTTCGATTTCGCGAGCAGGATCGCTGCCGGGATGGTCTTCACCGGGTTTTGACGCGTGCCCGTGTTGGTGTCGGCGCCGTTCGATGCAACATACACGCACTTCTCGGCGACGCCGTCCGTGCCATCGCAGTTGTCGTCGGCGAAGAGCGGATCGACCGGATCGGTTTGCCCTTTTTTGGTGCAGGTGTACTCGCATCCCGAGGGTCCCGTGAGCGGGTTGCCGTCGATGTCCCACTGGTTGGGGGGGCAGTTGCCTGTCGTTGCGTCGCCTGCGTCACCGCCGTCGGTTGCCGGAATCGAGCTGTCCGGGTTCGAGCCTGCGTCTCCCGCGTCGTTGCCGAGATTCCCGCTGCTGCCGCTGCTGCCGCTCGAGCCTGTGCCCACGGACGCGTCTTGGTTGTTGCCGGCGACCGTCGCTTCGGTCACTTGATCGCCGGCTGCGCAGCCTGACCAGACCGGAAGCGTACCGAGAAGGAGGAGGCCGACAGGACCGATGAAACTACGCGAACCAACCCACATGTGTCCCCTCGCTGGAGCGGCGACGTCACGGGACGCCGACGAGACTCGCGCAATCTAGCTGCGGACTCTACGTTGTCGTGCGATTTTGCCATCGGGGATGCGAAGGAGACGCGAGGATGAAAACACGACAAATCCTCGCGCTTGCGCTGGTTTTCCCGGCATTTGCGCTGTTCCTCGCGTGCGGATCCACTAAGAAGGGATTCACCGACGACGACACCTTTGGCCAGGACAGTGGGTCCGGCAGACTCGGAGACGCCGCCTGCGCGTCGGTGTCCGAGGAAGGGAGGGCCATGCCTCTCAACCTCTTCATAATGTTCGACAAATCGAGCTCGCAGGTGGGCACGAAGTGGGATGCGGCGAAGGCGGGACTCGGCGCGTTCGTGAGCGACTCGAAGTCCGCGGGCATTCGCGCGGCGCTGGGGTTTTTTCCCCGTCCTGCCGATGCGACGCCGGCGTGCGATCAGAAGGCGTACGCGACTCCGCGTGTTCCGTTCGACGTGCTGCCGCAAAACGCGGGGCCCATCAGCGCGGCGATCGGCCAAGAGACTCCCGACGGCGTGAACACGCCGATTTACCCGGCGCTGGGCGGAGCGATTCTGTCGGCGATGGGCGAGGCCAAGTCGCGCCCGGGCGAAGCGGGGGCGGTTCTGCTCGTGACGGACGGCGAGCCGACGGGACCTGCGCCTACATGTGGAGGGGTGAACCCGGAAGATCCGGCCGAGATTGCCAAGCTGGCGCAGACGGGGGCCAGTAGCTCGCCGGCGGTGCGCACGTTTGTGATCGGTCTTCCCGGAGTGAGCTCGCAAATCGCGAATCAAATCGCGTTGGCGGGCGGGACTCAGCAAGCGTTTCTCGTGGCGGGAACGAACATTCAGGCAGACTTCCAAAATGCGCTCAACCAGGTGCGCGGGAACGCATTGCCGTGTGACTACCAGCTGCCGGCCAAGCTCGCGGACAAGTCGTTCGCGTACGACAAAGTGAACGTGGATTACACCAAGCTCGGAACGCAAAACTCCGAGGTGGTGCCGCAATCGGCGGGATGCGCGGGGGAGGGTTGGCGTTACGACGACCCGAAGAATCCGCAGCGAATTCTCCTTTGCGATGCGACGTGCTCGCGCATCAAGAAGGACGCAGGCGGCAAAGTGGAGATACGCCTGGGGTGCGACACCATCGCGCGGTAGTGCGAGCGAACCGTTGGGGCACACTTGGGCAGAGGGCAGAGGTGTGATGTTCCGCTCTGCCTTCCCCACCCTCGACTTGACGCCCCCCGCCAAGCTCTTATGTTCTCCCACTGCCTCAACCCTCATTTCGGGGGCGATCGGCTTCGACGGAGACAACGACTTTTTGCTGCGTGCCGTGGATCCGTGGGCCCACGTAAATCCCTCACGGGAACACAATTGCGAATGATAACGCAATCGCTCTCGCTGCCTAAACAGCAGGTCTGAAAGCCGTCCAACCGAAGGGCCCGCCAGCGCCCTCGGAAGGGCGTAATTGAGCTGGCTAGCCAAGGGTCGGGTTACCGGGCCGGAGGCGAAGATAAACAGGTGACTAGTCCCGAGGAGAGGCCGCTGGTCGTCGCGAGCCGGGACGAGATAAATGGCCAGATACGCACGTAGATGTAGGAAGCTTCGCGGTTTTCGGACCCGGGTTCGATTCCCGGCGCCTCCACCCTTTTTCCACTTATCTTACGCAGACTTAGTTTCAGCACCTCCGCTCGTGAGCGCTGCGTGAGCGTGAACCTGCGGCCCTGGACGGTCCAGGAGGCGCACGGCGTCCTTGCGAACGTCCGGGCTGAGGTGCGCGTAGCGCATGGTCATCTCCATGGTGCTATGGCCCATCAGCTCTTGGACCGCCTTCATCGGAGCCCCTCGCATGACGAGGTGACTGGCGAAGGTGTGGCGGAGCACGTGCCACCCGATGCGCCTCAAGCCAGCTCGCTTGCACGCACGCCAGAGGGGATGCTTGCACTCCCCTTTGGTGAGCATGCTGCCGTCGGGCTTGCAGAAGACGAGGTCCCCACGAAGGTGGCGCTGCCGCTTCAACGAAGCGAGAACGTCATCTCCCAGGGGGATCTCGCGTGTCTTGCCATTCTTGGGCGTGGTGATCTCCCCGCGCGACAGGTTGCGCGAGTCCACGAGAAGGCCTTTGACCAAGTCAACGTCATCCCACGTGAGCGCTAACAGCTCGCCCTGACGTAGACCCGTCTTCGAGGCGAGCATGATCATCGCTCGCCATTCGCCATCGGCTGCCCCGATCAAGCGGTCGGCTTCCTCGAACGTGAGAAAGTCGAACTTGTTGGGCGGCACCCTCAGCCACTTCACCTTCGGAACGAACGGGATCACTTCCCATTCCTGCGCCACGGAGAGCATCTTGCGAAGGATCGTGAGCATGTTGTTCACGGTCTTCGCTGAGCTGCCCTGTCGGAGCTTCAGACCCTTGAAGGCTTCGATGTCACGGGCGCTGATCTGATCGAGTCGCTTGGTCCCAAACGCCGGGACCAGGTGGTTCTTGATCACGCCCTTCTTCGTCTCTACTTCGCTCTTCTTGTTGTTCGCCTCTGCGTAGTTCGAGATGAACTCCTTCTCGAACTCAACGAGAGTCGGAGCGGGCTTCTCCTCCTTCTTCCCGAAAGTGCCGTCGAGGATCGAGCGCTTCAGCTCTTGCTCGAACTTCTCGGCATCACGTTTGGTCTGCACGGGCGCGTCCCTGTTGACGCGCTTCGTGCTTCCGTCGGGCATCGTAACGACCACGTCCACCCTGTACTTCTCCCAAACCGCACCCGTTTTCGGGTTGCGGCGTTTCTCTTTTCGTACGCTCATCGCGCACCTCTCGGTGAGCGCGGAGCGCGTTCTTGACCGTCAAAGAGCCACTGTAGCACTCGCGTGCGCGAGAACCGGAGGGCGGCTCCGATTCGTCTGCCTCCGGGAATCTCTCCCTTCCTGAACGAGGCGTAGACGCTCTTTCGGCTGATGTGCAGAAGCTTGGCGACTTGCTCTGCGGTGAGCACTTCTGGGGTTGGCTCGGTTGCGGTCTCGTTCGTGATCTCGGTCTCGGTCTTGATTGCCTCCGGGTTCGGAGCTTCGGTTGTACTGCTCATGATCCTGTTCCTCTGTCGTTGTCGGTCGGGCCTCCTTCTTGCGGAATGCGTTGGGTGGTACGTGCCGTTGCACGAGGAACCTATTTCGTGGAAATAGCCGGGCAAGACCTCGAAAAATTCAAAGGATTCGGGGCCGTCGATTCCGGGACGACAGGTGCCGATGGCCTTGCCGGCTCGCTGATGTCGGGCCACCAGAGACCCAGCAACCCGGCCTCACGCATGGACGTGAAGTCCTTCCCGTTGGGGCCCACGACAATGTGGTCCAACACGTCGATGCCCAAGATGCTGCCAGCTCTGATCAGCCGCTTGGTTGCGCGAATGTCCTGGGGGCTGGGCTTGGATGAGGAAGGCGCAGGGTGATTATGGGAGACAATGACGCTGCTGGCATTGGCCAGGATGGCGGCCTTGAAAACCTCCCGCGCAATCATCGGCACGCTCGCAAGATCACCCACGCTGATGATGGTCGAACCCGTGACCTGCCCCACGGGGTCAAGGAAGATGGCAGCCGAATGCTCGACAGCTCCTTGCCCAATCAAGCGGTGGAAGAAGAAGGCAGCCAGTTGCGGGTGGTTCATGTCGATGTGCGGGAACGACATCCAGCCCGAGCGAATCAACTTCAACTTGTAGACGGGTAATCTCATGCTCTCCCTCCTGCGGGCGCAGCTCGTGCAGTGCGTCTCCCTGCTACTCGGAGGGGTCGGTCTTCCGTGAATGGGTGGGGCCCCTCCGCTCACTTGCCGCCGATGAACGAGAGCGCCAGCGCGAGGTCGGCCTGCGCTCTACGAAGCTCCTCACGCACCTCGGGGTACATGACGAGGGTCGTGTTCATGATGTGTGCTCCGTGGTTGGGGAGAGACGAACCGTTTGGCCCGCTCTCGTGTTTGCTTCTGCCTGTGCGCCAACCCTTGCAGTGAATGGGTGGATGTCGGATGCACGCGCTGCGTTAGACGCAATGGTGTCCATAGGTTACCGATGGTCGATTCCTCCGATCGGGGTCCATCAGTCGCGGACGATCAATGATCGTGAAACGAAGATGCGTTTCAGACAGACTCTCGGAACCATGGCCGGCAAGCCCCGTGAAGACCGCTCGACCGTCCACGCCAAGCATCTCGGCATCCGCCTCAACGAGAAGGAGGTGGGGTGGCTAACAGCCATCGTGCGCCGAGCAGAAGCCTACTGGGTGGACAGCACCAGTCCTCGGAGGCTCAGGAGGAAGACCAGCCCGGCAGCGGTCGTCCGTTCGCTGATTGCCTGGGAGTTCAAGAGCAACGTCCTCTACAAGAAGAGAGCGGCCTTCTCGTTCGTAGAGGAGACGATCGGCAAGCTCGATCACTTGGTTGCCCTCGCCAACCAGCGAAATGCCGCACGCGGTATCAAGGAGGAGCACACGCGCGGCACCATGCTGATGCGCCTCATCGATGAGGAGTTCGCGAGAAGAGAGCTACGACCTTTCGCGGACCAGCATGGCGCACGTAGCCGCTACAAATACCTTCGGTATGGGGGACATATGGCTGGAGAAAGTGCCTTGATCGGTGCTGTCGAGATCAACGACAGGTTCATCGTGTTGAGCGCCAAGGAGAAAGAGGCAGACGCACGGCCAAGGTGAAGGAGCGTGAAGGAGCGAGACGAGGCAGCGGACGCGCGGTACGAGGTTCGGATCGCCGCTGCCTTGAAGCGCGGCGGCCAGAACATCCAGCGACTCGGGGGGAAGAAGTCAGGCCCCGACGTCCAGTTCCGGAGCCGGTCGGGCCATGACTGCGCGGTCGGCTGCTACCGCCTCTCCATCACCGGCACGCCCGCCATCGCCAGGTGGGAGCAGAACGTGTGACGCAGGATGTGGAGCGCCCCACTATCGTTGAGCCCCGCTTCCCTCTGGATGTGCATCATCATCATCCGGAGCATCTTCGGGGTCATTGGCGTGCCGTCTTCCTGCTGAAGAAGGACTCCACGATCTTTGCCCACGAGCTCTCGAACCACTGTGCTCAACCTTGGGACTTTGGGTTCTTCTGGATGTCCTTCCAGGCTCCACAAACACCGAGGGCCGGGCCGTGGCGGTCGTGCTGTTTTCGCATGACTTGACATTTACGCAAGATCCCGTAGATTCCCTGCGATGCCTCTGCGGGAGACAGATGCTCGCCGTTTCCTGCGCAGGCTGCTGGAAGAAGGGATCTTCGTGCTCTCACCTCACGCCCTCATCGAGATGAGTAAGGACAACCTAACCGACGTGGACGTGGTGAACATCCTCCGGGGTGGCATCGTTCAGCCTGCCGAGTGGGAGAACGGTTCCTGGAGGTATCGGGTCCTGACGCAGCGAATGGCTGCCGTTGCTGCGTTCGAGCCCGACGTTGAAGCCCTTCCCGCCGATGAAGATGACGTGAGCGAGATGGAACTCATCGTGGTCACCGCCTGGAGGCAAAAGTCATGAAGAAGTGCAAGGCGTGCTCCGGCGAGATGACCTCTTCCCGAGAGGCGTACCGCTACAACGAGTCGGGGTTGCCGAACGTCATCCTCAAGGATGTGGAGATTCGTCGGTGCCCGAACTGCGGGACCCAAGAGGTTCCTCTTCCCCGCGTGGCAGAACTTCACCGCGCCATCGCGATGGCCCTCGTCCACAAGCCCGCCCGCTTCCTCGGGGCCGAGGTTCGTTACCTTCGGAAGTACATGGGGTGGTCGGGGGTGGACTTCGCCTCCCGCATGGGGGTGAACTCCGAGACCGTTTCCCGGTGGGAGAACGAGAAGGAGCCCATCAGCTCGACCTCGGACCGACTGCTGCGCCTCATCGTGGTTCGGGGCTGGCCGGTTGAGGACTACTCTGTCGACGACCTCGTGAAGATCGATGACCGTCGGGATCCCCCTCCTGTTCATGTTGAACTTCGGGTTCATGATCGTCATTGGCAGCCCGCTGCCGCATAGTTGAGGCGCGGGGAAGTTTCCTCCACGACTTGGGCAGTTCCGTGTGGAACGGGGAAGACTCTCGCGCAGGCTGATGAAGCACGGAGGCCGCACGATTCGCGGTGCTTCGTGTGGACTCGACGGTTTTTCTCGAACCAAGTGGTGGACCCCCAGCGCCCCAATTCGATTCCCGGCGCCTCCACCACGGGACCGCGGTCCCGTCGCTTGTCGCAAGCGTTACATGCCCGTTGCAAGGCGCGGGAAGTAGGGCCTTTGCGGTAAGGACTGCGATGACCATAACCCCGGCCTCGCCCTGGCCGGCAAGCAATGTGGCGTGGGCGGCGCGATGCAGATCTGCACCATCGACACCGGGGGGGCGGCCGAGTGCCGCGTTGGGTGACGCGCACATGCGGCGCCGGCTCGACGTGCTTGCCGCAACCGGACAAGACAGGCATCTGCCGCTGATCGCTTCACGTTCGGGGGGGATCGGCGGCCCTTCTGATTGGGCGGAGCGCAAGCCCCCTCCACCTTTCGCGCACGTAGCTGGCGCGCGAAAAAAGGATCACCCTCTGTCGATCCCGGGCCCTCTCGACTGTCGCCCGGGTATGAGGACAAGACCCAGGCCCCGCTCGCTACTCCGGCAAGCTGAGCCGATTTCCGCCTCACACCCAAGGAAAGCGAGCCCCCCATGCGATTCATGATGATCATCAAAGCCAACAAAAAAACCGAGAGCGGCGCTCTCCCCGACCCGAGGGAGTTCGAAGCCATGGGCAAGTACAACGCCGAGCTCGTGAAAGCCGGCGTGCTGCTCGATGCGGCCGGGCTCCACCCCAGCTCGAAAGGCGCGCGCATTCAATTCTCCGGCGGAAAGCCCACCGTGAAGGACGGGCCTTTCACCGAGGCGAAGGAGCTCATCGCTGGATTCTGGATCCTTCAAGTGAAGTCCAAGGAAGAGGCGGTCGAATGGGCCAAGCGCGTGCCGTTCAACCCTGAGCTTCACTTCGAGGGGCAGGGCGAGATCGAGCTGCGTCAGGTGTACGAAGCGGCGGACTTCGGGGAAGAGCTGCAGGTGGCGCACGACAAAGCGCTCAAGGGGTCGTGACGTCGCCGTAAGGAGATGCTGTAGTCGGCGCCGTGACGGCTGCAGACACGCACCGCGCCATCGAGGCGGTTTTCCGGATCGAGTCGGCGAGGCTCATCGCCGGGCTCACGCGAATGGTGCGCGACGTTGGGCTCGCCGAAGAGCTCGCGCAAGACGCGCTCGTTGCGGCGCTCGAGCACTGGCCGGAGTCGGGCGTTCCGGACAATCCGGGCGCATGGCTCATGACCGCCGCGAAGAATCGCGCGCTGAACGATCTCCGGCGGAAGAAGCTGGTCGAGCGCAAACACGAGGAGCTCGGCCACGACATCGAGGCGAAGCAGGAGGCGGCCGTGCCGGATCTGGAGGCGGCCATCGACGACGGCATCGGGGACGACCTTCTGCGCCTCATGTTCATTGCGTGCCATCCGGTTCTCTCGACGGACGCGCGCGTGCCGCTCACGCTGCGGTTGCTCGGAGGTTTGACGACCGAGGAGATTGCGCGTGCGTTTCTCGTCCCGGAGCCGACGATCGCGCAGCGCATCGTTCGGGCGAAGCGAACGCTCTCCGAAGAGCGCGTTCCTTTCGAGATGCCGCGCCGAGAAGAGCTCGCGGCGCGTCTGTCGTCCGTGCTCGAAGTCATCTACTTCATCTTCAACGAGGGCTATTCGGCGACCGCCGGTGACGATTGGATGCGGCCTGGGCTCTGCGAAGACGCGCTGCGCCTTGGGCGTATTCTGGCCGAGCTCGCCCCGAACGAACCGGAGATTCATGGTCTGGTCGCGCTCATGGAGATCCAGGCGTCGCGCACGGCGGCGCGCGTCGGACCTTCGGGAGAGTCCATCCCGCTGTTCGAACAGAACCGCGCAGGATGGGATCACGGTCAGATCCGTCGCGGTCTCGCCGCGCTGAAGCGTGCCGAAGATCTCGGCGGCGCGCTTGGTCCGTACCAGCTGCAGGCCGCGATCGCCGCGTGTCATGCGCGTGCACGCGCGCCCGAGGAGACGAACTGGAGCCGCATCGTGGCTCTCTATGGAGAGCTCGCTCGGATCGCACCGTCGCCGGTCATAGAGCTGAATCGTGCGGTCGCGGTCTCGATGGCGTACGGCCCGGTCGCGGGCCTCGAGATGGTGGACGCACTGGTCTCGGAGGCGTCGCTCGCGGGGTACTATCTCCTGCCCGCCGTGCGCGCTGATTTGCTGGCGAAGCTCGGGCGATTCGAGGAGGCTCGGGCGGAGCTCGAGCGCGCGGCCTCGCTCACGAAGAATGCGCGGGAGAAAGAGCTGCTCCTCGCGCGCGCTGCGGCGTGCGCGCGAGGATCGGCGCCGCGCACTCGATGATTGGTGCAGTTCACCGCCCCCGTCATTCCTGGAATTCAAAAGCAAGACCCGGAGTGCGACCTCTCCCGCGTCGGACTAGATTCCTCTCGTGACCCGCAAGCAGCGCAAGAAGGAGCCGGCCCGCATGTCCACGAATGCCCAAACCATCGCAAACTCCGTGGTGCGCGACCCTCGATGGGCCGCTGTGATCGCGCGCGACGCGACAGCCGACGGCGAGTTCTTCTACTCCGTCAAAACGACAGGCGTGTATTGCCGTCCCTCTTGCGCAGCTCGTCTCGCGAGACCCGAGAATGTCGGCTTTCACCACACCCGAGCCGCCGCTGAACGAGCTGGCTTCCGGCCGTGCCAGCGCTGCAAGCCCGACCAGCCCCCCTTGGCCGAGCGTCATGTAGCCGAAATCGCCGTGCTCTGCCGGTTCATCGAGAGCCGCGACGAGAGCCCGAGTCTCGAGGAGCTGGCGAGCCGCGCGGGATGGAGCGTCTTCCACACCCATCGGCTCTTCAAGGCCGTGACGGGCGTGACGCCAAAAGCGTACGCGGAGGCGCATCGCGCGAAGCGAGTCCGAGCGGCGCTCGGCAAGCGCGGCAAGGTTACCCAGGCGATTTACGGAGCGGGGTACAACTCGAGTGGGCGCTTTTACGCCAAGTCCAACCAAATGCTCGGCATGACTCCCAGCAAATATCGCGATGGCGGTACGAAGACGGAGATCCGTTTCGCCATCGGAGAGTGCTCGCTCGGATCCATCCTGGTCGCCGCCACTGCGCGCGGCGTGTGCGCCATTCTCCTCGGCGACGATCCCAAGGAGCTTCTGCACGATCTCGAGCGGCGCTTCTCGAAGGCTCGACTGATCGGCGCGGATGCCGGCTTCGAGAAGGTCGTCGCGAAGGTGATCGGCCTCTTGGAGAAGCCTCGCGCCCGCGTCGAGCTTCCGCTCGACATCCGTGGGACGGTGTTCCAGGAGCGCGTTTGGCAAGCGCTGCGCGAGATCCCCGCCTGCGCGACGGTGACCTATTCGGAGCTCGCGAGCGCCATCGGCGCTCCGAAGGCGGTGAGGGCGGTGGCCCGGGCATGCGCGGCCAATGCGCTGGCCGTGGCCATTCCCTGCCATCGCGTCGTGCGAAACGACGGCAACCTGTCCGGCTACCGCTGGGGCGTCGAGCGCAAGCGCGCATTGCTCGCGCGCGAGGCTTCGTCATGACTGCGCGCGTGAACGTGCCTCATCGGGTGGCGGCGGTCGACTGGCAGCGGGTAGCGGAAGAGCTCGACGCGCAGGGCAACGCTGTGATCGAGCGCTTGCTCGTGCGGACCGAATGCGATGCGCTCGCGGCGTTCTTTCCGCGCGGGGACATCGTCCGGTGCAGGGCACGCGCGGTGTCTACCGAGTCAACTTGCGACATGGGGTCAGCCGCGTGCGCTCTGGGCACAGGCACACGGTCGGCGTCATCTTCCACGACGTGGCGTGATGACGGAGCAGTGGACGCTGTGCTTGTTCGGTGACGCAGGCGACCGCGCGGAGGAGGCGTTGGGGCCGGGCGCATGCGTCCTGCGTGGATTCGCCCTGGCGGACGAGCAGCCGCTTTTGGCCGATCTCGCGCAGCTGATCGCGGCGTCGCCGCTCCGACACATGATTACGCCGGGCGGTTTTCGCATGTCGGTGGCAATGACGAACTGCGGCGCGCTCGGTTGGGTTTCGGACCGCGCCGGCTATCGCTACACCTCTCTGGATCCCGAGCGTGGCTGCGCATGGCCGGAGATGCCCCCGTCCTTCCTTCGCCTGGCAACGGCCGCGGCGACGCGCGCGGGCTTCGGTGAGTTCGTGCCTGACGCCTGCCTCATCAACCGTTACGAGCCGGGCGCCAGGCTGACGCTCCACCAAGACCTGACGTTTCGGAAGGCAGGGTGAGGCCGACAGGCCGCTGCGCGTGCCTGGTTCTTGCACGCGAGACCCACACACCGTGGACCTAGCGGAGCACCCATGCCTGAGTCGCCCCTCGCCAAAGACGAACTCGCCGCGCTCGACGCGTACTGGCGTGCCGCCAACTACCTCACCGTCGGCCAGATCTATCTGCAGGAAAACCCGCTCCTCCGCGACCCGCTCCGGCCGGAGCACATCAAGCCGCGCCTCCTCGGCCATTGGGGGACGTCACCCGGCCTGAGCCTCGTCTACGTCCACCTCAATCGCGCAATCCGCCAGCGCGACCCCGACGTCCTCCATGTCGTCGGG
>OBEQ011369237.1_pt1 | contig 14400 bp, 11 predicted proteins | sample 1670901 | NCBI WGS metagenome assembly OBEQ01 (sample SAMEA104232315, study PRJEB22302) | groundwater metagenome | biome: forest; feature: aquifer; material: groundwater | place: USA | collected 2011-08-07 | depth 5.4 m
CAGGTCTGCTGGGACCAATGGTTCCCGGAAGGGGCGAGGGCCTTGGCGCTCAAAGGCGCGGAGATTATTTTTTACCCGACCGCCATCGGATGGCCGTTAGGCCAACGCGAGGAAGAGATTGGAGCCGCAGAGTTTGACGCCTGGGTCACCGTCCAGCGCGGCCACGCGATCTCGAACACCGTCCTTATCGCCGCAGCGAACCGGACCGGCCGTGAAAACAATCTCAATTTCTGGGGCGGCTCCTTCGTCGCCGATCCATTAGGAAGAATCCTGAAGCAAGCCTCGCATGACCGCGAAGAAAACCTGATTGTGACGTGTGATCTCGGCGCAATTCAGGAAGTCCGCAAAGACTGGCCGTTTTTGACCTGTCGGCGTGAGGATGTCTACGGGAATCGTCGAAAAGAAGCCAATTAAATCAATCATTTGTATATATTCCCCTCTGGTGGCAACTGTCGCACCCATCTTGGCCGATAACTTCTGCTGAGGAGAGCTTTCAAAGGTGTCTTTATGCCAGATGAGGTAGTGACTGGGGGAACGCATCCCCTTCATCCATTGTCCCAAATCCCTATAGATGAGGCATCGGTCCAAGACGGGCAGAAGGCTCGGCCTGAGGTCGATACCCATGAGATACCCACAAATTATAAAGTGCAACGGCCGCCGGACAAGAGTCACGCCGGGTGCAAGTCATTAGGGTCAAGCCTTTGGCGGGATGTTCCCGGCCTGCTGGCACAGGCGCAACCGGATCCGAAAAAGGCTCCTCCCCCCGACAAACCAAAAACGCCCAGGGATCTTGAGATCGATAAGATCAAGGCCTTGGCGCAAAAGGGAAAAGAGGGGGTCGCTCCCCTCCGGCAATATTTGCTCGATCGATCTCTGGAGGAGAGCCTTCGTATCGCCGCGGCGTTAGCCCTCGGCGAGATCGGTCCGGAGGCAAAAGAAGTTTTACCGGACCTCAAGACATTCTTTAGTAATGATCGCGCTTATGGCAGTTTGGAGTGCGCGACGGCAATTGCCTTCGCAAGAATAGCTCCTGATTCAGCTGAGATCCCGTTCGACTGCTTGGAAAATGTGGTTCGCTACCGCGGTCTATTTGCCTCACTCCACCATGAGGCGTTGGAGACCTTGAAGGCGTTATCGGGACACCATCAGAAGGCTCTCGATATTTTGTTCGAAGTATTGGCATCGGGGTCTGACCGGTATGAAACGGGTATTGACGAAGAGATCAAACAGGCCATTTTCGAATTGGGACCTCGTATGGCCCCCGTTCTCGTGGAAAAGATTAGAGAGGGAGGAGACTTTTTACGCATTTTCGTCGATGACTTTGTGCGAACGGCCAGAGCCGCCTCCGAAATTCTGGGTCGATTTGGAAGAGAGGCCCTTCCATTGGTCGTGGCCTCTCTTGATGAGGTTCCATGCGCCGTCCGCCGCTATCTGCGACAAGCCATATTGCAGAATGGAAATGCGGGAGTTCCCTTTCTTCTGAAAGCCTTTAGAGAAGAGTCCCCTCTTGTTCAAATAGAAATCAAGCAGCTTTTGGTTGAGATGGGTCCGGGCATTGTTCCGGAACTTGTCGACGGACTGGCAGGGAGCGAGCTTGATGAAGAGACATTCAGGGCCATTTCCTATGTCTTGGATCGTATCGGATGGACGGCTATTCCTGAGTTAATCCAGGCCGGGAACGACGAGCGGATCCATCGAAAGGCGCTGACAAGAGTGAGCCAGGTGGTTGCCCGGATTGCCGAAGTCCATGAAAAGGAGATTGGCGATTTCGAAAAATCCCTTTTTGATCTGGACGGACGAGAAGTTGGTCTTCATCCGGTTCTTCAAGTGATCGAGGCAAAGCAGAAAACAGTTATTGCCGAGGAGGACGATCCGGAAGCAACGCGCCTCCGGGATTTATTGGCCGCCTGGTTTGGGTCAAATCAGGAAGCGACCAAAAGGGCCATTTATCCTGAATTGGAAGACTATGCCGGGAAAGAGCCGTATCGATTTATTGAAGGGTTTAACGCCTATTATGAGACAAGGGAATTTGGGATGGCCATCGATCGCAAAGAGGATGCGGTCTTTGATCTTTTTCGAAAGACGGTCGATAGCGCCGAAGGGCTTGATAACTATGTTGCCAATCTGTGCTGGCTACATCGACAGGGTCCTCCAGGCAAATTTGAATTGCAGACCTATGACCTCATGAATCGCGCGGGATCTTTCTTGCTCCCCTACTTGCTTCGAGGCCTTGATCCTCAAACGAGTCGATTTAATCCGGAGGCCATCGCAGACCTGATGGGAATGATGAAGGACCAGGAAATTCTTTCATCGCAGGAAGTAGCGATTTTAGAACCCTATGCTCTCTCGGATCCCAAAGCCGTAGGCGAGAAGATGAGTCAAATGGTTCTGCTGCTGGGGTATGTCGGGGGATTCCCGGAAGATTGCCACGAAGATCCCGGAGCGGCAGAGAAGTTGCAGAATTCGATAAATGAACTTGCGGAAGAGCTTCGGGTCGATTCAGACCGAGAAAGTCGTTTAGTTGTTTTGAAGCGGCATATAGCGGCATTGGAGGCTCCGTTACTCAGAGAGCTGGTTCGGTCCGGTTATCAGGCGAGAGGGATCGATTGGAGTGGGTTTGATTTAGGGGAGAGAGATGTTGAAGAGGCGGTTGGAAAGGCGATTGTGGCTCAATTAGGCCCCGAGGATAAAACGCTCCTTCACTTCATGTTGGCCGACAACAGGGTTCCACTCAACTGGAATGGCCATCGAGACGAAGGGGCCGTTCGGAGAAAGTGGGTTGTGGTCGAAGAGCTTATTTCTCGTGGTGAAAAGAGGTTTATTGGAACGATCGTCCGTCATGTTGCCTCCGCCTATGACGATCAAGTTCCCCATATGCGCCTTGAAGCTCTCTTGAGGGAAAACCGTCTTGATGGAATCGATGTTGCCCTGCCGCTCATGAGAATACTTGAGGAGGCCGACTTTGTCGCAGAGATTATCGTGGAGGGCGTCGACACAAGGGATCCTCATAATGTTCAAAGAGATATCGTGAGCGAATCCCTGCACTCGGTCGGGCGTATGAGCGACGAGGAGCTTCTTGTCTTTATGGGTGCTTTACGTTGTCGGCAACCACGGGATCGCTTTTCGGCGATACTTGTGGCGAGCGATTATATTTCTCGCCTGAAAGAAATGGCCTCCGGGTCGGAATGGGTGGTTGAAGACCTGATTATGGCCTTGGGAGATACCTATGATAATGTGGCAATCAATGCGGTTGGCATTGTTGGAGAGTTGGGAGCGGTCGCGAGGGGTTCCGCGCCGACGCTCGGGGCCTTGGTGCGAGATCGCTACTCTGAGCCATCCATGCGGAGTCGTGCTGCAATGGCTCTTGAAAGAGTTGGTGCTGGCGATTGAGGCCTTGGGAAGTGAAAAATTTTCTCATGCCTGTTGAAACACGATAGAGTTCATGTCAAGACTTTGCCCCCAATGAACCTCTACGAACAAGGCTACCGGATGCCGGCGGAATTTGAACCGCATGAGGGGACTTGGCTCGCCTGGCCGCACAATCCGGAAACCTGGCCGGGACGGCTGAAATTTATCCCGCCGATTTGGATTCAGATGATCAAACCGCTCCATGTTGCGGAGACGGTGCATCTCTGCGTGAACGATGCCGAAACGGAAGCTCAGATCCTGCCGATCCTCAAACGGCATGACATCGGACGGAATGTCGTCATCCATCAGATCCCGACAAACGACGCCTGGGCGCGCGATCACGGACCGATCTTTCTGACCAAAGATTCACCCTCCCCCAACCCCCTCCCCTCAAGGGAGGGGGAGAAGAAGGCTTCTCTGATGGAAGGAAAAAATTTTAATTTCCCCTCCCCTGGTGGGAGGGGGCAGGGGGAGGGGGAACTTTTAGCCACCGACTGGATTTTTAATTCGTGGGGGAAGAAATACGGGCCGTGGGATCTGGACGATGTTGTTCCCCAAAAGGTCGCTCAAGCCCTGAAGGTCCGATGTGTCGAGCCGGGCATCGTCCTCGAAGGGGGATCGATCGATGTGAACGGGCAGGGGACGCTCCTCACGACGGAACAATGTCTTTTAAATAAAAATCGAAATCCGCATCTCAAAAAAGAAGAGATCGAGCAATATTTGAAAGACTATCTCGGCGTCTCGCATATCTTATGGCTGGGGGAGGGGATTGTCGGGGACGATACCGACGGCCATATCGATGACATCGTTCGATTCGTCAACCCGACCACCGTGATCACCGCGGTCGAGGAAGATTCCGGCGACGAAAATTACAAACCGCTGCAAGACAATCTAAAACGCCTCCAATCAATGAAGGATCAAAACGGCCGCCCGCTTGATGTGATCGAATTCCCGATGCCAGGCCCGATCTCCTACGACAGCCAACGGCTCCCCGCGTCCTACGCCAATTTCTACATCGGCAACGGCGTCGTCCTCGCCCCAATCTTCGGCCACAAAAACGACGAAAAGGCGCTCGCGATCCTGAAAAAAGTCTTCCCCACCCGCCGTATCGTCGGAATCAACTGCGTCGAAATGGTCTGGGGCCTCGGGGCAATCCATTGCGTGACTCAGCAGCAACCGAAGGTCTAATTTTTATCTTTGAGGAGTCAGCGCCGCGAATTCGGACTTAAGATGCGTCCATCTTTTTTGGATCTCATCGCGGGTGAGTTGTAGGATGGTCGGTTTTTCGGTCCGATAGTGGAGATAAAAGGGGACCACGCAGCCGCAGCGGTCGCAGTCGGCTTTGGGGCCGAGCATACATTTTTCTTTGATCTCACCGGTCGTCGTGAGCGAGTAGCCCTTCTTCTCGAAGATGCAGTTGTCGGTCACCTTCTTGGAATATTGCGACTTCATCAATTCTAAAACCCTCTCCGGCATCGCGATAAAGTCGCCGTATTTTTCTTTTTTAAGTCGGATCAATTGGTCGAGGACGGCGTCGCGCCGCTCCCAGCCGGGCCAGAGATTATCGTCCAAGCCCTCGATCGGGGTGTAGAAGTCGAACATCATTCCCTTCAAAATAGGTCGCCAGTCTTCTAAAACCTCTTCAATCGTGTCGATATTTATCGATGTGATACACATCGTCCCGGTCACATGGAGATCGGGGCGGTTGCAGTTTTTCTTCATCAAAGAGTAAAGCCCTTTTTGCCGCCGCATCTTTTCATGCGCCTCTTCGTTGCCGTCGATCGAGACGTGAAAATAGACGTCGGGCCAATCGGGAAGCGGTGTGGTGCCGTTCGTCACGATGAGATTGTGGAGAAAGTGTTTTTTACAGCGTTCGATGACCCCTTTTCGCAAAAGCGGCTCGCCGCCGACCCAGGTTGCGCTGTGGAGAAATTTCGATTGTTGTTTCAACTCGAGAAGCCGCGCTTCCCAACCGTCGGCATCAAGCAGCCCCTCCTGCTCCTGTTCAAAGAAATAACAATGCTGGCAGCGGAGATTGCACTGATCGGTCACGTCGATCGAGACGAACGACCCTTTCGGAAAGCCGACGGTGAAGAAAAAGAGTTGCGGGATGAGATGATATTGAAGAAAAGGCTTCAGCTCCGAGTCGGCTCCGATGGGGGTTGACATGAGGCCCCGGTAGCTTATTTTGCCCGGAGCATCAAGCGTCATTCCCGCGAAGGCGGGAATCCAGTCTTTATGATATTGACCAATTACTCCTCCGGCGAACTGGAAATCTCGGGAGACGGCCATTCGATCCGCCTCCCCCGCGACCAGGCCAACCGCCTCATCCTGGCGGCGCGGATGCATTCGGTGACCGAGTTTCTCGAGAAGATTCCGGCATTGATCCCCCAAATGGAGATCACCCAGGCTCTTCAAAAGCTCTTCGAAGCGGCCCACAGCTCTACCGACCGCTGGAATTTAAAGGAAAAGTTTGCTCGGTTGCAGACACTGACGAAGGATTACACCCCCAAAAATCCGGATGCGATTGCCGAAAAGATTGATTTTTAATGGAGGTGGTCGGAAAGATCGAGTAGGACCGAAAGGCGATGGTCGAGTTCCAATATCATTTCTGGGGGAAGGGGGCCCAAGTCTTTCCGGAACGAAAGATTGGCGACTGCAATGAGCTGGCCGACCAAGAGGTCGCTCTCTTTTTCGAGACCGCAAGTCCCCGCGGGCAGCCGCAGCCTTAAAAATCCCGCGTCGTCGACCAATTTGCTTGTGGAGGGAACGACGATCGTCGAAGGATAACCGGCTTCATTGACAAGGTCCGACTGCACGACGACGGCGGGCCTGATTTTTCCCGGTTTGGTGTGCACCCGGGGATTGAAATCGACCACCATCAGATGACCCCGGACGATCTTCATTCGGAATCATGCCGATGAACCGCAGCCCCCGAAAGCAACGAGTGTTCCCGCATATCTTCTTTGGAACATTTTTTGACGGACTTCCGGATCTCCTGGGCCAGCGCGTTACGGTGCACGCTCCGTTGCAGTTCCCCGAGAGCCCGGCGAATCACCTCCGATTTGGAGGGGAGCCGGAGGGCCTTTTGCAAGGAATTTAAGACCTGTTCATCCTGTCTTGAAATAGCAACGGCACCCATGAACATTATATAGACATTATGTCACATATAATGTCAAACATTATGTCATGTGCGGAGAAAACGCTTCTGTCAGGGAAGGAATGCCATGTTAGTGGGAGGCTTGATGTTTCCGGACGATCTCTTCAAAAGAGTCCCAATGAATTCGGACCGTTTCCTCGAGTGTAAATCCGATCTCCAGTTCATCATCAATCATTTTTGCTAAAACAACAGAGCCGTCTCCCCGCAGATAATCGAGAACCCTCTGTCGATAGATAGAGGGTTCGGCCCTCGTGGATCCGATTTCTTCCGACAGCTCTGCTGCGGTGTCGGCAACATCTTTATAAAGCCTATGCACATTTCCGCTTCGGATGCCATCGGGGGGCTGTTGTCGCGAACGGAAAGAAGTGTCGATATAGGTGGGTCAGGCTTCAAGAGAATACTAGCTCTAAAAGTTGTTGATGATAAAGCTTTCTTAGGCCGTATTAAGGCCTTTTATTCAAAGAATTTAAGGCCCTTAAACGGGTAATCTTTTCGATTGCCCGTAAGAAGGAGGCAATCTTCGAGCATCGCCGTTGCGGCGATAAGACAATCCGGGAGGAGGATTTTTCTTCCATGTTGGCGAAGCTCCCCGGTCTTTCTTGCAATCGCTTCGGTGACCGGGATGATGGTGAATCCCACAATAAGATTTTCGGTCTCTTCTTCTTCGGAAGGTCTCATTCCCGCAAGGAGTTCCGCCAAGGTAACGACGGAAATATAAAGATCGCCGCCCTGAGAGGCCTTTTCCAATAAAAGTTTTGCCCCAACCTTTTTTCTCAGGAAATTGATCAGGATGTCGGTATCAACGAGGATTTTTTGACTATCCATGAGGAATTAAATTAATGGCGGCGCTCTTTTCGAAGCTTTCGAACAAAAGACCGTGTCGACTTGAGGTCTTTCCGCTCTCCCCAGGCTCCGAAGCTTCCTTGAAGGGCTGTCTTGAGTTTGCGCCGTTTGAGCTCACGCCGCAAGGCTTCCGTCACCACCTGGCTCTGCTCGCCCCGCGGCACCCATTGGCGGAGATCGCTCAAGACATCTTCCGGAATTAAAAAATTGGCTTGGCCCATAGAAGTAAATCCTAGGATAGAGTATAGGATGGAACCTATAATGTCAACTTCCTAACCCGGCGTCGAAACCCTCACTTCCAGCTGACAAGAGGTTTAGCAACTTTCTCCAGCGATTGCCGACATTGAGCCGATGAACGCTCCTTCTATAGTCTTGTCGACCGCAAGGGCCCGGATGCTGAGCCTGTTCGGTGTTCCGAATAGTACCGGTGTTGAGTTGTTGGAACGAAAGATCGGTCGGCCGCTTCTTCTCGAATCGGGTGTCATCGAAGCCCGGGCTGAAGATCTGGGAAAACTTTTTCATCCGGTGACCCTCCCGATCCCTTTGTCTTACCACGCTCTTTCGCCTTCCTGCCAAGAAGGTCTTAAAATGGTCGGAGTCGCGATGCAGTTTCTCAGTGTCCCGCATCGATTACAGTCGAACCCGTACGGAGTTCTCTTCGAACAATTGATGCAGACGCCGGCCTACGCCCCGCTTGTCCCATTTTATCGACGATTCGCGGGGCCGTTTAATTTTCTCCAGCCCGATTCTCATCATCAGGTCCATTGCTTTCTCCCAGGATGGGAGGAATTTATCCGTCCACCGGGAGGAGGGATGTATCCGCCAGAAATCACGACGGCCGAGGCGTTTCATTTGATGGTTTCGGCCGAATCTTCGGATGCAAAAGATCAACGAGTCATTTTTGGATTGGGTCAGTCGGAAGAACTTGCCGGAACCCCTTATTCAGTCGCCTTTGCCGACTGGCTGCAACCTGCGGCCGGCCTTCTTCAGGGGGCCGCAGTGCTGTTCGAAGGAGAGCTCCCTCAGATTGCAGGATATCTTCGATCGGTCGCGAATGCCTTTCTAACGAACGATTTCCCGTCGAGCGATCGCGCGTGGGTCGGACTGACGGATGGACCTCTCGATATGAACATCGGAGCGATCGAGCAATATATGGACAAGCTCCGAAATCAGTTGGCCCAGTTTTTGGGAGTTCTTCAAATAAAGAATCCGGACTGTGAACAAGAATTGGCTCCTTTAATTGCCGCGTTTCCCATTTTTGAAGAAAGTTTGCCGGTCCCGGAAGAATTTAAAAAGCCACGAGAAAAGAGAACCCCACCTCCCGTCTTCGTTGTCGATAGTCTCTTTGCGACAGGGCATCACGTTGCCGGAGGTCACATCTCGGTCGCTTACAATCGTCCGAACGATCCGGTGGTTCGCAGAGAGTATGGACGAAGAATTGTGATCATGGAGAATCTGCTTCGCGCGCGAGAATTGGAGAATCCAGGAGCTAAAGTCCTGACAAGATTTTTTCATAACGGCCAGCGTAGCCTGGTGACTCCCCAAGGGCTCAAGCTTTTCGTCTTTTTTCATGAAGAAGCGCACGGGAATGGAATCGAGCATGTGGTGGGAGATCCCGAGAAGGACGCTCGAGTCGCCCTAGGGGCTATCGGTTCCACAGCGGAAGAGCTTCGCGCCGATATCGTCGGGCTTCACAATGCAAATATTGCCGTGGCACGGGGACTTTTGTCCTCCCGTGTCCTCCACGAAATCTACGCAAGTTATTTTCACCGTTGCATCAACACGTTAAGAAAAGGGACCGGAGGGGCCCATAGTCGAGGCGTTCTTGTGGCCTTGAACTACTTAAGTGAGAACCGAGCATTTTCTCTGGACGATCGGACCGGAGAGGTCTTTATCGACCTCGATCGGATGCCGGACATCATCTCGCAATTTGCTGCAGATCTGATGATGATGAAGGGCAGGGGAGACAAAGAAGGATTCGAACGGCTCTATGCAAGGTATGGCGAAATCACCCCGCCGGGGTTGAGAAAAATCTTCGACGATTTACGAGAATATCCCGTTGATATCATCGTTCGTTACGCATTCGAAGAGAGCTTGGTTCTCTAAACAAGTTTTCGAAGGACGTAAGACAAGATTCCACCGTGGCGGTGGAATCTAAAGGAAAAATTCGCCCGTCTGCAGACACTTACCAAAGACTATGCGGCGAAAGAGGCTGGCAGATTGCTGAGAAGATCGAGCTGATTTAGTTATAGCTCGCCAGCGATTCAATGGCGGACCAATTCCGGTCGATCGCTTGCTCGAGCGTAAAGCCGGTCTCCAAATCGGTGGCGATATCACCGAATAGACGGCCGCTTAAATGCCCGACCAGATGGCGACCAATCCATGCTTGATCAAGAGCACTCCCGCGGCTTGACGACAATTTTCCCACCATTTCTGCGATATCTCTGTTGAGATCTTCACGGATTCGAAGTGTAAGGGGATCCTTCGCGGTCTTTTGATAGACGATCCCCGACATAAGTTCCTGCCCGTTGGCAATGCTGTTTTGTACCACCTCAAGAGAGGGAACAGTCCCCCTCTTTTTTAAATAAACCGCCTTCGACATAACTCCATTGAAAAGCAACCGAAGGCCTACGGTGAGATGGTGTCTTTCCATGAGGATCTTTTTGACGCCGCTGTTTTTCATCGGAATAAACTCGCTTAAGGAATCAATGTCAAAACAGGCTTCCCCTCCCACATTGAGGCTGGCAACAATTTGATCAAAAACCCAGTTGGGATCGCAGGCATGATAAACGCCGCAGCAAGAAAGGATGAGGTCGTATCCTCGTGGGAGTTCACTGACATCCATGTTGCCGAGAAAAAGCCGTCGCAAGGCCGGTCTGTTTTCATTCGTGATCGTATTGGTCAGGCCGAAACTGTCGATATCGATTTGATTACTGAAGAGATCCTTAAGATGGGCTTCCGCGTGGCCTTGTCCGGGGCCGATTGTGAGGATTTGCACCGGCTCCGGCGTGCTCGACCTGTCTCGAAGACGTTTCGCTAAATGATCCTCGATCATTCCGAGCGGCGTCAATTGGGTCATTCCATTGAAAAGGTCTAGACCTCGATGGATAAAATAGGACGCGGGCGGCGCTTCATCAAGGATGCGAATGGTATTTTCAGAAGCGACCATCTCAGGCGTATGGGCCCGAACCGGAGGGACATTGATGATACGAAGAGGTGGTCCTAAATAAGGTCCTGATAGAGAAGCCATCGCTTCTCGTTATCGGCCTTTGGCTCGGAAAGTTGCGTTACAAAAGCTTCCGGTTCCAGGGCGGCAGTCTTCGATCTCTTGAGGGGTGTCGATTCTCAAAACGATTCAAGGCGCCTTCCAAAAGGCCTCAGCTTCAACAGTGCGGTGGGAGCTGCAGACATTGACGAAAGAGTTTATGCCGAAGGGTGCGGAAATAATCAAAAGAGCCGACTTCTAAATAGAGCTTTAACTCCTGGTATTTCGGAATCCCCACTCATGATCGTATTCTTGCACGGCCTGTTCGAGCGTAAATCCCACTCTTAAAGAAGCATACCATGTGATTTCAGCCATTCGACTGACGGCGCCTTCCAGTCTTTCGCCAGGATAATAAGTTCCCCGATCTTTTCCCACCAAGGCGAGGAGAATGCTGCGGATTTCTTCTTTGAGAGTCGTCTGGTCCAGAGGCTTGAATGGTTCTGACTCATTGAGACGATAGTATCTTCGAGGAGGTCTCGGTTCGGATTGAGCCAACTCAGTTTTCAACGCTTCTATGGACGGGATATCTTTCGTTTTCCGGATATAAACGGTTTTTTGTATCAGTTTAGGCAAACAGCCGACGAAGAGCCCATATTGTTCCAGAAGATAGGCCGTCATCCCTTCTTCGGTTACCGGAGGTAACTCCCCCCGCTGGACGTCATAGTTGAAAAAGGCTTCTCCCCCTTCCTCAAGACTCGAGACGACTTGATCAAAAACCCAAACGATGTCCAGGGCATGTTCCACACCATGGCTTGAAATAACGAGGTCATAGCCTTCGGGGAATCGGCAGACGTCGAAGTTCCCCAAATAAAGTCTGCGAAACGAGTGTCTATTTTCTTGAGATAGGGTGTCGGTCAGACTAAAGCCATCGATCTCGATTCTTCGACCGAAAAGTCGTTTTAAAGCGTCCTCCAGATTTCCTTTCCCTGGACCCAAGGCAAGTAGACGGACCGGTTCTGCAGAATGTTTAATTCTCTTCGAAATATTGTCTTCCAATCGCCCCATCGCTGTGTCGGCGGTGAGGCCGGAGAGATATTCGAGATCCCGGTCTAATCTGTAATCGTCGGACGGTCTCTGATCGCTCTCTTGGACCTTTTGTTCGAGATAGGCCATGGAAGGGGTCAAATCCCTGACTTTTTCCGCACGAATGATCTTCGGAACGGGTCTCCAAAGAGGTGGAAAAGAGGTGACTTGATTGGTTGGACAAGATGGATGAGAAGGAGAACGAGCTTCCAGGTTTCGTCCTTCGACAATGCGTATGGGTTGAACGAATTGGCCGATCAAATGACTGATCGCATTGCTAAAGGGAATAGGTCTGATCATGCATTTGGGGTTATCGTCCGGAAAACAAGAAATGTTGCGGGTCTTTTCTTAGGGCTAGCCCTGGGAGCAGAGCCTTCGAAGGACGTAAGACAAGATTCCACCGTGGCGGTAGTATTCTATTTCTTGAGGGGTGTCGATTCGGACGGCGGTTTTAAATTTTGTCTCTTTTCCTTTGACGTCTTTGGCGCGGACGGTCACTTCGCGGCCGGCTTTGAAACCGGTCTGAACTCCTTCGGCGATTCCCGCAATTTCAAACAGCTCGTGGCCGGTGAGACCAAGCGACTCCGCCGATTCGCCCGGTTTAAATTGCAGCGGCAGGATTCCCATGCCGATCAGGTTGCTTCGGTGGATTCGTTCATAACTTTCGGCGATCACCGCCTTCACCCCTAAAAGCATCGGGCCTTTGGCGGCCCAGTCGCGTGACGAGCCGGAGCCGTATTCTTTTCCGGCGAGGACTATCAGCGGGACCCCGGCGGCCTGATATTTCATGGCGGCGTCGAAGATCGTCATCGGCAGATCGTCGGGGAGATAGCTGGTAAAACCTCCTTCGATCCCGCGGGCCAGTTTATTTTTCAGCCGGTTGTTGGCGAACGTCCCGCGCATCATCACTTCGTGATTGCCGCGGCGCGCGCCATAGGAATTAAATTCTTCCGGGGTGACGCCATGCGCGATCAGATATTTCCCGGCGGGACTTTCCTTTTTAATCGAACCGGCGGGGGAGATGTGGTCGGTCGTGACGCTGTCGCCCAAGACCGCCAGGACGCGGGCCGACCGGAGGTCGGTGACCGGCGGCGGTTCGGTCGAGAGTTTGTCAAAATACGGCGGATTTCGCACATAGGTCGAATCGGGCTCCCACGCGTAGGTCGCCCCTTCGGGGATTTTGAGCGCCTTCCATGCGCCGCTGCCGGTATAGACGTCGCCGTAGCGTTTTTTAAACATTTCCGGCCGGACCGATTTTTCCATCGCGTCGCGGACCTCTTTTTGCGTCGGCCAAATATCCTTCAGATAGACCGGTTCTCCTTTGGGCGTCGCCCCGATCGGTTCGGTGGTGAGATCGATGTCGACCCGGCCCGCGAGCGCATAGGCGACGACGAGCGGAGGCGAGGCGAGATAATTTGCCCGGACGTCGGGATTGATCCGACCTTCGAAATTCCGATTGCCCGAAAGGACCGAAGCGACGACGACGTTGCTCTCTTCGATCGCCTTGGAGACAGACAAGGGGAGGGGACCGCTGTTGCCGATGCAGGTGGTGCAGCCGTAACCAACGACATGGAATTTTAGTTTTTCCAAATAAGAAAGAAGTCCCGCTTCTTTTAAATAATCGGTAACCACCTGCGATCCGGGAGCGAGACTCGTCTTGACCCACGGCTGGGTGGAGAGTCCCCTCTCGACCGCCTTTTTGGCGACGAGACCGGCCGCGATCATCACCGAGGGATTCGAGGGATTCGTGCAGCTTGTGATCGCCGCGATCACGACATGCCCATGATGAAGGATGAATTCTTCTTTTTCGGTCGTCTTTTTAGCCGGGACAGACGGCGTCGGAACCTGCTTGATCGGCGCTTTGATCATCGACGCCAGCGATTCCTGAAAAGTTTTTGCCATGTCGTTCAGCCGGACACGGTCTTGCGGACGCTTCGGCCCGGCGAGGCTCGGTTCGACCGCTGCGAGATCGAGCTCCAGCGTCTCTGCGTAGTGCGCCTCGGGACTCGATTCGGACCAGAAAAGTCCCTGCTCTTTGAGATAAGTCTCTGTGAGTAAGATCTGCTCGTCCGAGCGCCCGGTGAGTTTCAAATAACGAATCGTTTCTTGATCGACGGGAAAAAATCCGCAGGTCGCGCCGTATTCCGGCGCCATGTTGGCGATCGTGGCGCGGTCGGCGAGCGAGAGCGACGCAGCGCCAGGGCCGAAAAATTCGACGAATTTGCCGACGACCCCTTTGGCGCGGAGGATCTGCGTGACGGTCAAGACGAGATCGGTTGCCGTCACCCCTTCTTTTAAATCTCCTTTTAAACGGAATCCGACGACCTCCGGGATCAGCATCGAGACCGATTGTCCGAGCATCGCCGCTTCCGCTTCGATGCCGCCGACTCCCCAGCCGAGCACGCCGAGGCCGTTGATCATCGTCGTGTGCGAATCGGTGCCGATGACGGTGTCGGGAAAGGCCCAGACCTCCCCCTTAACCCCCTCCTTTGTAAGGAGGGGGGAGGTCATCACCACGCGCGCGAGATATTCCAAATTCACCTGATGCACGATGCCGGTGTCGGGCGGGACGACCTTGAAATTTTCAAATGCCTTTTGCCCCCAGCGGAGAAAAAGATAACGCTCGTGATTTCTTTCAAATTCCTTTTCGGTGTTGAATTTTAGGGCGTCGCTGGTCCCGAATTGATCGACCTGGACCGAA
>OBEQ012184703.1_pt1 | contig 14400 bp, 15 predicted proteins | sample 1670901 | NCBI WGS metagenome assembly OBEQ01 (sample SAMEA104232315, study PRJEB22302) | groundwater metagenome | biome: forest; feature: aquifer; material: groundwater | place: USA | collected 2011-08-07 | depth 5.4 m
CGAACACACGAACAAAAGCAGTTGGAGTGTGAAATATGCAGGCTATGGAACTGCTCCGACAATTCACTAGCAAGGAGGTCCTGCTGCCACTCGGGGTCACCCTCTGCCTCGTCGGGATCATCCTCCGCGGCTTTGCGCGCAGCAGCCGCCGGGCGATCGCTCTCCGGCGGCAGCACTGGCTGCACACCCGGAAGCCGGGCGAACCGGACCCGACGGACAGGGAAACCCGCTGGTTCGAAAAAAAACTCCCGATCATCGCCAATACCGCGGCCGTCGGCGGCCTGCTCATCACGTTGCTCTCGGTTTTTCGAGGCTGAGCGTCAATCTTCGCCCTCTGGAGACGCGGCGCCCCCGCCGCGTTCCGCGTCTTGCTCACGGATTCGATCCGCGATAAGGTTATCCCGTGCCGAAGCATCGCTGACTATTGGCGAAGTCCGGCACGCCGCAAAGAATTATTCTCACCAATCGTGGCCGCCGCACCGCGTCTGCTTGATCCGCGCCCGGTGTTTCTTGCCCTCGATCATCCGCGCCTTCTGCCCGCGCGATTTCTGGCGCTTCTGTCGCCGCGCGAGCTCGCGTGCCGCCTGCGCCTGGTTGGCCGACTCCCGCCGGCGCCACTCCAGCTTTTCCGCCAGTTCGGTCCAGGCGAGCAGCCGGTTGACGCTTTGGCTGCGTTCCCGCTGGCAGCGCACCTCGACCCCGGTCGGCCGATGCTGGAGCCAGACCGTGGACGAGGTCTTGTTGATCTTCTGGCCGCCGGCCCCGGCGCCCCGGACAAAACGCTCGTCAATGTCGTCCGGACGCACGCCCAGGGAGACAAACCGCGCCCGTAGCGACGCTTCGACGATATCCGGGAATTCAGCCATGTTTTTGCTCCGCAGAGTGAAACTAAAGTCCTTCCCCACAGTCAAACCCCCGCTTGGCTCGGCACTTGCCCCGCGCCAGCCGGTTCTCTTCACTGGTATTGACTGACCATTCCTGCGCTGCTTTCACCCACCTTCGCCCCACTTTCCATTCCCATGATCACCGGTCCCAATTGGTCCCAGAAACTCCGCACTGAAATCGGCAAGGCCGTCATCGGCCAGGATACCGTCATCGAACGCATGCTCGTAGCCCTGCTGGCCAACGGTCACGTCCTCCTCGAGGGCATGCCGGGCCTCGCCAAGACCCTCCTCATCAAGTCCCTCGGGTCCGCCTTGGGCGTCCAGTTCGAGCGCATCCAGTTCACTCCCGACCTGCTGCCCAGCGACGTGGTCGGCACCATGATTTTCTCGCCCAAGGATGGTGGATTCACGACCCACAAAGGCCCGATCTTCGCCAACCTCGTCCTGGCCGATGAAATCAACCGAGCCCCCGCCAAGGTCCAATCCGCCCTGCTCGAAGCCATGCAGGAACGGCAGGTAACCATCGGCGGCCACTCCCACAAGCTTCCGCTGCCCTTCTTTGTCATGGCGACCCAGAATCCGGTCGAACAGGAAGGCACCTATCCGCTCCCCGAGGCCCAGACCGATCGCTTCCTTTTCAAACTGCTCGTCGACTACCCTTCCCCCCCTGAGGAGTCGCTCATGATGGAAATGTGGGGCCAGGTCACCAGGCAGCCCGCGATCAGCGCCGTTTCCAGCGGCGCGGAGCTCCTCGAACTCCGCACCCAGGTCGATGCCATCCATGTGTCGCCCGCCGTCCAGGCCTATATCCTCACCCTCGTCCGCGGTTCGCGCGATCTCGCCGCCCAGGCCGAGGGCACCCCCGGCGGAACCCGGCGGCTCCTCAACTTCGGAGCGTCCCCGCGCGCTTCGCTGGCTCTGTTCCAGGCCGGCCGGGCTCTCGCCTGGCTCCGCGGGAGCGACTACCTTTCCCCCACCCTCGTGCAAGAAATCTTCCACGACGCCCTCCGCCATCGCGTCGGCCTCACCTACGAGGCCGAGGCCGAGGGCCTCACGTCCGACAAGATCCTCGACCAGGTGCTCATCCGCACGCCCGTGCCATCGAAAGCTTGAAAGACTGAATGACTGAAAAGCTGAAAGCTTCGATCAGAGAATTCCGGAGCATTTTTCAGCCCTTCAGCCTTTCAGTTCTTCAGCCCTTCCCCTGATGCCCACCGTCCAAGAACACACTTCCCTCGTCACCTCCCAACTCGCGCTGCTGAAGCAGCTCGAGTGGCGCGTGCGCCATGCCGTGGAGAACGTGCTCAGCGGCGAATACCGCTCCGCCTTCCGCGGCCGCGGCATGGAGTTCGACCAGGTCGTCAAATACACTTACGGCGATGACATCCGGGACATTGACTGGAACGTCACCGCCCGCCTCGGCGAGCCCTACCGCAAGAAATTCATCGAGGAACGCGAGGTTTCCCTGCTGCTCGTGTTCGAGGACAGCGTCAGCCTCCAGTTCGGCTCCGGCGCCCAGTCCAAGCGCGAGGCGCTGCTGGAACTCGCCGGCCTCGTCATGATGCTCGGCGCCGTCAACCGCGACCGCGTCGGCTTTCTGTACGCCGCGGAAACCGGCTATGTGCTCAAGGAACCGGTCCGCGGCCGCGGCCAGATTCTGCACGCCGCGGCCCAACTTCTCGGGCAGCCGGTTCCGGCGCTTGAAAGTAGCGCGGTGCTTCAGCCCGCGCCTCAAGATCCTGAACGCGGGCTGAAGCACCGCGCTACTGGTGACTTCATCCCCTGGCGCTTGCTCGCCCGCGCCGCCCCCCGCCACAGCATCATGATCTGGCTGGGCGACTTCCCCCCGCGCGTCGAGCCTGAGGGCTGGAGCGTGCTCACGCGCCGCTACCAGACCATGGGCTTCCGAGTCGACGACCCATGGGAGCGCGAACTGCCCCTTCATCGCACCCTCACCACCTACGACCCGGTCGCCGGCCGGCTCGTCACGCTCAACGGCACCTCGACCGCGCAACGCGCCGCGCATGCCGAATGGGTGCGCCAGCGCGACGACTCCTTCCGGACGCTTTTCCCCGCGCCGCTCAGCCGGCTCGTCGTCGGCACTGACCAGGAGCGGCTCGAAGCCCTCGTGCGCTTCTTCCACGCCCGCATGGCCGCGGGCAACCGCCGATGATCACCACTCCCGGCAAAGGCATCTCCCCTGTAGCGGCGGTCTGTGACCGCCGACGAATGTCCTCCGGCGGTCACAGACCGCCGCTACAAATGCCAACCATCGCCCGCCGCCAGCCCGAAGCCCGCCGGTGCCAGAGTAACCTATTGGGTTACTCTGCCCGGTCGGCCTGATCCCATGAAAGACTACGCGCTTCACGATCCGCTCTGGCTGCTGGCACTGCTGCTGCTGCCCTTGCTCATCTGGGTCCGCGGCCGGCGCGGCGCCCCGGTGCTCATCGTGCCCTTCGCGGCCGCCTGGCATCGGCCCTCGATCATTCCGATGTCCCGCTGGCCCGCGGTGCTGGCGATGACCGGCCTCGTGCTGCTCATCGTTGCGCTCGCGCGGCCACAGATCGTCGAGGACAAGCGCGAGGTAAAACAGCAGGGCTACGACCTGATGCTCGCCATCGACCTTTCCGGCTCGATGCTGGCCGAGGACTATGAGCGCGAGGGCGACCGCATCAACCGCCTGCAAGCGATCAAGCCCGTCATCCAGGCCTTCATCAACCGGCGCACGAGCGATCGCATCGGCCTCGTCATCTTCTCCGGCCGTGCCTATACCCTCGCCCCCCTCACCTTCGATCACGCTTGGCTCGGCCGCCAGATCGAGCGGCTGAAGATCGGCATGATCGAGGATGGCACGGCCATTGGCGACGGCCTCGGGGTGGCGCTCACCCGCCTCGAACAGGCCAAGCGCGAGGAAGGCAGCCAGCGGAAGGGCGCGTTCGTGATCCTGATGACCGACGGCGCCAACAACCGCGGCCTGCTCACGCCCGAGCAGGCGACCGCGATCGCCAAGTCGCGCGGCCTGCCCGTCTACACCATCGGCGTCGGCCGCGACGGACTCGTCCTGTTTCCCGCCTTCGACGACAAAGGCAACAAGGTCGGCTACAGCCGCCGGCTCTCCGACCTCGACGAGGGCGCACTCATCCACATCGCCAATGAGACCGGGGCGAGGTTTTTCCGCGCCATGGATTCGAACACCATCGAAAAAACGTTCGCGGCGATCGATGCCTCCCAGAAAATCGAATTCCAGGCGAAATCCTACCTGCTGACCACGGAGCTGTTTCATTGGTTCGCGATCCCCGGCGGCACGCTGCTCTTCCTCGGCGCAGTTTTCGCCCTGCCCCCGCAGCTGCCATTCCGTGGTAGGGCGCGGACTCCGCTCCGCGCCGAACCTGCGGCGCCGAAGGGACTCGGCGCCCTCCCTTCAAAATGAGCTTCCATTCCCCCCATCTGCTCTGGCTGCTGGGCCCGCTGGTGCTCCTGTTCTCCTGGGAACTTGCCCGTCACACCGCCCGGGCCGCCGCCACCTGGCCGAAGATCGCCCGGGCGTGGGCCGGCGCGTTCGATGTCTCGCTCGGCTCGCGGCACACCACCGCCGAGACTCGTCCGCGCATCTGGCTGTGGTTCGGCCTCGCTTTTTGCATCGTCGCCCTGGCCCGGCCCCAATGGGGCACGGCGGAGGAGCAGGTCTTCGACCAGTCGCGCGAAGTGCTCATCGCCGTCGACCTTTCGAAGTCGATGCTCGCGCAGGATGTGAAGCCCTCGCGGCTCGACCGCAGCAAGCTGCTCATCCAATCGCTGCTCGACGGCCTCAAGGGCGAGCGCCTTGGCCTCGTCCTGTTCGCCGGCACCGCCTTCCTCCAGAGCCCCCTCAGCGCCGACTATGAGATCCTGCGCGAGTTCCTGCCCTCGATGAATCCGGAGTACCTGCCCGAGGGCGGTTCCAACTACCAGGCCATGCTCGAGGCTTCAGTCCAGGCTTTCGGCACGTCGACCGCCGACCGCTATCTCATCGTCCTCAGCGACGGTGAAAGCACGAGCGAGGACTGGAAGGGGCTCACCGATACGCTCAAACAAAAGGGCATCCGCGTCATCGGACTCGGCATCGGTACGGCCCAAGGGGCGTTCATCCCCGACAACGCCGGCGGCTTTGTCAAGGACGAGCGCGGCGCGGTGGTGTTGTCCCGGCTGAACAGCTCCACCTTGCAGGAACTGGCGCAGGTGACCGGCGGCGCTTACACCGACGCCAGCGCCTGGATCGATCTGCCCGCGTTGCTCAAGAAAACGGTCGAAGCCGGCCGGAAAGGCGATTTCTCGGAGAAAAATGCCGCGCGCAAGATCGAGCGCTATCAGTGGTTTCTCGCTCCCGGACTGCTCCTGCTGCTCATCAGCTACTGGGCGGAATTCCCCGTCCGCCCCCGCGAGCGCGCCCTGCCGCTCGGCAAGGCCAAAATGAAGTTCGCTCAGAATAGTGTTTGAATCTTTCTGGCTTAAACGGGCACGAAACGAAATCTCCCATCGATGCGTTTCGTGTTGGCCGGAAAAAGAGGAAAAGGAAGAGAGGTGTTGGGATATGGATCTGTCATTCCCAATATCCTAGCGAGCATATCAAGCAACAGTTCAAAGCGAGATTCATCCGGAATTTTTTCCAAAAAAATCATTCGGTAAATTGCTGTGTTTTCAATGATGCCCTGCATCACTTCATGTGGCCGGATATTATATCCAGCTGCACATTGGCCGGCTAAGATTGTTCGGCCAATTCTGCCATTTCCGTCACAAAGTGGATGTATGGCCTCGAATCCCAGGTGAAAAAACGCAGCGGCGCGAAGCATAGAATCAGATGCCTCGATCGAGCAAATCAGGTCTATCTGTTTGCGAAGTCGCGAAAGTTCCGCCTCAATCTCTTGAGGCGGAACCCCGATTACGAATTTACCTTCCGGCAATATTTCGTTTCCTCTTCTGACATGATGATGCCCGCTTCCATCATTTGGCAACAAGTTCGTTGCGAGGTGATCGATTAGTGGAGGGTCTAGGTGGAACCAATCGCTGATGCGCAAATTTGCCAATACGGACTCAGCGAATACAACTTCGTGCATCGGTTTTCATCCAACATCAAAACAGCATTCGAACGACAACAAAAAACGGCACTGCATCAGTTTGAAATCCAAAAAACCGTGCGGCACTAAAACGATGGCAGCGGCGGAGACAGTTTACCCTTGAACGAGACAATTTGATCGATTGAGTTTTTTCAACGGGCCAAACATCCATATGAAAAAATCCAAAGTCATATTCATTGCTGCTTTGGCGGCAATTGTGGGGAATGCAATCGCCGATCCAGAGACAGTCATCATCGACAGTGGACACAGCCAGACAGAGTCCGGCGCATGGACGGATTGGTCGATTTCCGTGACCGGAGACACTGTCCAAGGCAACTGGCAGTCGTCCGGCCACGACATAAACGGTGGCGGAGGGCCCCTCTACATAGTCAATATCACGGGAGACTACTCGTCCGGGAATCTAGATCTTTCCGCAAATTCTTCTTCCCCAGATATCCCTTCTGAATGGGTATACGACGTTGGTAGCAGTGCAAATGAAGCAGCATCCAATTTCTTTGAAAACAGAGACGATCTGGTAAATGATATCTATGAAAGGCCTGAAAATATAGACCTAGTTACTGATGAAGAATGGGCTATGATTGATACGCTTCCAGACGAGGAATGGCTTGATCTACTGTATTATATTTATGATCTAAATTATTGGAATTCATGAGTTTTGAAGTTAATGAGCGAGTTTGAATTCGCTTCAACTACTGCGGTAACGAAATCGGAGCCTGCAAAATTAAACGGAGCTGTTTGGCTCCGTTTTTTTTGAAAACTTTAGGTTAGTAAGAGCGTCATATGATTAGCAATTTTAGCAGAATTCAAAATGTAATCCTAAGGGGTTCATTTCTAACTCCCATCTTCTGCCTGCCAGCCATAGTTCTTGGAGTGATGGCCGATCCTCCGTCCTCCGTACGCGCCGTCGAACCGGCCGCCAACGAGACCTTGGCCGCGCCCCTCACCAAAACGGTGGCCCGGCTGTCCGAACAGGATGCGCTGTCCGCAAAGGATTGTTCCGAACTGGCGCAGACCACCATCACCTACGGCCAGCGGATCAAGTCCACCCAGCAGCATCCGCCCGAGAAGGTGATTCGCGATGCGCTGCAAGCCGTCGATCTTGGGGAGAAACTCGAGCCCAAGGCTGCCGACTGGCCGCGCGTGCGCCAGGCGCTGGAGGACCTGCTGAAAAAGGAAGAACCGCCCCAGGATCAGAAAAAACCAGAACAGCAAAAGCAGGATCAGCAGAAACAAGATCAACCACAGAAGCAGGACCAAAACCAACAACAGGACAAGGAGCGGCAACCGCAGGACCAGCAACAATCGGACCAACAGAAATCGGACCAACAGAAACAGCAGCAGAAGCAAAATCAGGACGCCTTCGGTGACATGAAGGACCCGTCCGAATCCCCAGACCCCAAACCCCAGACCCCAGACCCCAAATCGCCCGGCACCCAGAAGGTCGGCGGCCAGCAGGACAAAAAATCCGCCGAGGAAACGAAAAACCCCGAACTCGCCATGCCGCTTCAGAAACTCGACCAAGTGCGCAACCAAGACTCTCCCGCCAAGCTCCAGCAGCTTATGCAAGGCCAGCAACAAAAGCCCAAGCCCCCGGGCAAGGATTGGTAATTCCCATGCGACGCAACAAGCTCAGCGCCGTTTTTTCCTGGTTCGCCCGCGTAGGGGCGCAGTCTTGCTGCGCCCTGCGGACTGCTTTCGAGCCAGGGCGCAGCCAGACTGCGCCCCTACGAAAGCTGATGTTCCTGGCTCTTTTCCTGCCGCTCGCAGCCCTGGCCCAATCCGTCCGCTGGGATCCGCCCAGCGGTCAACTGGGCTTCAACCAGGTATCCGAACTCGCGCTCGTGTTCGAAAATTGCGAGCCGGATCTAGATAATTTTCGCCTGTCCCAAGTGGACGGCTTAAGCATTGGGCGCCCTGCAGTGACACAAGGTAGCTCTGGGCAAATTATCATCGGTGGACCTGGCAGCAGCTCTAGTTTCACAAAAACATTTACGATGACGTTTCCCGTGCGTCCGAATAAGCGCAGTAACATCACCATTCCAGCTTTTGCCGTGCTGACGGACAAGGGGAAAATCAGCGTGCCCGCCGCCACCTATACCGTGGGCGATGCCACAAGCGGCAATTCCAGCGCAGCTAGTGACGATATCGCCTCCGCAAAGCTGAGCACGGCCAGGGATACCTTCTGGGCCGGGGAAATTATTCCGATTACTTTCGCGCTCAGCGTGGTCCAACGCTATGTGGCCGGTGTTGATAATCGCGTCGATTGGCAGCCTGCCCCGATCGTCATCGAAGATTGGAGCAAACCCGAACCAATCGAAACTCTATTGCGAGGCGACCGTTACTGGGTTGTCACACAATCGACGAGAGGCTATGTCAAGCAACCAGGGAAATTCACGATCAGTCTGGCCACGCAACTGGTAAATCTGAAAGTCGGCACTTCAGGTTTCGGATTCTTTTCTGCCCCGACGGTAGAGCAACGTCAGATACGATCGAAGCCCCTCGAACTGACCATCCGGCCTCTGCCGCCCGCGCCGGCGAATTTTTCCGACGCCGTCGGCGAGTTCACCTTCACCTCCAAGGTCATCCCTACCACGGCCGGCGTCGGCGAACCGGTGACCTGGACGATCGAGCTGAGCGGCACCGGCAACTGGCCCGATATCTCCGGCCTGCCTCAGCGCGACGTCTCCAACGATTTCCAGGTCGTGCAGCCCAAGTCCAAGCGCACGATGAAAGAGGCTTCGCTCTTCGAGGGCACGCTCAGCGAGGATGTCGTGCTCGTGCCTACCAAGCCCGGCACCTACCGGCTCGCGCCCGTCCACTTCACCTACTTCGACACGAAAACCGGCACCTACAAAACGGTCGCCAGCGAGCCAGCCACCGTGACTGTCACCGCAACTTCGCAGACTGCGCCAGCCCCGACGGGCGCACCCGTGCAGTTCTCGCTCAACGCCCCTCCGACCGCGGCGACGGACTCACCGGCCTTGCCGGCCGCCGTGCCACCCGTGCCGCCGGAAAACCTGCCGCGCGACCCTCTGACCGAACCCGCGCAGGGTTTCGTGCCGCTTCCGCTCCGCCAACTTGTGGTCGGCTGTCTTCTGTCCGTTGTCCTCTGTGTTCTGCTAGTCTGGCTGGTGCTCGCCGCGCTGCGCTCGCGCCAAAACGACCCGCAACGGCTACGCCGCGAGGCCCGCGCCCGGCTCTCCGCCGCTTTGAATGAATTGGGGGGCTCCTCGCTACCCGCTACTCGCTACTCGCTACTCCGCAACTGGCAGCAGCAGACGGCCGCCCTCTGGGAGGTGCCCCATGCCGCGCCGGGCACGCCCATGGTGCATGCCCATGTCGGGGCCCGCTCCAAAGACGCCGCGGCCGACTGGGCCCGGCTCTGGTCCGAAGCCGACCGCGCGCTGCACAGCCGCGAACAAACCCTGCCCCCGGACTGGCCGTCCCGCGCCGAAAGCGCATTGCAAGCCGTGCACGTGCCCGGCTGGCCGCTGTTCTCGCTCTTCGCACGGCGCAATCTGCTGCCGTTTTTGGGAAGGACCGAAGAGCTGAAAGCTGAAGGACTGCACCAAGTCATTCGAATCGCTGCCTGGCTGGTGCTCCTGTTCAGCCTTTCAGCCATTCAGCCTTCAGCCCTTGGCGCGGAGCCGGCCATCGAAGCTTACAAGCGCGGCGATTTTGAGACAGCGGAGCAAAGTTGGCGAACTGCGCTGTCGGCAGCGCCCAATGACTGGACCGCGCGCCACAATCTCGGCCTCGCCCTCGCACAGCAGGACCGTTGGGCCGAGGCGGCCGCGCATTGGACCAGCGCCTTTCTGCTCAAAGCCAGGGCCGACACCACGCGCTGGGACCTCGCGCTCGGTTTGCAGCGCTCCGGCATGGCCCCCGCGGAACTTGTCGAGCTGTCGCGGGGCGAGGGACGCTTCAAGCTCGCCCGCCTCGCCACACCAGGCGAATGGCAACTCATGCTGCTGCTGGCCGCGCTGCTCCTCGTCATTGCACTCGTTTTGCTGCTGCTTCAGGGTTACCGGCGCATCGGCGCATGGGGCAAACCGGTGGCGCTGGCCGCCAGCCTGCTCGCCGTGCTGCTCGCCGCCGCGGCCACGCTCAGCCTGCACGCCTACGGGCCGCTCGCCCATCCCGAGGCCGCCCTCGTGTGGCGGGCCTCCACACTGCACAGCATCCCCACCGAGGTGGACACGTCGCAAAAATCATCGCCGCTCTCCGCCGGCTCGATCGCCCTCGTCGAGAAAACGTTTCTCGGCTGGACAAAGCTCCAGTTCGCCACCGGCCAGACCGGCTGGGCCCGCACTGAGGATCTGATCAAACTTTACCGGTGATGTCTTCTTGTGGGAGCGAGCTTGCTCGCGACTGCCTTCGTGGATTTTTTGTGGAAGCGACCTTGGTCGCGACAATATGGCCCTCGATCCCCACAAAGGCTATCGATCACTCCTCCGTGGCCGATACTCCCAAAGTGGCTCGGAGTATTTTATCACCTTCTGCACAGAGCACCGCCTTGGCGGATTATCCACCTCAGAGATCGCTCCATCCATCCTCGCTGAACTCCACCGAATGGAGACCGAAGGCGTTTGGTTCTCACGCTGTGCCGTGGTCATGCCTGATCATATCCATTTGCTGGTTCAACTCGCCGACAAGCTGACCCTTGGCAAGGCCGTTGCCCGCTTGAAAGCCAAGTCCGGCAGCGTCCTGAAGGCGGCCGGCGTTCGGTGGCAGGATGGCTATTACGAACACCACATGCGGCCAAAGGAGAATCGGCTCCAGGTCTTTCTCTATATTTATCTGAATCCCTACCGGGCGGGCCTACTGCCTGCCGGAAAAGTCTGGCCATGGTTCGTCTGTGGTGAAGAGGACTGCGCCTGGTTCATGCCAATGCTGGATCGGGGGCTGCCCGAGCCGGCCTGGCTGGCCAACCTGCCGTAAGAGTCGGGTGCAAGCACCCTCCCACAACCAGACCCCTGTGGGAGCGAGCTTGCTCGCGACTGCCTCGAGTGCCGTTGCCCGCAACAAAAAAGCAACGCCCCGCTACCGCGTCTGGAACCACTTGGCGTCGCCGGGCTGGTCGGTCCAGTTTTCGATCAGGGGGAAAATCTCCTCGACGCTCCGCGCCACGGCATATTTGCCGTGGATGGTGTCGTGCATGAATTTCTCCCGCACGATGCGGTCGCAAAGCCGCAGGAGATCATCGTAGTAGCCGTCCTGGTTGAAAATAATCACGGGCTTCCGCAGGACTTCGAGATGCGCGAGAGTGAGAATCTCGAGCAGTTCCTCCAGCGTGCCCCAGCCACCGGGCAGGGCGAGAAAGGCGTCGGCCCGCGTTTCCATGATCATCTTGCGCTCCCGCATCGTGAGCACGGAAATGAGCTCGTCCGCCTCGATGAACTCGAGCTCGCGCACCTTCATGAATTCCGGAATGACGCCGATGACGCGGCCGCCGCCCTCTTTCACCCCGCGCGCCAGGGCCCCCATCAGGCCGGTCTTGCCGCCGCCGTAGACGAGCGTCCACTCGCGTTGCGCCATCTCCGCGCCGATCTGTGCCGCCGCCGCGAAATACCTGGGATCGAGCCGGTCGCTGGAGGAGCAATAGACGCAGAGGGATCTTTGCATGACTGAGTTTGAAACCACTAATTCACACTAATCAGCACTAATTTTCAGGACACCCATTGTCCGCCGGTCATTCTGAACGCAGTGAAGAATCCGGCAACACAACCGCCGGCGAACATCCTGCTGGATTCTTCGCTGCGCTCAGAATGACAAACGGGTTTGAATTCATTCATTAGTACCCATTAGTGAGGATCAGTGGTTAACCCATCTTCAACGTATCGAGGACGGCTCGCCCCGTCGCCCACGGGGTTGCTCCACCTGGGGCACGCCCGGACTTTCTGGACCGCGCAGGAACGCGCGCAGGCCGCCGGCGGCCGGCTGCTGTTGCGCAACGACGATCTCGACGCCTCGCGCTGCCGGCCGGAGTTCGTCACCGCCATGCGGGAGGACATGGCATGGTTCGGCCTGCGCTGGGAGGAGCCGATGATTTCCCAGAGCGAACGCATCCCCCTCTATCGCGCAACGCTCGCGCGATTGCATGCCGCCGGCCTGATCTATCCCTGCTCGTGCAGCCGGCGTGATGTCCAGCAGGCCGCGACCGCCCCGCATGAGACAGTAGGGCCGGTCTCCGACCGGTCCAAGACAGGCCGGTCGGAGACCGGCCCTACCTTCGCCGATGAGCCCCTCTACCCGGGCACCTGCCGGCCCGAAAACGTTCCTCCACACTCCACACTCCTCACTCCTCACTCGCCGGCCCAAGGGGACGGCGTGAACTGGCGGTTTCACATGCCCGACGGGGCCAAGCTGGTTTTCATCGATCGGTGTCTCGGCCGGCAGAGTGCGGTTGCCGGACGGGAGTTCGGCGACTTCCTGGTCTGGCGGAAAGACGACACGCCCAGCTACCAGCTCGCCTGCGTGGTTGACGACGCTGCAATGGGCATCACGGAAGTCGTGCGGGGCGAGGATCTGGTCATGTCCACCTTCCGCCAGCTGCTGCTTTACCGGGCGCTCGGCCAGCGCGAGCCATCATTCTGTCACTGCCCGCTCGTGACGGACGAGGCCGGCGTGCGGCTCGCCAAGCGCCACGATGCGCTCGCCCTGCGGACTCTGCGCGAACAGGGGCGGACACCGGAGCAGGTTCGGTCGGAATGGCGGTAGGGACGAGGCATGATTTTCAGATCAAACGTCGATCGATGCCTGTCATTCTGAGCGCAGCGAAGAATCCACCATTCGCAAGCGGCATCACTTTTGTAGGCGTGGATCCTTCGCTGCGCTCAGGATGACAATGCTCTTTTGAGGTCAGATTAGCCGCCCTCACAGCCCATGCACGCCGTTCCGCCACATCGCCGGCAGGATGGCTTGGGTGCCGAGCAGGTAATTGCGATAATAAAGCCAAAAGACCACGAGCCCGAGCGCAGTGAGGAACGCCGCCTCGCCGATGCGCCCGGCGTTGGAGCGGCTGGTGCGATGGAGCGATTGGACGAACCAGACCAGACCCGGCGCGACAGCGAAGGCCACCAGCGATGAACCGAAGAGCACCATGCCCATGATGAAGAGCGTGCGGAGCATTTCATCTTCGATGAGTCGCGCCTTGTAAGCGACGACCTCATTGCAGAGATTCAGCAGCAGCAGACAGCACGGGAGCACGTAGCGGCGTTCGAGGGTGGCAGTGATCTTCATGGGCGGAGCAGGATGGTCCAGGTTCGCGCCTTGCCAAAAGCCAAAAACTGCATTCCTCAAAGGTGTTTCCCATGGCCACTTATGTTTATGAAACCATTCCGCGCCAGCCGGGCGAAAGCCCGCGCCGATTCGAACTGGTTCAAAGCATGAAGGATGCCCCCTTGCAGCTGCATCCGGACACGGGCGAGCCCGTGCGGCGCGTCATTTCCGGCGGCTATGGCCTGATGGGCGTCAGCGAAAAAGTCGCCTCGCCCGCACCCGCCACACTCTGTGCCGCCGGCTGCGCGTGTCACAGCGGCCCGCGGATTCCGGCGATTTGAAGCGCCTATTGTTTACAGGAGAAAACAGAGAGGACTGAGCATACTTATTCCTGCAATCCTGTCTCCGCTCGCTCTGTTACCTCCGGTGAAGATTCAGAGTTCCGTGTACTTCTCCGATCGGCCTTTCGCTTTCTCGACGGGATATTTTTTCGCATTGGCTGCCATCTTGGTCTCGATGGCCGCAGCCAGGTCGATGCCGCAGATGTTGGCGAACTCGAGCGCGTAGATCACCACGTCGGCGATCTCCGCCTCGATCGCCGGGCGCCTTTTCGGATCGCGGGCGACCTCGAGCGAGGTTTTCGATTCGGTCCACAGGAAATGCTCCATGAGTTCGCCGGACTCCGCGGCGAGTGCCATGCTGAGGTTTTTCGGCGAGTGGAACTGCTCCCAATCGCGCTCGTGCACAAAGGCCAGGACCCGCTGGCGCAGTTCCGCCACGGTCGTCTTCGCATCGATCATCGGTTTCATCGGCGCCCAGCCTGGGCGCTGGCAATGGATTGCGCAAGCGCGGGCCGGCCTGTCCCCGGTCGCACAGTTCGGGTCATTTCACGGGGGACAGTGACACGTCATGCTGGAAATATTAAGTTGGCGGATGGCACAAGGTGTGCATTTTGCAGGCCGTAGATCAATTCATGGCAACGACGCTTCAAGTTCAGCACCGCGCTGGTGGCACTTCGCTTACGAAGGCCGCCCGACAGATGTGCTGCATCCAGCTGAAGCGTCAGCACCACGCCGTTTGGTCTATTAAATCCACCGGCCAGGGCTGCCTCTGCTGAGCAAACCGTAAATCGGTTTCACGTTCAGCTCCCAGGAGTCCCGGCGGTATCAGACCGACGAGAA
>OBEQ011170946.1_pt1 | contig 14398 bp, 13 predicted proteins | sample 1670901 | NCBI WGS metagenome assembly OBEQ01 (sample SAMEA104232315, study PRJEB22302) | groundwater metagenome | biome: forest; feature: aquifer; material: groundwater | place: USA | collected 2011-08-07 | depth 5.4 m
AGGCGCGGGCGCGGGCGCCGCGGGCGCGGGCGCAGCGACCGGTGCGGGCGCATGTACCGGCGGCGCGGGCGGCGCGGCCGGGACGCGGGGCGCGATACGAAGCTGCGGCGTGCCCACCGGTGCGGCCAGCTGCGCCGAAGGCAGCGCCGCGGGCACGCCCGCACCCATCGTGGTCGGTCGCACCGGCGTCGGCGCCGGCGCGCCATTCGAGCCGCCAGCCAGGGTGGCGCCGATGGCGATGCCGGCAAGCACGAGCGCGACGGCACCCGCGATGACCCAGCGGTTGCGCGTCTTGTGCCCCAAGGTGGGAGTGGGCTCGGGCGCAGGCGTGGGCGTGATCGACGGCGACGAGACCACCGCGGCGCTCATGCGCACCACGCTGGGGCGCGACCGGTTGCTGCTGCTGCCGCTGCCCGTGCGCGCGCGCGGCAGAGGCTGCGACAGCAGCTCGTTGTCCAGGCGCGCCGACGACGGCCCGTCGTCGAACGACGCGGCCGCGGCGTCGGCCTCCATGACCAGCGAGTAGGCCAGCTCGTCGTCGATGGCCGGGTGGGGCGCCTGCGGCAGCGACACGCCCTCGGGCAGCACGCCCTTCACGTCGGTGCGGTAGGTGAAGGCTAGCTCCTCGAGCATGTGCGCGAGCACCATGGGCCCGATCTCGAGCCGCTCGGCGCGTGCGTAGGCCTCGAGGTCGATCTGCAGCTCGCGCGCGCTCTGGTAGCGCTCCTCGGGCAGCGGCTTGAGCGCCTTCAGCAGGATGCGCTCGAGCTCCACGGGGAAGTCGGGCTGCTTGAGCGAGGGCCGGGGCGCGACCGAGCCGATGATCTGGCTGAGGATGGCGTACTCGTTGTCGCCGTTGAACGGACGCACGCCGGTGACCAGCTCGTAGATCACGATGCCGAGCGCGAACACGTCGCTGCGTCGATCGATGGCGTCGCCGCGGCACTGCTCGGGCGACATGTACGAGATCTTGCCCTTGAGCGTGCCCGCGCGCGTCTGCGTGTTGCGCAGCGCCGACTTGGCGATGCCGAAGTCGACCAGCTTGACGCAGCCGTCGCGGGTCACGATCACGTTGGCGGGCGAGACGTCGCGGTGCACGATGTTGACCGGCCGGCCGTCGTTGCCGCGCTTCTCGTGCGCGTAGTGCAGGCCCGAGGCGGTGGGGATGGCGATGCTGAGCGCCTCGCCGATGCCGAGCGGACGGCTGTGGCGGCGCGCCGCGGCCTGGATGTTACGTACGTCCTGGCCCTGCAGGTACTCCATGGCCATGAAGTAGCTGCGACCCACCTGGCCGACGTCGTAGACCTGAACGATGTTGGCATGATCCAGCGATGCGGCCAGACGCGCCTCGTCGAGGAACATCTCGACGAAGTCCTCGGCGGCGGCGAACTGGGGCAGGATGCGCTTGAGCACGACCAGCTTCTCGAAGCCGGAGATGCCGCTCGCGCGGGCCAGATGGATCTCGGCCATGCCGCCGATGGCCAGCCGTCTTACCAGCGTGTAGCGACCGAATCGCGCGCCCGGAATCAGGAATGCCGCGTCCTCGTCTACTTCAGGAAGAGGCGGACGCGAATCATCCAACATTGCATAGATGATTGATGATCAGCGCTTGCGCGTGCAATCGAGTTTGCGTCGGTGAGATTGCCAACGATCGGCGGATTGATGGTTTTCTCCGACGGAGACTTACCAGGTGACTGCCTGACCTCCCGTGAGCCAGCGCCAGAATCCCATCAATGCGGCGGCATTCAAGACCACGAATGTGCGCGCGAGTCCACCCAGCTTTCGCAATGGCCCGGGCAGGAATGGACCGACGAATGCGAATGCGTAGAAGCCGACCTGCCCGGCGAGCAGGAGCAGCAGCAGCACGCTGCGCCAGTCGTCAGTGCTGACTGGCATTTGCGCGAGTCCCACTCCCGTCGCAATCGCCAGGGCGATCATGGCGATAGGGCATATGAGCCGCAGCACCTTGTGGGAGAAGAACTCGAGCCACGACGGGTTGGCGAAGGGCACCAGCAGCCGGGGCATCCAGGCCATGAGCTGGAAGTTGCCCGCGAGCGTGCGCACCTTGCGGCGGAACTCCTTGTCGTCGTCGAAGGCCTCGTCGAAGAACTGCGCCTCGGGCACGAACACGATGTCCCGACCTTGCAGGCGTAGACGCATCGGCACCCACATGTCGTCGAGGATCAGCGACGTGGGCAGAGGCGCGAAATCCTCACGGCGCAGCGCGTAGAGCGCGCCCGAGACGCCGACCATGGAGCGGAAGCGCGCCTCGTTCTCGCGCATCCACTTCTCGTACTTCCAGTAGGCGCCCGCGCCCGTGGCGCCGCGCAGGATCATGTTGCCGGCGGCGCAGCCGACGCGCGGGTCGGCCAGGCAGGCGCACAGCGCCCGCAGCGCGCCGGTGGCGATGGGCTGGCGCGCATCGGTCATGAGCAGCACCTCGCCCGTGGCCAGCTCGCGCAGCCGGTTGAGCGCGGTGGGTTTACCGAACCTCTGCTCGGCCACCACGATCTCGATGTGGGTCGGGTCGGCGGCGACGAGCTGCTTCAGTTTCGCCACCGTGTCGTCGGTCGAGCCGTCGGAGTAGACGAGGATCTGCAGCTTGTCCCGGGGCCAGTCGAGCGCCTGCAGGGACGCGATCTTCGCCTCGACCACGGCGGACGAGTTCGACACCGGCAGGAGCACGCTCACGCTCGGCTCCCAGCGGGACGCCGCAGCCGCGGCCAGGCGCCGCGCCGGACGCAGGCGCGCCAGCAGCGCGATGAGCACGGGGTAGCCCGCGTAGGTGTACAGCATGACCGCGAGCGCGCCCAGCGCGACCCAGAGCGCCCCACTCATGCCAGCACCTCGCGGTAGATGCTCATGTAGTCCGCCGCCATGCGCTCGGCCGAGTACTCGGCGAGCGCGACCTCGCGCGCGCGCGCGCCGAACGCGTGCCGCGCCGCCACGTCGTCGCACAGCTGCTCCAGGCGTGCGCGCATGGCCGCCTCGGCGCCGTCGCCGGGCGGCACCAGCCAGCCGGTCTCGCCGTCGCGCACCACGTTGGGCACGCCACCCACGGCGGTCGCGACCAGGGGCAAGCGCATGGCCATGGCCTCGGGCAGCACCAGCGGCAGGCCCTCCGACCTGGACGGCAGCGCGAAGACGTCGAACGCGGCCAGGCAGCGCGGCACATCGCGGCGCAGGCCGGGCAGGTGCATCGACGCCGCGATCTCGGGCGCGAGCGCCGCGACCTGTGCGCGCAGCGCCGGCTCGGCGTCGCCCGAGCCGACCACCACGAGGTGCACGCCCGGGCCGACCATGGGCGCGGCCGCGCGCACCAGCAGCGCATGGTCCTTCTCGACCACCACGCGGCCCACGGTGCCGATGACGAAGGCCTCCGCGGGGATGCCCAGCTCGGCGCGCACCGTCGCGCGCGCCTCCGCATCCTGGCCGGGGAAGCGCGACAGATCAACGCCGTTGTTGACCACGCGCAGCTTGGCCTCGGGCACCTCCTTGGCCGCGCGCGAGGCCTGCGCGGTCATCTCGGACACCGCGACGTAGACGTGCGCGAAGCGCGCTGCGACCCGACGCAGGAGCAGCTTGCGGCCGCGGTCGGGGTTGATGCCGTGCTTGGTGTGGACCACAGCGCAGCGCGCGATCCGGCCCGCGGGCGCGGCGTAGATGAGCGGCTGCGGGTTGTGCGTGTGCACCACGTCGACGCGCTCGAGCAGGAAGGTGGCCGCCAGCTGCGGCACCAGGCCGACATCGACGCCGCGGCCCTTGGGCGCCGACATGATGCGCGCGCCCGCGGCGCGGAACTCGTCGGCGAGCGGGCCGTGCGGCTCGGGCGCGAGCGAGAAGGCGAGCACGTCGTGCCCGGCCAGCTTCTGCGCGCGCGCCAGGTCGAGCGCCACCCGCTCCTGTCCGCCCATGCCGAAGGAGGACAGCACGTGCGCGATGCAGAGGCGCTGGTCCACGCTGCGTCCCCCCGGTGCGGCGCTAGCGTCCGACGCCGCGGAGCATGACCCACGGTGTCTTCAGGATGACCGTGAGCTCGGTGACGAGGAACTGCTTGAAGTCGTCGAGCGTCGCGCCATACGCGACGTCGAACAGGAGCTTCATGCGCATGTCGTCGGCGGTGGAGCCCTCGGTGCCGTCGAGATCCCAGGGGTTGGTCAGCTCCTTCTCGAGCTCGGCGACCGCGGTGCCCTCGAGCGCGCGTCCGGTGTAGCCGAGCGACACCTGCGCCAGGCCGGTGATGCCCGGCTTGACGTCGCGCATGCGTTCCTCGAAGAAGGGGATCGCAAGCGCCAGGTTGGACAGGAGCTCGGGCCGTTCCGGGCGCGGCCCGACCAGGCTCATGTCACCCAGCAGCACGTTCACCAGCTGGGGCAGCTCGTCCAGGCGCGACTTGCGCAGGAACCTGCCCACCTTGGTCACGCGCGGGTCGTTCTCGCTGGCCAGCACGGCGCCGGTGTACTTCTCCGCATCCACCCGCATGCTGCGGAACTTGAACATCTCGAACTCGACGAACTGGAACTCGGGCGAGCCGTTCCTCTTGCTGACGCCGAGCAGCTGTCCGGCACGTTTCTGACGAAAGATGACCGGCCCGGGCGATTCGATGTAGATGGCCGCGGCAATCATCGGCACGACCGGGGCTGTGAGCATGAGGCCCACGGTCGAGCTGACGACGTCCAGCGCCCGCTTCGCGATGCGTACCTTCCAGTCCATGGGGTCTCGTAAGAGGGCAACATCCTAACCGATAACCTGCTAGAGTGCTGCTGCTGGGAGGCAGACTCGGGGTGATTCGACTGCGGGTACCTGGGCTTCTCAAGTATCGCGATCTGGCGGTGCGAACCGTCGCGGCCGTGTGCAAGCTTGCGTACGACGAGCGGGGCCCGGGCTCGCGCCGACCGGGCATGAACTTCGACGAAGAGGTCGTGTCGGCGTTCGGCGAGGCGTTCAACAACATCGCCATCCACGGCTACCGCAACCGACCCGCAGGCGACGTGGAGATCGAGATGCAGCTGTCACTCGATCGGATGACCATTCGCCTGATCGACTACGGTAACAGCTTCGATATCGGACTCATCCCCGCACCCGACCTCGAGGCGCTGCCCGAGTCCGGGCTGGGGATCTTCATCATCCGCTCGTTCATGGATGCCGTTGCGTACACGCCAGGTCAGCCGAATGTTTTATCGATGACGAAGTACTTGACAGGTGATGAGAACCTCGGTTCAGGTGCCCGGCAAGGCCAGGCGCGATGATCTCTATAGCCATGCAGATGAATGCCGACTAACCCCATGGGGAAGCGCATATGACGTTCTCGAGAACGGACAACGGATCGGAAACGGTGCTGCGCATCGAGGGCGTCCTCGATGCCGTGACGGCGCCTGAAATCCGTCCGACCATCGACGCGCTCATCGCCGAGAAGCGTCAAGCCATCAGCGTCGACCTGACCGCGCTCCGGCTGATCGACAGCTCGGGAGTGGGTGCTATCGTGAGCTTGTTCAAGCGCGCCAAGGCCTACGGGGGCAACGTGACCGTGGCCGGGCTGAAGGACCAGCCGCTGGCCATCTTCCGTCTGCTCCGGCTGGATCGCGTGTTCTCGCTCTGACCGCATTCAGTCAGGATTTCAAGGGGTTGAGACTTCGGGCGGCGGAAGTCCGGTGGGGGACGATCACATCTGCTATGTATACCGCCGGCCGAACTCATGGCAGCCCCGACGGATCGACCTCCCCAGCGCCGACTTCCTCCCGTGACCATCTGGCCCGCGGGCATGAAGCCCGTCATCCGGGGAGGCGACATGGCCGACGGTAGTCAGCCGCCCGCCTTCGGCGACGACGAGGTCCAGCAGCCCTCGCCGGCGCGCCTCAGCTACGAGGTCGCGCTCAAGCAGCTGGCCGTGCTGTCGCGCCTGCCCACGCGCATCGTCGCGGTCCGCACCGAGCGGGAGTTGCGTGAGATCGTTGGCGAAAGCGTGGTCGAGCTGCTCGGGCCAGTGGCCCGCTTCGAGCTCTTCGTCGCCGAGGGGCCGAACGGCACCCTGGTTCCGGCCGGCAACGCCCCGGGCGGCCTGTCGCTCCTCGGCCTGGTGCTCGGCTCGGGCGAGGCGCTGGGCGAGCGCGCCACGATCCTCGAGGCCATCAACGGGCTGCACGGCGACATCCTCTCGGCGCCGCTGTCGGACCGGCAGCAGGCGGTCGGCCTGCTCATCGTCGAGGCCCAGGGCGACCGCCGCTTCATCGCCGCCGACCTGGACGCGCTGCACGCGGTCGCGGTGCAGATCTCGCTCGCCCTGCAGCGTCTGCACATCGAGCGGCGCAGCGCCGCGCACCTGCGCATGGAGCGCGACATGGTGCTCGCGCGCGAGGTGCAGCGGCGCTTCCTGCCCGGCGCGCTGGCGCACAAGACGCGCCTGCGCGTGGCCGCGCACTACCGCCCTGCCTACGACGTGGGCGGCGATTTCTACGATCTCATTGCCCACGACAACGGCGACGTCACCGCGGTGGTCGGCGACGTGGCCGGCAAGGGCGTCTCGGCGGCGCTGCTGATGTCGCGCCTGACCTCGGATCTGCGCCGGGTCGGGCCCGGCTCGGAGTCGCCGCGCACGCTGCTGCACGAGCTGCACCGCCTGCTCGAGAGCGACGCACCCCCCGATACGTTCGTCACGGTCGCGTGCGTGCGCTTCGACGCCGCACGCACGCGCGCCATCGTGGCCAACGCCGGGCACGTGTCGCCCATCCTGCGCCGCGCCACCGGTCAGGTGGCGGCGTTCGGGCGCGCGTCGGGCCCGCCGCTGGGCGTGGCCACCTCACAGTACTACGCCGACGAGGAAATCGCGCTCGCGCCCGGCGACACCGTGTTCCTCATGACCGACGGCCTGGTCGAGGCGCTCGACCGGCCCGGGGATCGGCTGGGCATGCGCCTCTTGCTCGGCCTCATCGGTGACGTTCCCAACGACCTGGAGTCGATGACCCAGCGCATCCTCGCCGCGGTCGAGCGCGAGCGCCTCATGCGCCAGGTCGACGACGTGACCCTGGTCGCCATCGAGGTCGCGCCGGTCATCTCGTAAGTCCGTCTCGTGCCCATCTCCGGGTAAGATGGGCCGCCGCCGCCATGCGAGTCCTCGTCGTCACGAAGATCTTCCCCAACGCGTGCGACCCGACGGGCGCGCCGTTCAACCGCCAGCAGTTCGCCGCGCTCGCCCGCCGTCCCGGGGTCGACGTCGAGGTGCTGGCCACCATTCCCTGGTTTCCCGGTGTGGGCGCGTTCTCGCGCTGGAGCAAGGCCGGGCGGCTCACTTCGGTGCCGCGGCGCGAGCAGATCGCCGGCCTCGACGTCGAGCACCCGCGCTTCCTCTATCTGCCCAAGATCGGCCACTCGGTCTCGGGCGGGCTGTACGCCGCGTCGCTCTTGCCCGCGGCGCTGGGCCGGCGCGGCATGCACGACGTCGTGCTCGGCTCGTGGGCCTACCCCGACGGCGCGGCCGCGGTGCTGCTGGCGCGCCTGCTCGGCATCCCCGCGGTGGTCAAGCTGCACGGGTCGGACATGAACGTGGTCGGGCAGATGCGCGGGCCGCGCCGCACCATGCGCGCGCTCCTGCCGCGCGCCGAGCGGATCGTCGCGGTGAGCCGCGGCCTGTCCGAGTCGGCGGTCAGGCTGGGCGTCGAGCCCGAGCGCATCGACCTGGTGCCAAATGGCGTCGACCCGTCGATCTTCCACCCGCGCCCGCGCGCCGACGCCCGCCAGGAGCTGGGCCTGGCGCCCGACCGGCGCTGGATCCTGTACGTGGGCCGCCTCGAAAAGACCAAGGGAGTCATCGACTTGCTGCAGGCGTTCCTGACCATCGCGGGCGCCCATCCGGATCTCGGCCTGCTCCTGGTCGGTGACGGCACGGCGCGCCAGGAATGCGAAACCCTGGCCCGGTCGCTGGGCGACCGCGTGGTCTTCGCCGGCGCGCAGCCGCTCGAGCAGGTGCCCGTCTGGGTGGCCGCCTGCGACGTGCTGACCTTGCCCAGCTGGAACGAGGGCACGCCCAACGTGCTGCTCGAGGCGCTTGCCTGCGGCCGTCGCGTGGTCGCCACCCGGGTGGGCGGCTGTCCCGACGTGGTCAGCGCTCCCGAGCTGGGCGCGCTGGTGCCGGTGCGTGACGTGCCCGCGCTCGCGGCCGCGCTGGCGGAGGCGGCGGTCGCGAGCTACGATCCCGAGGCCGTCGCGGCTAGGGGTGCACGCGGCGGGTGGGATGACAGTGCCGCTCGACTGTGCGCGACGCTCGAGCGGGCCCGGGAGAGCTTCCGCAGCCGAGTGACGTTAGCAGCCGCATGAGTCCTTCCTCCGACGAAGATCCGTGGATCCGCCGCGAGCCCGGCTTCCTCGAGCTGCGCATCGAGCTCATGCGCATGTACCGGCGCGCCCGCCGGCGGCCGGTGCTGACCCTCGTGGTCGCGCTGCTGGTCGCGGTCGGGGTGTGCGTCGTGCGTTCGCGCAAGCTGGCCTCGTTCGCCGCCTCGGTCACCTTCCGCGTCAGCGAGGTGCAGCAGGGCGAGAACTACGTCGCGCCGCGTCCGACCAAGGAGCTCAAGGAGTACGTGCAGAGCGTGGCCATGCGCAGCTCGCGCCTGATCGAGCTGATGGAGAAGCGCGGGCTGTACAAGAACATGCTCGCGGACGATCCGGTCACCGCGGTCGACTTCTTCCGCTCCGACACCGAGGTCGAGGTCATCCGCAACTACTTCGTCGAGGAGTGGAGCACCAACAAGAGCGCGCGTCTCATCCTCACCTACAAGGCCGGCACCGCCGAGGAGGCCGTGCTCATCGCCACCGATCTGGGCGAGCTGGTCGTCGACGAGGAGTCGCGCCGGCGCAACTCGGTGGCGCAGGCGGCGGCCACGGATTCGCGCGAGCTGGTCGACCTGGCGCGCGCCGACGTGGAGCGGCGCGAGGCCGAGATCAACAAGCTCGAGATCGGCATCCCGGACGCCGATCAAGAGAAGGCCGCGGTCATGAAGCTCGACCTGGCGGCGCTCAAGAAGTCGCTCGAGCCGGCCACCGATCGTCTGATGAAGGCGGATCAGCGTCGTTCCGAGCTGGAGCTGGCCGTGGTGCTCGAGCTGAACCACCTGGGCGTGCGCTTCGACAAGGTCGACGAGCGCGTGCGCGTGGTCGCGCGCCACGCCACGCCGCCTTCGCTGGGTCTCCTGGGCGCGGTCATCTTCGTGCTTTCATTGCCATTTGCCGTGATGTTCGTGGGCGCGTTCGATTCGCGCGTCTACGATCTCGACGACGTCAACCGCCTCGGCCTGCGCGGCGTGGGCCATGTGCCGCCCTTCCGCGGCTCGCAGGTCGGCTCGCTCGCGGAGCGTGCGCGAGCGTCGGGAAGGGTGTGATAATCATGAGGATCCCATGTCGATGACCACCCCGGTACGCACGCCTCGCGATCGTCTGGACCGGCTCACTGCCATCTTCTCGCGCGTCTTCCGCTTCTGGTGGGTGGCGGCGTTCGTGATGGTGCTGGGCGCGGGCGCGGCGCTGGCGGCGGCGACGCTGAAGAAGCGCGTCTACACCTCCGAGACGGTGCTGCTGTACCGCGAGGGCATCCGCGCCACCTACGTGCTCGGCCGCGACGCCGAGGGCGAGGCCACGCGCAAGCTGGGCCTGCGCCTGAAGGAGATGGTGCTGGCGCGCCCGCGCCTCAAGGACATCATCGACCAGTACAAGCTCTACCCGGAAGAGGTCGACAAGCACGGCTACATCGAGGCCATCGACCAGATGCGCAACAACATCGTCTTCAAGGTGCGCGAGGGCGACACCTTCCTGCTCTCGTACACCGACAAGGACCCCGAGACCGCGCAGAAGGTGGCCGCGCGGCTGGCGCAGTCGCTCATCGACGAGAACTCCAAGTACCGCTCCAAGCAGGCGGCCAGCACCAAGGAGTTCATCGCGGCGGAGCGCAAGCGCAACGAGGACGACCTCAACGAGAAGCAGCAGGCGTGGTCGCAGTTCTTGCTCAAGCATCCCGAGTACGCGGCCGAGATGGGCGCCGGTGGCGTCGCGCACGGCGGCTCGGGCATCGTCGAGGCGGAGCGCAAGCGCAACAAGGGCGAGAAGGTCGATCCGGCGCTGGCCGCGCTCGAGAACGAGGCCAGCCGGTTGCGCAGGCGGCTGTCCTTGCCGTCGGCGCCGCGCTCGCCCAGCGCCCCGCCGCAGCGCGACCCGCGCCTGGTCCGTGCCAAGGAGGACGCCGAGTCGGAGCTGAACGCGGCCAACCGCGAGCTGGCCGACCGGCAGGGCCGCCTGACCGACCAGCATCCCGACGTCATCGCGGCCAAGAGCCGGCAGAGGATCGCGCAGGAACGCTACAAGCGCGCCTCCGACGCGCTCGCCTCGGGCGAGCTGATCATGCCCATGGAGATCCCGGCGGCGACGGAGCAGGAGAAGCCGGCGCTCGAGGCGCGGCTGAAGAAGATCGAGGAGGAGGCGGCCGCGGTGCGCCGGCGCAACGAGAACGCGCGCGACGGCGCCGCGGCGCAGCAGAAGGCGTCCAACTTCGCCCAGGAGATCGTCGACCAGGAGACCGAGTGGGCGCGCGTCAACCGCGACATCGCCGAGGCGCGCGAGCGCGTGCAGAACCTGGAAGCCAAGGAGGCCATGGCCAACATGGCCGCGAGCGCCGAGGAGACCGGGCAGGCGGCGCAGATCGACATCGTCGATCCGGCCTTCCGGCCCACCCGGCCCGCGGGCGGCGGACGCATGAAGGTGATGCTCATGGGCCTGCTGGCCTCGATGGCCCTGGCCTTCGCGATCGTGCTGGCGTGCGCCATCTTCGACGACCGGCTGTACGAGCGTCTCGACGTCGAAGGCCTCGAGCTGGCGCCGCTCCTGGTCACCGTGCCGCGTACGCACGCGGGAAGGAGCAAACGTGGCTGACAACCGGCGAGGAGGGCGGAACACCGGTGGCGGCGGTGCGCGCACCGAGAAGCGTCCGGCCACGCGCGACCCGCGCAGCGCCGACAACGACGTGCCAGGCGGGCCCGATCCGCGCAACACGCTGCCGGGCATGACCGCGCTGCGCTGGCGCCCCGAGGAGGAGGGTGGCGGCTCGCAACCGACGGTGGGGCCGGCGCAGCCGGTGCCGAGCGTGACCGACCCGTCGCAGTCGCTCGATCCTCCCACCATCCCGGTGCAGCCGAGCCCGACCGCGCTGGCCACGGGCGCGCGCATCGCGCAGCCCATCGCGCCCATCGCGGCGCCGCCACCGCACGGGCCCATGACGACGCCGGAGATGCCGAGCATGGGATCGTCCTCTATGATGGTGGGGCCGCCCCCGGCCGAGCCCGAGCCGCGCCGGGCGCCGGGCGGACGGACCTTCGGGCCCAACCCGCAGACGCAGTTCGGTGAGATGGTATGGAAGACGCAGATTGGCTTGCCGACGAATGTTGCGGCGCCAGGCGCAGTCGGCGTGGTAGGTGCTGCGGGAAAGACCCTGATGGAAATGCGCCCCGTGGGAGATGACCCGATGTCGACGACGCTTCCGCGCCAGACGGCGCCCGCGCCGGGCGCGTCCCCGACGGTACCGGTGCCTTCCACCGCGACGGCGATCCGTTCCGCCATGCCCACGGCCGCGACCACGCAGGTGACGGTCTACAAGCTCGAGCGGCCGGTCGAGTTCGACAAGCGCCTGGTCATGCTGCGCGAGCCCGACTCGGCGGCGGCCGCGGCCTACCGGGTGCTGCGCTACCGCCTGACCGAGCGCGGCAACCCGCGCGTCATCGTGGTGTCGAGCCCGCGCCCGCGCGAGGGCAAGACCACCTGCGCGGTGAACCTGGCTCTGGCCATGGGCGAGTGCGGCCGCGCGCGCGTGCTCCTGGTCGAGGCCAACCTGCGCGCGCCCAAGCTGGCCGAGATGCTCGCCTTCATGCCGCCGCAGTGCTTCGGCGAGCAGGTCGCCGCCCACCGCGACCAGCCCGAGGAACCCTGGACCGTCGTCGAGGCCCACTCGCCCTGGCTCCACGTCGCGGCCGTCAAACCCGACCTCAAGGACCGCCCCCTCATCGACGCGCCCGCGTTCGCCATCGCCATCGACCAGCTCCGCCACGCCGGCTACGACTACGTGGTCATCGACACGCCACCCGTCATCGGCACTGCCGACGTCAACCTCACCCAGGACTCCTCCGACGGCGTCCTCCTGGTCGTCAAGGCACGCCAGACCGCCGGCAGGCATCTCCGCCGCGCCATCGAGCAACTCGCCCCCTCCCGCGTCCTCGGCCTCGTCCTCGCCGACGCCACGAAGTAGCCTGGGGACGGTGTTGCCAATTTAACTTTCGCCAGCAAGTCTGCGGAATCCCGTGCACGCATGGTCGGCGCTCGACGAGACTTCGCGGGGTTAGGCCCGAAAGTTAAATTGGCAACACCGTCCCCTCAGGAGACGTCGATGCCGATGAGCTGGGCTTCGATGGCGTCGGCGACGGCGGCGACTTCGCGGAGGGCGTGCATGAGGCGCGGGCCGTTGGATTCGGTGATCTCCTCGGGGACGAAGGAGGCGACCACGCCCAGGTGCGGGTTGGGGCTGGTCGGGTCGAAGACGCACAGGCGGGCGCGACGCATGTCGCGCGCGATGGCGAGCAGGCCGAGGAGCAAGGGCTGGTCGGCTTGCAGGTTGCGCACGGAGATCGAGATCAGATCGAGGCGCTCGCGGAAGAGCGGATCGGCGATGGGCGTCGCCCACACGGTCTGCGTGCGGCCGTTTCCAGTAGGCACCACGTAGGTGCGCCGGCGCGGGTCGTCGTCGTCGTAGCGGATCTCGATGCTCTTCTTGGGCGCCTCGGCGTCGAGCAGAGCGAGGGCGCGGGCGATCGGATCGTACATGACGACTCAGAGGCTACGCGGAAGCGGCCTTCTCGACCAGCTTGCCCAGGCGGGGCAGCGCCTTCTCGACGTGCTCCTTGGCCGACGGGCGCAGCTTCTCGTACATCTTCTTGACCGAGCCGTGCTTGGTCCGCTGCGCGCGCGCGTCGGTGACCTCGAGCAGCTTGTCGGCGGCCTCGCCGCCGCGTCCGGTCAGGAAGTCGGTGAACGAGCCGTTCTTGCCCGACGACTGCCACTGCAGGTAGAAGGGCTCGAGCTTGCTCACCCACTCGTCGAGCATGGCGTCGACCACGTCGGAGACGAACTTGGGTGACACCGTCTTGACCAGGCCGTAGCCGGTCTTGATGGCGATGCCGCCGAAGCCGCCCTTCGACTTCACTTCCTCGTCGATGAGCGTGCAGCAGTCGGTGATCACGCGCTCGCGGGCGGGGCTCTGCGTCATCTTCTCGGCAAGCGTCACGGTCTCCTCCTCAGGCGCCGCTTGGCGCTCAATTTCACCACGTCCCATAACATGAGGGCGGCATCGCGTCCCGGGGAAACCTTCGACTGCTCGACATGCCGCCACACCACCGGAACCTCGGTCACACGGTAGCGACCGCGCGCGAGCATCAGGATCTCCACGTCGAAGGCGAACCCATCGACCGTCGCGGCGCCGAACAGATCGTGCGCGACCTCGCCGCGGAACAGCTTGAAGCCGCACTGCGTGTCCTTGATGCCACCCATCACCGCGGCGCGCAGGATCACGTTGAACGTCCGGCCCATGAGCTCGCGCAGCGGGTGCTGGCGCGTGCGGATGTCCGACTCGGGCAGCGCGCGCGACGCGATGGCGATGTCGGCGCCGTCGCGGCGCATGGCCGCGCGCAGGTTGCTCAGCTCCTCGATCGGCGTGGCCAGATCGGCGTCGGAGAACAGCACCTCGTCGCCGCGCGCGGCCAGGATGCCGGCGCGCACGGCCGCGCCCTTGCCGCGATTCTGCGGCAGGCGCAAGGCGCGCACGCGCGGGTTGCGCGCGCTGCGTTCCTCGACCACGGCGATGGTGGCGTCGCGCGATCCATCGTCGGCGACGATGATCTCGTAGTCCTCGCGCTGCGCGTCCAGCCAGACCAGCATGGCGTCGAGCGTGCGCCCCACGCGCGCCTCTTCGTTGTACGCTGGGATGACGATCGAGATCACACGCGCGCCTCTCTGCGGCGACGCCGCTCTTCCAGAATGAGCAGCAGCAGCGCCCCGGCCACTCCAGCCAGCGAAAGGGGCGCGAGCACGCGGTACTGCGTGGCCGGGTAGTCCATGTCGATGCGGTGGTGGCCGGGGCCCACGACCACGCCGCGGAACAGGGCATTCACGGGCACGATCGTCGCCGGCTTGCCGTCGACGCGCGCGCGCCAGCCCGGGTAGTAGGCCTCGTGGATCACGACCACGCCGGTGTCGGGTGCGTCGATCTCGGCGCCCAGCCGCGAGCGGCCGTAGGCCACGATGCGTCCGGCCACGGGCGCGGCCGTTCCCGCCAGCGCGCCCGGCTCGCTCACCGGCTGCTCGAGCAGCGCGACCG
>OBEQ010228185.1_pt1 | contig 14394 bp, 13 predicted proteins | sample 1670901 | NCBI WGS metagenome assembly OBEQ01 (sample SAMEA104232315, study PRJEB22302) | groundwater metagenome | biome: forest; feature: aquifer; material: groundwater | place: USA | collected 2011-08-07 | depth 5.4 m
TACATCCTTCAGGTGCACCAGCTTCAAGTGCTGCCTTGTATAAAATCTCTGCAGTGTAAGCAACACACTTGCATGACATTAAATGCGGACTAAAAACTATTGTATTTCTTGTCTTTAAAGAAATTATTGACTTGTAAATTACTGTACTTGTTGGATTTGTAACAGGTGTTAAAGCTGCTATAACACCAATAGGTTCAGCAACCTCAACCATTTGTTCATTTTTTAATTCTTTAATAACACCAACAGTTTTTTTATCTTTAATCTGATTATAAAGAAACTCACTTGCAACTATATTTTTTAAAATCTTGTCTTCAAAAAGCCCCATCCTTGTTTCTTCTGCAGCAAGCTTTGCAAAATCTTTTGAATGACTTATAGCAGCTCTGACAACAGCATAAACAATTTTATCTACCTGCTCCTGTGAGTACTGAGTAAAAACCGCACTTGCAAATCTAGCTTTTGCAAGTAGTTGATCTACATTAGGAAAAGTGTTTTCCTGTAACTCAGATGCAATATCAAGATCTAATCTTGTAGGTTCTGCATCTAAAATATAATTGTTGCTTTTGTCATGAGGCAGGTAAACCATAGTTTTAATAGTTTACCTATTAGCTGAAAAAGATTCATCAAATTTTTAGTTTATTTAAGACAATTAATACAAATCTGAAAACTGATTTTTATTTTCTCATTGTCAGGTTTATTGATAATAATGGCTTAGAAGGTAAATTCTTACTTACCTTGTGAATATATATCTACCAACAATTTCTTAGTTTCTTCACAACTGGTTGTTTCAAAGATTCCCTGTTGTAAAAAAGAATCTATTACAGGCTTTAACAAAACAGCCTTATCAATTCTTGGATCAGAGCCTTTTTCATATGCTCCAATAGCAATTAAATCTTCTGCATTATTATATGTTGCCATCATATTGCGCATAAATCCAGCTGCTTCTTGATGTTGTTTATCAGCAAGTTCAGGAAAAAGTCTGCTAACACTACTTAATACATCGACTGAAGGAAAATGATTTCTTGCAGCAATTGTTCTGGATAAAATAATATGACCATCTAAAATACCTCTCACAGCATCAGCAATAGGTTCATTAAAATCATCACCCTCAACAAGCACTGTGTAAATCGCAGTAATTGAACCTGCTTTTGATCTTCCGGATCTTTCCAATACTTTAGGTAACATTGCAAATACTGAAGGCGTATAACCTTTCATTGTAGGTGGTTCCCCAATAGACAATCCTATATCTCTTGCTGCCATAGCTAATCTGGTAACAGAGTCAGCCATAAGCAAAACATTCTTTCCTTGGTCTCGAAAATATTCTGCAATTGTTGTTGCAGTTAAAAGACATTTAACTCTTAGCATTGCAGGCTGATCAGAAGTAGCAACGATAACTACAGATTTTTTCAGTCCTTCTTCTCCAAGACTAACTTCAATAAAATCCTGAACTTCTCTTCCTCTTTCCCCAACAAGAGCTATTACGTTTATATCAGCATCTCCATACCTGGCAATCATTCCCAATGTAGTACTTTTTCCTACGCCAGATCCAGAAAATATTCCAATTCTTTGTCCAATACCAAGCGTTAATAAACCGTCAATTACCCTTACTCCAGTTGCAAAAACAGTATCTATCCTAGGGCGTCCATAAGCTTCTGGCGGAGCAGCCTCAAGAGGTTTTGGGATAAGATTCCCTTTTATTTCACTTCCATCCAGAGGTCTTCCAAATGCATCCACTATGCGACCTAAAAGTCCATCACCTAACAATACTTCAACAAGTCTTCCACTTTGCATAATCTTGCTTCCCTGATGAACTCCTCTACCATCTACAAGCAAAAGCAAAAGAGATGTTTCCCCTCTAAAACCAACAACTTCTGCTGGTTTTACATCACCCTGATCAGTGACAACATTGCATAATTCTCCAACCATTGCACCAGGCAAACGTGCTTCAAGAAGCAAGCCAACAACTTTATTTACATACCCTGTCCATTTACGTGTCTCATTCTTTCCAAGAGCTTCCTGAACTGCTTTGCTCAAATCATTTATATATTTGTCATCAAGTTTGTCCATAGATTTTACCCATTAAGCTGCCGGAGCTGTAAGTCCAGCTTGAGAAGATTCTTGTCCAATTGTTTCTAAGACTTGAACATTAAAGTCAGGAGACAACTCTGCATAAGAAAGGACATGAATATGCGGATCAAATTGTTCAAGAAGCCTATATAACGGAAGTCTTAAACCAGGTCCACAAATCAACACAGGTCTTCTTCCATATCTTTCATTTATTTTCTTAGAGGAACGAGAAATCATAGTAACCAGCTGTTGTATTTGTTTTGGATCCAAAATTAAGACTAGGTTGTTTTCAACTCGCTGCAATGATTCTTCCAGCTTACGTTCCCACATAGGATGAAATGCTATAGAATAAATTTGTTTTTCTGGAGTTGCAAACTCAAGACAAATTTGCCTACCTAGTGTAATCCTAAGTTTCTCTGATAATAAATCGGGGTCTTTTATTCCACCACATAGATCTTCTAATCTTTCCAAAAGATACTGTACATCTCTTATTGAAACTCTTTCTTTTAAGAGATTTACAAAGACTCTTCTTAAATCTCCTATATTAATTAATCCCGGTACAAGAGAATCTACAAGCTGTGAATCTTTTTGTTTTGCCTGTTCAAGAACTCTTTTTACATCTGACTTGGTTAAAAGTTCATCAATATTTTTTCTGACAACTTCTGCAAGATGAGCAGTTATAACCCTTACTGACGGAGTTGCAGGATACTGCCAATCTATTTGTTCTAGGTAATCTGGATCAATCCAATAACCAGGTTCCTGAAGCGCAGAGTCCCACCCTGGAAGTGCTCCTGGTGGTGGCTCAGAATATATTCTGTCCCAGTATTCTCTTAGAACTAACATTCTATCCGGGTAAGCTTCACTAGTGGAAACCGTTGTATCTCTAATCACAATTCTATATTCATTCGGATTTAAACTTGGTGCATCCATAATTCTTACTGAAGGCAAAACATATCCAAGATTCAATGTAAGCTGATGTCTGAGTGAAGCGATTTCAGGAACTAATGTACCTTGTCTTCCAGGATCTGCAATATCAAGTAAATTTCTTCCAACCCAAATTGCAAGATTATCAACTTCAAGCAAAGAGTACATCATATCGGGACTGCTTGGATTTACTTTTGGTTCAGTCAATGATTGCTCTTCTAAAGCTTTCTTTTCTTTTGCTCTTTCCGCAAAAACCAATGCAGCCAAACCGCCTGATATAGCAGAAAGAACCATAAAAGCAACAGTTGGCAATCCCGGAAAAAATCCAATGCAAAAAAGCAATCCAGAAGCTAGTGCCAGTGCATTTGGTCTACCCATTATCTGTGCACCAATGTCTTGTCCTAAACTATCCGAACTTGAGGTTGATCTTGTAACAATAAGACCTGCTGCAATAGAAAGAATTAAGGCCGGTACTTGTGCAGAAAGCGCATCACCTACTGTTAACAACGTATACTTACTTGCTGCCTGTGCCAGATCAAGTCCTTTTTGAGTAACTCCTATTGTTAGTCCTGCTGTAATATTAACTATAGTTATAATAATGCCAGCAATAGCATCACCTTTTATAAATTTACTGGCACCATCCATGGCTCCATAAAATGATGACTCTCTCTCCAAATCTGAACGACGTTGTTTTGCCTGTTCACTGCTACACAAACCTGCATTGAAATCAGCATCAATAGACATTTGTTTACCTGGCATTGCATCCAATGCAAATCTTGCGGATACTTCAGCAATTCTCTCAGCACCTTTGGTAACAACGATAAACTGAACCACTGTAATAATTATAAAAATAATGATACCTACAACGATATTTCCACCTGCCACAAAAGAACCAAAAGCAGTAACAACTTCTCCTGCATAACCATATTCAAGAATCAATCGGGTTACTGCAATATTTAAAGATAAACGAAGCAATGTTGTAATAAGCAAAACAGAAGGCAAAACAGCATAATCCAACGGCCTAGAAATATAAAGTGCAATACCTAAAGTAACAATTGCAAATGAAATATTAGTTGCTAATGCAATATCCATTAGCCAACTTGGAAGCGGAACCAATATCAGGATTAATAATCCAAATACTATTGATCCAACTATAATTTCACTTGCTAAGTAATTACGATTCATTTTATTTATTGAGTTAGTGATTTATAACTAACAAACAAGACAAAGACACAACAATCGGTCTTTTATTTTATATACCTTATTTTTTATTTTGTTATCCCAATTTACCGTTTTCATTTCTTATCTTAATTCACATATTACATTGTCTTTTAAATAGGTAATCAAATCCTTAAAAGATTGAATAAACAGTTATAAAAAAGCCCAAAAAAATCCTTTTTTATGGGAAATTTTATGGAATTCTCATTGAAGGGCTAGCGCTTAAGGCTAACACCAATTTCAATTTTTTATCTTGAGTAGAAATAATTGTTAATTTCTGGAAACAAGATAGCTGTCTCTTTCAAGATTAACAGCATCTTTCACTTGATAAGTTTTCTTGTCTTGAGATTCAAAATAAGTTCTCATTACAAGATCTGCAAGTATTCCCATAAGTAAAAGTTGAACAGCAACAATAACAAATACTGCAGAAAAAATTAATAGCGGAGTTGCATCTAAGTCGATGTGCTTAAAAAGTTTTAAATAAAAAGACCAGCCTGTAAGTAAAACTGAAAACATAAAGCACACTGAAGAAAAACCACCAAAGAAATATATGGGTTTAGTTGAAAAATCAGATAAAAATTTAAGAACTATTAAATCTAAAATAACTTTATAAGTTCTGCTCAATCCATATTTTGATTTGCCAAATATTCTTGGCTTATGGTTTACTTCTATCTCTGTTACTTTTGCACCATTCCATGAAGCACAAATCGGTAAAAATCTGTGAAGCTCTCCATATAGCCTAAAACCGCTTAATATCTCTCTTCTATAAGCTTTTAAAGAACAACCATAGTCATGAAGTTTAACCCCAGAAACAAGAGAAATCAATTTGTTTGCAAGCATTGAAGGAATTTTTCTGTCAATTGTTCTATCTTGCCTGTTTCTTCTCCAACCACTTACCAGATCATATCCTTCAGTTATTAGGTTTAACAATTTTGGAATATCATTAGGATCATTTTGAAGATCTGCATCCAACGGAACAATAACATCTCCGGTTGAATAATCTATTCCTGCCAAAAGAGCTGCACTTTGTCCAAAATTTCTTCTAAGCCTGATTACTTTAAAATTTGGATTATTCAAAGAAGCTTCTTTTAAAACATTAAAAGAATTGTCTGTGCTTCCATCATCAACAAAAATAACCTCATAGTTATATTGAAATCCTTTAAGAAAATAGCCCAACTCATCAAGCAAAACTTTCAGGCTTGTGGATTCATTGTATGCAGGTATAATTAATGAAACTTTTTTAATCGTTGAACTTGTCATTTTAAGCTAATAGTCTATCAAGAAAAAGTTAAACATCCAACTACCTTTTTAACCTAGAAAACTCGTGATTTTAGACCCTAAAAGTTAAAATATTAAAATATTATAATTAACCTTAAACTAAAAAATACAAACTTATTTCAATGCTTCTAATACTTCGGGATGAGGATTTACATTATGGCTTTTACAAAATTCTAAATAATCTCTTGAACAATAATCAAATATTTTTTCAAAGCGAAAATCATCTTCCATATCCAATAAATACCCTTTTAAAACTGGGGGTAATGATTTTATAGGAGTCTTTTCAATTCCAATTTCTTTTTCATAACAAACTCTTTTTAGCTGATTAAGACTTTTTTTAATATCATCTTGTTTACCAGAAAGAACAAGCGAAACTGCATCCGGTCCATAACTTACAGCTGGTGAAATATTAATAAGTGAAACGCTGTGTTTAACAAAATGAGTAGTCAAATCTTTTCCCATCAAGTCAATTATTTTTTGCGAAGTAACTACCATTGCATGAACAATTTCTTTTGGATTTTTGCTGTTTGGATTAACCATACACAACTATTATACAAAAGAATTTACCATTCAATTCCTTTTGTATATCCTTGGTAATGTTTATGCACTTTACCTTCCACTATAGTAGTAGCCATCTCTTTTAGCCAGTCAGGACACAAGTGCCCCGTTACAATAACAACAGTATTTGAATGCATTGATTCAAAAATCGTTTTGGCAGTTTTTTCTGGCACCCTGTGTTCTTTATGATATAAAAGATCTGTAAGTTCATCTACACATACTAAATCATAGTCACCACTACTTACATCAACAGACAAATGTTTTAATCCTTGCTCAGTTTTAAGTTGATCTTGCAAAGTCCATCCATCAGGATCTCCAAAAAATCTGAAGCTTCCGTTTTCACGGATTCGAGAAGTTCCTGCAAAGAAAAAATCAAAATGCTTTGGGAATTGGATTTTCAATATTTCATAGATCTTCGACTCGCTTGTTGTATCTTCGCACTTTGAAAATAAGATTAATTTAACTTTCAACCCAGCACCTATTGCTCTTAGAACAATTCCATTAAGAGCAGTTGTTTTTCCAGGTGCATAGCCAATATAAAGTCTTATTTTTTCACGTTTTACAGAACTGTTATGAATAAGTTGCTTTAGCTGGCTTTTATTTTTTTGATTTTCCAGGTCTCTTTCCATTTACAATAGATTATAACTGGTGATTTGAAATATACTCTTCTAGCATTAACCTTGCTGCTTCTTGATCAATGAGCTCTTTAGAGTCTTTTAAAGATATGCCTCTTTCTTTCAAATTCTCTTCAGCTAAAAATGAACTAAGTCTTTCATCAATAGTTTCAATCTTAACCTGGATTTCTGACTTTAGTTTATTTATAAACTTCTCTACAGTTTGAGCCATATCACTAAGTTCTTGACCTGAATTTTTTTTATAGTGCATATCATATGGCATTCCAATTAAAATCAAATCAATATCTTTATCAATAGTTATTTTTTTTATTTCAGATATAACTTTATCTACATTTTCATTTTTTATTATTCCAAATGGAAAAGCAAATATTTTCCCTGGATCAGAAACTGCAAGACCAATTCTTTTTTTTCCGTAGTCAACAGAAAGAATACAACCCATTGTTTTTTACTTCTTTTTATAAGTTTGCCATAAAATTAAACTTGCAGATATTGCAATGTTTAATGACTCAACCTTATCCGAATGAGGAATCATTATTACATCGTCAGAAACACTTAGCAATTCTTGAGACAAGCCACTCCCTTCATTGCCAAACATAAAAACAGATGGCATTGAAAATTCAAGCTCATTATTTTTCTGCTTTAACTTAGAAGAAGTAGCTACAATTTTATAAGTTTCATTTTTTGCACAATTTATAAAGTCAGAATTATCTTCTGCAAACAAAATTGGAGTTTTAAACACTGCTCCAGCACTAGCTCTTATAACCTTTGTATTAAATGGATTTACAGAGTTTTTTGATAAAACAATCCCAGCAGCTTCAAATGCCAGCACCGATCTTATAATTGTTCCAAGATTACCAGGATCCTGTATACCTTCAAGAAAAACAATGTTTTTTCTTAACTTAAAAAGATCTTTTAATTTCCATAAAGGTTTTTCTACAAGAGAAATTATCAATTCTTCATTATCTGGTTTGCTTTCTGTAGTATAAAGTGAAGATAAAAGATCATTGGTCATATAGATAATTTCAATTCCTGCAGCATCAGGTAAAAATCGTGAAAAGTTTTCCCAACTATTTTTTTGAACAAAGATCTTTTTTATTTTAAGTCCGCTGTTAATTATTTCAAGGAAAAGCTTTTTACCCTCAACAAGCATATAGTTACTTTGATTATCACCAGCTACTTGTTTTAATTCTTTACAGGCAGGATTTTCTCTACTGGTTATTTCTACAACCTCTTTATACAAAACTTAATCCTCCCGCCCATCCTTTGGGCGAGGCTCGCCTTCGGTGGCAATTTTTGTTTTTGAAAATATTTTTTCAATTAAATTAAATAATTCAATCGGGCTAAATGGTTTGGTTAAAAAATAATCAGTGCCTACTGAAATAGCCCAATCTCGATCAGACTGTTGTCCTTTTGCTGTAAGCATAATAATTACAATTTTTTTTGTTTTGGGATCATTTTTAAGTCTTTCACAAACTTCAAACCCACTTAAACCAGGCATCATTACATCAAGTAAGATTAAATCCGGCATTTCATTCTGAGCTTTTCCCAGTGCCTCATTACCATCTGATGCTTCGATTAAATCGAAAGATTTATTTGCACTTAAAGTTGCTCTAACAAGCAGTCTTAAAGAAGGTTCATCATCAGCTATTAAAATTTTTGGCATTGTTGTTTTTATTTACCGCCAGTTTATATTCTATTACTACCACAATTTCTACAATCAGTATCAATATAGTTTTTATACAAAATAGTGTAGTAACAGCATGGTAATCTATGGAAAACTGTATGGTTAAGATAACTTACATTATATAAGGTCATTGAAATGAGGTTTGCAGAATGTCAAAATAGTCCTGTATGACAGCAAGTGATCAGAATCAGAAACAAGTCCTTTTATTAGGATTTCATAATCACCTACCTTATAGTATTCAAAAAAATAAACACTCAAATGATTTAAATGAAAATTACATTACTCCAATAATCAATTTAGTAAATTTTCTAAGTGATGCAAACCAAATCAAATTAGCCCTTCATCTTAGTGGCAATTTAATCTCCTACCTTGATAAAAAGTATTCTGATTTTTCTCCTAAGATTAGAACCTTATTGGATAGAAACCAGCTTGAATTATTGAGCGGCGGCATATATGAACCAATATTTTCCTTCACACCAAAAGAAGACAGACAAACGCAATTACAATTAATGAATCGCTTACTTAATCACACCTATGGATATACTCCATATGGAGCATGGGTCACAGAATATTCCTGGGAACCTTCATTTGCACTAGATCTTGCAAAATCAAGAATTCAATACACATGCCTACCAAAAGAATATTTTATTTTTGCAGGACTTGAAGAAAGCGATATCTCTGGATATTACCTAACAGAGGAAGAAGGTAGAAAACTAGCAGTCTTTCCTATATCTTACGAATTAAACGACATGATGAGTAAATATTCTCCCGAAGAAACTATAAACAACCTGCTTTCTAAGAGAACAAATGATCAAACAGAGAACACTCCAATTGTTTTATTTCATAAAGATGAGATTGATAACAAAAAACTAGAATGGTTCAAGAATTTCTTTGAATGTTTATACAAAAAAAGTGATTTGATAGAGACAAAACTGTTCGGCGAATATTTTCATACAAGCAAACCAAAAGGAAGAATCTATCTACCAACAATTCATGATTTAACTTCAAGCAATCTTTCAAAACACTGGAAAAACTTTCTACTCAAATACCATGAAATCAATTTACTTCACAAAAAAATGCTCCGCGTAAGTAAAAAAATTAACTCTGCAAAAGAGGGAAAATCTAGATTTAAGGTCATTAAGGAAATGATTAGCCAGGCCCAGGATTTACTTTTAAAAGGGCAATGCAATGATGCTTATTGGGATAATAATTATGGTGGCATCTATCTTCCGATGGAGAGACATAATACATACACAAATTTAATTAAGGCTGAAAATTTAATTGATGCTGCATCAAAGCATGGTTCCAAATGGATACAGGTTTATGAACTTGATTACGATTGTGACGGACATGATGAAATAATTGTTGAAACTGAAACTCAAAATGTTTATATTTCACCTGATTTTGGGGGAACTATTCTAGAGCATGACTTTCGACCAAAAAATATCAACATAACCAATACAATTTCAAGAAAAAAAGAATCCTATCATCAAACAAATGGAAATGGAAAAGACTCAGGTCATCAAAACGGCTCTGAAAGCTCAGTCTACGATAAATGTCTCAAGTTAAACTTAATGGATCATTTTTTAAATAAAAACTGCTCTTTAGAAGATATAAAAACAAATAATATGGAACATCTTACAAAAGATATAATTACACCATATCAAGTCGAAAAAATAAAAGCAAAAGAAGAAACCTTTAAGGTTACTTTTAATAAAAATATAAATCTTATTAAACTTCCAGAAAATCCTCAAATTGATTTTAAGAAGCAAATCAGCATAAGATCAGGAGAGCCTTCTTTATATGCAGACTATACTCTTGTAAACAAAAGCACTACACCAATTGAGTTTATTTTTGGAGTAGAGTTCAATCTAAACATTACACCAGACAGTACAGAAAGCAGTTATTTTTATCTTGATGGAAACAGAAATACTAAAACTCCCTCTCCTGATATAACAATATCCGAAGAAATTAAAAATATAAATCAAATATCATTGCTTAATAGTCAACAAGGAATAAATATAAATTTTTCCTGGAACAAAGGATGTAACCTATTCAGATATCCTATAGAAACAATTTCATATAAATCCAAGAAATTAGAAAAAGTTTACCAGGGAACAACTGTCCTTCCTTTATGGAGCATAAAACTAGAACCAGAGATACCTTTTGAACTGTCAATCAAACAAAGCATTACTACTGTCACAGATGAAATCTAAAATTTAAGAACAGGTCTATAAATGTACTTACTTGGCGGAAAACTTAAAGGAAGAAAACTTGCAAATTGCAAATCCGCCACTATCAGGCCTGCAATGGCTTTAGTTAGAAAATCTGTTTTTGATACAATTCAGAATTTTATAGAAGGGGCAAATGTTCTGGACCTTTGTGCAGGTTCAGGCATTCTTGGAGTTGAAGCATTAAGTCGCGGTGCAGAAAAATTAACGATAGTCGATTCAAGCAGAGATTCCATTAAGTTAATTTATAAAAATTTGGAGATTTGTAATCTTAAAGCAAAAGTTATTTTAGGAAAACTACCAAAAGCTCTAAATAAAGTAGATTCAGGAAGAGATTCATTTAACTTAATTTTTTTAGATCCACCATACGGTCAAGGAAAACTTATAGAAAATGTTCTTGAAATACTTATCCTAAATAACTTAGTTGCAAAAGGCGGATTAATTTCAATTGAAACAGAAAACAAGTGTACTTTTTCGATTCCATCAGAACTTACTTTATTCAAAGAAAAAAAATACGGAAACACAAAGGTAACAATCTTACATAAAAAGTAATATAATTTAAAACAAATGCCAATTGATACTAAATTTATCGGAAGAGAATACAAGCCTGTAACCTATGTTATTGGTCAGGAAAAGATTAGAGAGTATGCCCTTGCCGTTGGGGATTTAAATCCTTTATACATAGATCCAGAGTTTGCAAAAAAATCAAAGTTTGGAACAATTATTGCACCGCCAATGTTTGTAGTAGTTTTTGCCAGAGATTCTATGTTTACATTATTTGAAGACAAAGAAATAAATATAAACCTGCCAAAACTTGTCCATGGTGAACAAGAATTTAATTTTCATAAAATTGTCAAAGCCAATGACTCAATAAAAACAATAAGCAAAATCAAAAACATATTTCAAAAGAACAACAATGATTTTGTTGAGCTTGAAACAAAATCATACAATCAAAACAATGAGTTTGTTGTTGAAGGGTTGTGGACTTTTATAATTCGCGGATAGTTTTTTAACGTAACAAGTTTTTAATCTTTCTTATTTCTTGCAATTAATTTAATTGGGCTACCCGAAAAATCAAAATTAGCTCGGATTTCTTTCTCCATATACTTCTCAAATTGTTCTGTAATCAAATCAGAGTCATTTACAAATAAAACGATTTCTGGGGGTTTAATATTTGCCTGTGTTGCATAATATATTTTAAGCATTTTACCTTTTTTAGTTGGCAAAGAGATAGAAAGGGTAATATCTTCAATTATTTTATTTAACTTACCAGTAGGAATTCTTTTTTGATAATTCTCATATGCTTCTCTTACCAAGCCCCATATTTTGTGTATATTCTTTTTTTCTGTTGCACTTACAAACAACATTTTTGAATATTTTACAAAATGCAATTCTGATAAAATATTTTCCTCAAAAATATTCATTGTATTCGATTGTTTATCATCTATAAGATCCCATTTATTTGCCAGTATTATTGACGCTTTATTTCTTTTTTTTATTAGGGCTGCAATTTTTTGATCCTGATCTGAAATATTAAATGCTGAATCAATCACAAAAAGAACTATGTCTGATTTTTCTATTGCAGCAATTGTTCTTGTTGTTGCATATCTTTCTACGACTGTCGAGACTTTTGCTTTTTTTCTCAATCCTGCAGTATCAATTAAAACAAAATCCTGCCCATCAACGGAAAGAGGAGTATCTATGCTATCTCTTGTTGTACCAGCTATAGGAGTTACAATAGCTCTTTCTTTTCCAAGAAGACAATTTAATATACTTGACTTACCTACATTTGGTTTACCAGCAATAGCAATTTTAATTGCATTAGTTTCAATAACATTAGAATCAGTCGAGCCCTCTGCAATTTTATCTAAAATATCAGCTAGTCCGCTTGAGCCACATAATGCAGAAATAGGATATGGTTCTCCAAGACCCAGCGAGTGAAATTCATGAACTAGATCAGCCTGCTTTTCTGTATCAATTTTATTTACTGCAAGAAATATTTTTTTCTTATTTTTAATTTTTCTAAGCATTGATGCTATTTTTTCATCCTGAGATGTTATGCCGGATTGTCCATCCACTAAAAAAAGAATAAAGTCCGATTCATCTATTGCAAAATATGCCTGCTTACGAACTTCGGAAATAAAGTCATTATCTACAACCCCATTACTTTCAACCAAGCCACCAGTATCAATTAATGTTATATTTTTCCCACTCCACTCAATGTCAGCATATAATCTGTCTCGTGTAACACCAGGCATATCATCCACGATTGACCTTCTCTCTTTAATAAGCCTATTAAAGAGTGTTGATTTGCCTACATTAGGTCTGCCAATAACTGCTACTTTTGTAAAAGTGTTTTTCATATTGCTTTGGGTATTCAATTATATCCTTTCATACTTATAGTGTACAATTTCAATTATGACTATCAAATTAAACTGCAATAACATTGAACTAGAAGCAAGCACTATACTCTGGGACAGAGACTCATACTTTATTGACTTTGCCAAATACTGGTCACGTCTTACAGGAACAATTGCACAAAAAATTGCTGAACACACAACAGATAACTGGGGAACCTTTAATCTTGTCAGAACAGAGGTTATTAAAATTTTAGGCATTAATCCAGAGAATGAAAATGCTCTTGCAGCCTCAAGTCCAGTTAATATCACATCCGTTGCACTATTTCCAACCTTGCTTAAAGTTGGATTAAAAAATCTAACTGCGGATAAAAATGCTGATGACATAAGTTTTTTATTTCATGATCTTGTTATAAAAGCTCTTCAGGAAAGCAAAAAATACATGAAAGATTCGATTTTAAAATCTAATCTAGAAACAATAAAAAGTATAAACAAAAAAGCAAAGCAAATTTTAGTAACTAATGACAATAAAGAAAACAATGATTGCTTTCTAAATGAGCTTAATGTTACTGACTGTTTTCATAGTATTTATTCAGAAAGAAATAAAGAATTTCTAGATGAGCTCACTAAAGAAAATGTCGTTTTTATTACAAATAATTCATATTTAAAAAGCTCTTATGAAAAAAGAGGCATTAAAAATATTTTACTTGCAGAGAATTTAACAAATCTTTCTATAGTTGAAACTACAAACAATGGCTTAATTACTATAAATATTGATGGTGCATCAAGAGGAAATCCTGGACCTGCATCTATAGGAATACTTTTTGTAAGAAACGAGGAAACTATTAAAGAAGTCTCAGAATATATTGGAACTGGAACCAATAACCATGCAGAATATACAGCTTTAATAAGAGCTTTGGAAGTCAGTCTTGAAAACAATTTTAACTCTGTTGAAATAAAATCAGACAGTGAACTGGTGGTAAACCAAATAAATAAAAAATATAAAGTAAAAGATCCTGACATTAAGGAGCTTTTTGATAAAGCATATTCACTAATTGAAAAAATGTCTTATTTTAAAATTACACATATTGTAAGAGAAAAAAACTTGAAAGCTGATAAGTTAGCTAATGCAGCTTTAAATCAATTAAGAAATGTCTAAGACAGCACAACCATTTGTAATAACTTGCTCACCTTTTTGATTTTCAGCAAGCAAATCAATGCTCACTAAATTGTTTTCAAGAGATGAAACCTTTCCTTTAATAGTTAATTTATCAAGTGGTTTCACTGTCTGCCTAAATCTAACTTTGAATTTTTTCAGCTTATCAGGCATATTATTTCCTATTGCTGCACGGTAGACATAAGCCATTGTGCATAATCCTTGAAGTATAATTCCTCCAAGCCCTACTGATTTTGCAAAATCATTATCAATATGAATTAAGTTAAAA
>OBEQ010964325.1_pt1 | contig 14393 bp, 12 predicted proteins | sample 1670901 | NCBI WGS metagenome assembly OBEQ01 (sample SAMEA104232315, study PRJEB22302) | groundwater metagenome | biome: forest; feature: aquifer; material: groundwater | place: USA | collected 2011-08-07 | depth 5.4 m
AAGCACACAAACGATCTCGGTTGCCAAGGCCTCGTTTAAAATCTTCACTATCACATCACGATCGCCTTGGTATCCTTGGGTCATGGCTCCCTGTTCGATATGCTTCCTAGCACGGCGCCGGAGTTCTTGTACATCTGTAAGAAATGGAGTATCTCTTTTCATCAACCGGCCTTTTCCTGGATTTCTTGTCCGGTGTGCTGTATGTCTCTCCCGGCGCCTTTCATCGTCTCGCAGCCGACCAATGCCAACGCGCACGCAACAAAAATAATTCCCGCGATTAATCTCTTCATAAAATTGTCTCTCCTATATTATTAGTGTCTGCACACCTAGTATCGTAGCCCAAGCGCGATCCTATCGGTATCAGGGTAATTGCTGAACTTTCTATCAGGGAAAGACTATCCAACTTGAACGTCGACAATGAGAGGTAGATGATCGGACGACATCTTTTCCAACTCTGTTTTAGGCACCTCAATGTGAGTCGTTTTAAACCCGGGCCCCACAAAAATATGATCGACAAGACCGAGCGGATAAAAACTAGGGAGTGTCTTTAAAGAACGATGGCCATTGAGTTCAAAATGGGTATTTTTAAGTGTTTGACCCAGGTGTTTGCAGATCTTAGAACTCGACAAAGCGTTTAGATCTCCGCAGAACACCACAGCGCCTTGGCAAGCCGGGTTTCCCATCCAATCCGGTCCACAGAGGGCTTTCATTTGTAAAATTCCTTCAAGCGAGGAAAGGCTTAGATGAGTATTAAAAACCTGCACCTTGAGTCCATGCCTGTCAATCTCCACCCATAACGCCCCACGCGGCTCTAAGAACGGCGTTCTGGAAAGTTTAGGCAGACTCCCATCCCGGACAAGCCGCATGGGAAACTTGCTAAAAAGCGCGTTGCCGCGCAGGCCTTTCTGGGTCGAAAGAGAAGGATGAAAATGAAATGTCATGGCTAGTTTCCGTGCGATGATTTCGGCTTGATGAGCGTGTCCGCTCGACTCAAGCTCCTGCAAAGCAATAATATCCGGGTCTTGTCTGGCAATGATCCCCGCTATCCGGGTGGGAGAAATTTTTCCGTCCCGGCCCATGCAACCGTGAACGTTATAAGTCATGATGCGCAGAACAGAAGAACGGGCCGTTGGAATATCGTTGGCCAAAACAGCACCGCCGCGAATATTTTCTCGATCCAGAGAGTGAAAAGCGGCGTCGCGAAGATCTTGCGTGCAAACTGTTTCTTTGGATCGCGGCAGGACACCCATGGGCAACAAAGCAAAACCGCTCGTTTCTTCAGGCCCGGGCCCCGCGTGGCTTCCCTGCTCTCCATGAAAAGTAAGAGATTTGGGCCCTTTTCTCCAGCCAAAAATAATCAATTCTCCTGAATCCGGATGATGGCACAGCTCGACCAGGTCACGCGCCACTTCATTAAAAAAAGGATGTTGAGTTTCGATGACTTTGTCCGCTTCCTCCGGAAGAATAAACTTTCCATTGGAGTTCCACGCGAACGCTTGACCCGATCCATTGGGGACCATGACAATCGGAATCTTCGCTAAAGCAATTAATTGCAAAGCAATTTTTTCTTTTGCCTCACTTGAAAGCGTTTCGGGCAGATAAATATGGCCTACATTCCCCATGGCGGTGACGACAGCGCGCAGAGGGGCGTCTTTATTTTCAACTTCTCCGGTCCCCAATTTCTTCCCCGGCGTGTTCCGGAGTAAATGGGCGCGCCAATAGGGGACGTCTCGGTTAAACTCCGCTTGCCATTTACCGGAGGAGATCTTATCTTCTAAAATCGGATTGACCGCTTCCCGGATAGACTGGCCATGTTCTTCTTTATAACTGATAGTATCTTCCTGTCCGTGATCCGAATAAATAAAAACAGTGTATTCGCGCTGCGGGGATCTTTGCGCTGCTTTCCATACTTTCGCTATCGCGCTGTCGATTCCTCTTAAAGACCAGTGAGCAAAAAGAGATGTGGGCCCGCGATGATGAGCTTGTTCATCGTAACCTCCCAGATTGATGTGGATCACCGGCAGTCCTCGGGCAATGTCGATCTTCGCTCCCGCGGCGATCACTTCCCTAAGCAAAACACAAATGGCCACTCGGAGAGGGATAAATCCTATTTCGTTTAAGAATTTTTTTCCGGATAATGTTCCGCGAATGGACTCAACACCAGCTAAGATAAATTCCACAATCATCAGAAATAAAGCGCGGATAAAAATGTGAAAATTCAGCAAAAGTGTAAGAGCCGCGCCCAATGGATTGGCTGCTTTCAAGAGGCTTCCCCATCCCATCGAAGCAGCGCAAAAATGCGCTTCCTTGGCTCCGCCTGTAAAAATATTGCCGTAGGCGCTCCCCCCTTTTAAAAGAGGCTCGCCTTTATCTTTTAGACGATTTTCTACCGAGGCGGCGGATTCCGGACTGAACATGTTAAAGACTTTACCGCTTCGGCTGTCTTTGAAACTAAACGCGGGGACGCAGGTTTTGACGCCATAAAAAAGCCGGCCTTGCACCGCCGGCGTATTGGAAGGAAGACCCGTATAATGGCGGTGAATCCCATAGCCCTCTTTCTTCACGAGCCGCGTTAAAAACGGCGTATTTCCTTTGCGCATCGCGCGCTCTGCTTGAGTAAATCCCAACCCGTCAATCTGGATCATGACGAGGCCCGGCGCCACAGACGCGTCCTTTGTCCGGGGAAGATTTAAAAGACGGCTCATCCACTCTTCAGGGCTGAACACACGCCAGAGCTTTCGTAAGAAGGCTTCTATCGTGACGATCATCGAAAAACACCCATCGTCGCCTTTGCGAAGTTGGAAAAGAGGTCCCATTCCGCGTTCGCGTGCTGGAGAAATGGAAAGTGGCGTTCTTTCGCTCCCAAACTCTCGTAAACTTCGAGCGCTTTAGCGGCGCTTCGTTCCACGGAATATCTTTTAGCGGTTTCTTTGGCTCCGTCGATCAACTTTTTTCTCTGGGCGGGCGACCGATCGAAAACCCAGCTTAAAGCCCGTGAAAAATCCTCTTCATTTTCTCTCGGAACAAGCCTGCCGTTTATTTTATCACTCACGATGTCCCGGACACCCGGGGCATCGACAGCCACCACCGGCGTTCCCGCGGCCATGGCTTCGTTGAGCACCATGCCCTGTGTTTCACTTTGAGAAGAAAACGCGAACACATTTATCGCCTGGTAAGCTTCGATCAACTTCGCTCCCTTCATTTCTCCGGCAAAGCGTAATTGTTTTCCCAATTTCAGCTCATTGAAATGGCGCAGCATAGCCTCTTCCATAGGCCCGCTTCCCACCACTAAAAACAGTGCGCTCTTTTCCTTTTTTAAAAAAGGAGTCACCGCCCGCATAAGAAATGGGAGTTTTTTTTCCTCAGCGAGCCTTCCAACATAACCCACCACAAATGATTTTTCTGGAATTTTTGTTTCTTGTTTAAAATTTTTGCTGGTCCCCATAAACTGATTCAAATGAAGGCCGGTAGGAATCACGGCAACGGGCTTTTTTACACCACGCTCTTTTATCATTTCGGAGACACTTTCGCTGGGTGCTATGACCGTGTCACAAAAATTGGTATAACCTGTTGAAAGCTTAATTATAAATTTTCTGAGCGCTCCCGACGCCCACGGCATCCAATGAATGTTTTCTTCGTAGAGTGAATGATGCGTAAAGACAAGGGGAACGTTATGGGCATAAGCCAATCGCAGAGCGGTGTCTCCTAAAAGAAACGGGTGATGCGTATGAACAATGTCCGGTTTAAACCTTCCCAGGGCCTTGATAAAAAATACAGGCATTGGAAATTTTATGGAGTATTTCGAACCATTAAAATTTTTAAAGGCGGGCACGCGAATGACATCTAATTCTTTCGGCGGACTATTCTCAAATTCCGGCGCGACGATCACGACGCGATGGCCTCGCTTGCGGTATTCCGCCGTAAATGACTCAATAGAAAGCTCGAGGCCTCCCACGATCGGCAAATAGGTGTTGGTTACCATTAGAATATTCATAGTATCTCTCTTCATCCGTTATTTAGGATGACGCACGTTTGTCCTTGCGGGATTTTTATTTTTGTCCGTCCAGGCAAACGGATCTCGATCAGCGGTTCTTTATCGCCGTGCCAATCGCCGGACCACTGGATCTTGATCTTTCCATCTTGGGTCTTTATTTTGATTTTAATGGGACCAAAGCTCGTGAGCGTCGGCCCAAATGAAATGGACGAACCCTCAAGGATCCATGAGTCGGGGATTCCGGAACATAAAATAAGTTTTTTCTCCGATTCTTCCTCCCTGACAAAACAATTCCGTATCATCTGAACCCATTCGGCGGCCGCCCATATATGCTGTCCATCCCCCATGCATCCGCCTTTTGTCCTGGGATGGACCGCTTCAGGCCATTGACCTGTGGTCGTCGCTAAAGATCCAATCGTGTTCATTAAATCAAAATAGCGGGGGTCTCCTGCTCTTAAAAAAACTTGGGCAATATGTAGGGTCAGATAAGGATTGATCCCCGAATGGCTGATCTCCTGATAAAACCCACCCTCGAAGAAACATTCTTTAAACAAAAACTGAGCGGTGTTAAGAAGCCGCTCATCATGAGGATCCAATAGTTGGAGCGGATAACCCGCTGCCAGCGAACCGATAGCTCCCGCGTCCATTCTTCTATGAGGCGAGGCCGGCATGAATTTCCCTCGCGTCTGCTTGGCGGTTATTTCTATACTCTTTTCGATACACCCAAAAAATTCCAATGCTTCGCTTGAAAATTCAGCGGAGAGATCGCGATCTTTAAATTGTTCCGCAAAATAAGCACTGGCTCTAATACCGGCGATACCCCAAAAATCATCCCAATAGTAATAATCATTTGGACCTAGATGTTCAGCACTAAAGCCTATGGGAAGCAAGCCAAAATAAGGGCTATCCTTTTTGTTAATTCTTTTTACCTGTATCCACGCTGCCGCCTTATAAATCGAAAATTTCCACTTAGAATCAGGTTTCTTCCCCGTGAGTTCGCAGAAACGCTGCATGATCCATAATGCTTCTCCGTTGGAGTCCCATTCCCCGTCCTGCGATAAAAAATAACCACCGGGTGTTTGGCGTAAAGAGAATCTATCGATTATTTTCTCGGCACGTTCCACCATACCCACGCACAGCATGGCATGAAGCATAAAAGCGGCATCCCGGAACCAAAAGCGTTTGTAAGTATAAGGCCCCGGATAAACGTCGAGCGGCGAATGCAGAATAAGGGACCTTATCGCGGCATCATAAAGAAATTGAAATTGCTTATTGGGGATATCCAACTGACATAGGCCATTTAAATTTTCATCCCACTTTTTGGTTGGGAGGAATTCGGGACGTTCAGTGGGCACGCCATCAAAATTTTTTTTGAGCGGAATAGTAACCGTCACTTCCCGTGTTCTGTTCGGCTCGAGCTCGAAAAGAGCAACGGCCGTCGCTAGGCCGACGCTGCACTCAACTTCACACTCTTCAGACGCCAAAGGGAGCTTGGCGAAAACATCGCCGTCCCAATACCGGGAAAAATTGGTTCTGTCCGGTTTTGAGTCAAAATGAATAAAGGAGTGCCCGTTCACTTTCCATCCGCGACGACTCTCAAGTAACGAGATCTTGTGGATAAAACTGATGCCTTCGGGATTGTAAGGCCTGAGTGAAACCGCAAGCCACCCTCCTTTGGGAGAGAAGGCGGACAATTTTATCCGGCAAATGGTCACAGGCTCTTCCAGATAAGACTCCACGCGCGACCGGAGCACGACGTTCATATCCTCGGCGATTGTTTGAACTTGCGGATTTCCCTGGATGACGAATTCTTGCCGGATGACCTTTAAACGGGATGGGATCAAATAAAAACCCTCGCGTGTGATAATCCACGGGTCGAGAGACCATCCATCGAAAAAAGGCGTGACAAGCCCCCGCGGATCCACGATCGACAGCTCGGTGGAGTCCGGCGCTCCAACGGCAGTCCAATTTCTGTGTGTGAGATTGAGGTGTGCCAGATTAAACGCGCGAGGAAGAAAGGATTCGTCGCTCGGGTCAAACTGACGTTCCACCCAGTAAGGCCAAACCCAATCCATGTTGTGTTGGATGGCCTGGCTGTTGATCAGGCCTCTGGCCTGCATGATCGCACCGGCACGAAGAAGTTCTTTGGGAGCGGTCAATTCGGAGGCTTGAGCAAAACGCCTTAGATTGGACAAAAGCAGGATCGGGTCAGGAAAACCTTCGGCAACAGCTACGATCCTGACAATGAAACTCCACAAACGCCATTGCCACTTCTTCCAGATCACGTTTTCTCCGCGCTAAACACTCCTCCGGGAAGGTTTTCTGATCTGTTTGTTGAGGGGTTGCGCGCGCCGGTTAGGGTCTCTCTTTTAATGAGCGTCTCATACAACAAACGGCGGGCATTGGAGTCACCCGGTTGGATTTGAAGTGCTTGGACGCTGTCGGCTAACGCCTTGTCAAGATCACCTTTTAGCATGTGCGCGAGACCGCGCAGAAAATATCCACCGGCCTCATCCGGCGAAAGCCGTATCACTTCCGAGCAGTCGGCGACTGCGCCGTCAAAATCATTTTTCATAATAAGCGCATTGCACCGCTCAAAATAATAGCCCGGCTGATTGGAGTAAAGCTGTATTGCTTTTGTAAAATCGGAGATCGCTTCATCGATCCTATGTTGCCTCCGGTAGCTCAATCCCCGGTTAAAATAAGCATCGGGCGCTTTCGGTTCGAGCGTGATCGTCATTGAAAGATCTTTGACCGCGGCTTCATAATCCCCTTTTCCATAGTAACCCGTGCCGCGATTATAGTAGGCCTTTGCATCTTGAGGAACAACCTGACTTTTTTCCGCTGCGTATGCGGGCAAAACAACCGCGCTTGTAGTCGCATAAAGAAGCAATAATAATATCCCTAGGATTAATCTTTTCATAAGGTTATCATAGAATAAGAACGGCACTCGCGAAATCAGGGCAAGTTCTTAATTATCTATCAGGGAAACACCCACCCTCCTGGATATTCCACTATGGGAAATTAAGGGTTTGTCCTGATTCCAGGATCCTGGCTTTTGGCCTATGATGTTTTAAATAGATATATTAATAATAAATAAAAGGAGAGTCTATGAAAAAATTTCTGGTTATTATTTTAGCGGCCCAAATAGTTTGGCTCGCCGGTTGTGCCAGCGTTCCAAGACGGTCTGACACTGTTTACACTACCTATCGTGACACGCCTGCGTATTATTCCCAGCCCGCGTATAATTCTCAGCCGGTGTATGTTCAGCCAACTCCGCAGCCGGTCTATGCTCAGTCACAGCCTTCTTCTCAGGACGAATATAATAAGAAAATCATTAAGCAGGGCCTTCTGGGGGCCGCCACAGGCGCTCTCGCCGCGGGGACTTCCGGCGGCAAAGCCGGAACCGGGGCTTTGATCGGCGCAGGTACGAATATCATCGGGGGTGCCCTCTTGGATTACCTAACAACTCAACAGTCGCAGTCTCAACAAACGCAATATGCGCCCTACGTGAACCAATGGAATCAGCAAAATCCGAATACTAATAGGATCGTTCGAAAGTATGATTCCAACGGCAATGTGATTTCAGAGGAAGTGTTTACAAGGTAGGTTAAAACATTATTTTCAAAAAATAAGGAGGACTAAATAATGAATAAATTACGCGTTTTGTTGTTGAGCTTTGCTTTGACCCTGGGAATTTCGTTCCCCTGCTTCGCGGACCAGGTCCAAGGCTTCATTGAAGCCATCGACTCGTCAAACAATTCGATCTTGATCAAAGATCCCGTGAGCGGGACGGGAAAATCGGTTCATGTTCATCCTAAAGTGATCTCGGAAGTAAAAAAAGGTTCCGTAGTCAAAGCGACTCTTAAATCCGGGAGCGATAATGCGGACACCCTTGAGGTCCTGGTTGCCCGTTAGAGACTATTTCTCAATAATCATTAAATGGCTTTCCAATAAAGCCGCTCAACCGTTCGTGTGCTTCCTGGCGTTTTTGATCATTCTGGTTTGGGGCTTATTCGGACCGCCGCTTCATTTCAGCGACACGTGGCAGCTCATCATCGGCACTGCCGCGGCGGTTATCTCCATCCTTATGCTTTTTATCATTCAAAATAGCCAGCACCGCCACACGATCTCGATCCAGTTAAAACTTGACGAGATCATCCGTGCCACGAAAGGTGCTCACAACGAAATGATAGACATTGAAAAGCTGACAGACGAGGACCTGAAGAAGGTCCAGAAAAAGTATGGCTTACTGGCGAAGAAGACCAAAGAGGATTTGAAAGAAGGCAAGCCAGACACTCACACGCCCGATATCAATAAAACAACCCCCGAAGAATAAAAACAAATCTTTATTATTTTTTTAGGGATAGGCGGCCGGCCGCGATCCAGGGGAACACAAAAAGCGCCGCCAAAGGCGATATCAGAGTGCCGAGAATAACGGATAAACCAAATCGCTGCGTCGGCGGAAAAGCCGACAATATAAAAATACCAAACCCCACGCACGTGAGAACCGTGGAATACAGGATCGGTTTCCATAACCGTGAACAGGCCTGCGGCCAAATGTCACCCGAAACCCCGCCCTTCGCCGAATGCCGTTTCACAAAAAACAGCATGTTGATCATGGAGTCCACCCCTATTCCGATCGCAATATTGGCGCCGGGGGAAGAAATAACGTCAAACGGGATACGAAAATGTCCGAGGATACCGATCGTCCATAACGGGATCATGCACAAACTGATGAAGATCGCCCCTGCGACGCGCAGGGAACGTGCGATGAAACCTCCGATCAGCGTAAAGATAATGACCAAAAGCAGCAGTCCCACCAAAATGCTCGAAACCACAAGCTCCGACAGTTTTCCCTGAAGCAGATAGACGCCTCCGGTGAGCAATGGCTTAAAACCCTCGTCCCTGACAATTTCTTCGACACGCTTTACAATGGAAAGCCGCGGTTGATCACGGCCCATTTCTTTCATGCGCAAAAGGAACAAAGTACTTTTTCTGTCTTTAGTAATGAAATATTTTGTCACTTCACCGAAGGCGGGGGCTCCCAACAAGTTTAAAAGCCAATTGTTCGGTAAAATAGAACCCAGCGGGTTTTGTTTTGCCTCGGCCAGAATGATCGGCAAAGACAGAACGCTGCCGACCGAGGTATCTTCTTCCAAGGCCAAATGCAGATCCCAAAGTTTCTTATAAGCCTCATTGGTGTCCAAGGAAGCATCCTTGACATCGGCAACCACGAGTTTAAGCGGAGTGCTTCCACCATTTTGATCGATATATTCCAAACCATTCCTCAATTCCTCGCCTTTCTTAAAATAGGACAACAGACTGGGATCCGTATTCAGGCTTCTTATCCCGATTCCGGCAAGACCCGCAAGAAGCAAAAGAAATATCGCTATTTTTCGGTGACTTTTCTCAAAAAAAGCGGATTTTTTTATTCCGTCGCTTGCCGGTTTTTGACCCTCACGGGAACGGAGAGCTTCAAGGCGTAGAAACGAAGGATAGATCAGATAAGCCGAGAAAAAAGCAATAAGAGTGCCGACAATTCCGGACACTCCCAACTGTCGCAAAGGGGTGGCTTTCACAAAAAAAAGGCTTAAGAAACCCAAAAGCTGTGTCACCATGCTCCAAAACGACGGAAGGAGCGTGATCTTCACCGCTTCAGAAACCGAATCTTCTTTTTTGGCAGTCTCAAGCACATGCCTCCAGTTATACGTAATAAAGATCATATGGCTTAAAGCGAGAACAAAAACGATAACGCTCAGATTGGATGTCAAAGGGCCGATCTTAATTTTAAGCATTTCCGAGATCGCCAAAGTCAACAGGCTCACGTTGAGGCAGGAAAGAAGCGTCCCGACTAAGATCGGGAACGAGCGAAATAAAATATACACCGCGACGGCAAATACCAAAAAAGCGACCAGGCTGAACACTTTGAGGTCCCTCAACAGATTGCGCCGTATGATCTCGACAATATAGGGAGCGCCGGAGATCATAAGCTCAAAATGGCCGGCGGACTGCCTGTTTGTTTTTATTTTTTCTATTTTGGAAATGACCGTTTCGATCGAAACATCCTTGATCAGGACCGAGATAAAAGATGACTTTTTATCGGTCGAGACGAGCGCTCTTCTCCAGAGAGGGCTTTCAAGAGCATGCTGGATATCTTTAGGGCCTCTGCCTAACGATTGGACGTCCACGACCTCCGGCAATAATAACAATTCGGCGGTCAATTGATCGACTCTTTTTTGATAATCCGCTGAGGTGATGTCTCCCCTGGCGCTCAAGATGATCTGGGGCGGTTGAGGAAATAATTTGGAGATGCTCTTGTCGGCCTGAAACTGAGGGTCGTCACTCGAGAAAAAAAAGTTCTCTTCGACTTTAGGTTTTAGATCAACGAAAGTGTGAAAAAGAAATGCGGAAAAAAAAGTTACGAGGCACCAGAAAAATGGTTGTGAAAAATCTTTTGCTTTATATCCTGGCATCAACTTTTTTGGCCTTTCACCCGGTGCCCGCCAAACTGTCCGCGCAATGCTGAGACGATTTGCCCCGTATAGTTCGGATGTTTTCTGGAACGATTCCGAAACAAAAGCGCCGCTTCGATCACTTTATCAGCCACTCCCATCTGGCGAGCAGTCTTGACGGTCCAAGTTCCTTCGCCCGATTGCTGCACCGTGCCGGAGACCGGCTTGAGATCCTCCCCATACAGTTCAAACGCCTCTTTCAGCCAACCCACAAGGCGCGACTCGATCACACTTCCGTGATTGTAAACATCGGACACACGCGTAAGATCGAGTTTAAACTTGGCTTTTTTAAGGAGGGTAAATCCTTCAGCGATCGCCTGCATCATTCCGTACTCAATGCCATTGTGGACCATCTTCACAAAATGCCCAGCGCCGACTCCTTCAAAGAACTGATAGGCGTCCGGCAGCGCGAAATCACGAAACAACGTCTCGATCATCTCAAAATCTTTCCGTTTGCCGCCGATCATGAGGCACGCCCCGCGGCGTGCTCCGCCGGGGCCTCCGGAGGTCCCGCAGTCCAGGAAACGGATTCTGTATTTTAAAAGTTTTTTGGCCCGCGCAATAGTGTCTTTATAAAATGAATTTCCGCCATCAATCACAATATCTCCTGGCTTGAGATATTTGATGAGCCCTTCTTTTCCGAAAAGGACTTCGTCCACGGGATCGCCGGCCGGCACCATGAGCCATACAATTTTCCGCTTTGGTAATTTTTTCACGGCCTCCTGCAGGTTGTACGCAGGTGCTAAACCTTCCTCTGCCAATTTTCGGGTAGCTTCCGGCGATTGGTTGTACCCCACCATGCGCCAACCCTGACCCATCATGCGCCGAGCCATATTGGCACCCATTTTACCAAGTCCCACGATCGCCATCTCACGCGCCATCTTTTTTACGCGAAGTTTCTCGCCGATAAACGCCGAGGCGCGTATCATTTCGTCGGTTCCGAAAGCATAGCGCATCAATGGAACGGCATTCTTACGCCATGCCGATAATACCGGATCGGCAAATCTCCACTGCGCTAAGACTTCCCGCTCTGAAACAAACATGGCCTGATCGCCAGTAAGACAGTTAAAGATCAGCTCAGCGTATTCTTCGACATACGGGATGTCCTGCGTGCGCTTATAAAGGAAGAAGTCGAGCATCCGTTCTTCCAGTTTTTTTTCAAATCCGGGCTTTTTGGTCCAAAAATGAATGGCGATTTTGTCTTCCGGTTCAAGGCTGAAAACAACACGGTTGTGAATGTGATTATCCTTAGTGCAACCGACGCAGAGGCGCGGGTGCCTAAACGTGACAACCACTTCTTTTTTAACCTCGGAACACTGCTTTCCTGATTCAAGCGTGATGGGAACCCCGCGCCATACCGGATGCATCAATTCCGTCCGCAGTTTAAAATAAGTCTCGGTCGTGGACTTTTGAGAAACACCGTCGACAGCCCGGTAGCTGTCATACTGCGCGCGAAACGTCTGTTTTTTTATTTCAACCGCGCTCCAGGGCTTCAGCGTTTCCATGATCTCCGCGCGGAGCTGCCGCAGATGGCGCGCGGACATGTCCTGCGGCGCATCCATCGTGACCGCGGCCAGCATCTGCAGAAGATGGTTCTCGCCGACGTCGCGGAACGCCCCCACCGTGTCATAAAACGCGCCGCGACCTTCGGCGCCGATCGTTTCGAGTAGACGAATGTTGATCCGTGCGATTGAATTCCTGTCCCACGATCTTTCAAAAAGGTTATTGGAGAAACGAAAATGCGTGATCGCCTGTACGATTTCCTTGGCCAGATAGTGGTCCATCAGGTAAAGCTGTTCTTCTTTGAAGTATTTTCCGGTGAGCGCGAAAAGTTTTTTTGCGCCGGCGGCATTCTCGCCAAACGGTTTTTCAATGAGAAGTCTCGTCCAGCCGAATTTTCCGCCGCAGGGAATATTGAGACCGGCTGCGGCCATGTTTTTGAAGATCTCCCCGAAACGCTCAGGAGGAACAGCCAGATAAAAAAGTTTGTTCGTACACACACCCCATTCGAGATCTATTTTCTCCAGTTTAATTTTGAGCTGTTTGAACGCACCGGGGTCGCCGAATTTTCCCTGATGATAGGTAAAGAGAGAGGCGACTTCGTCGGCGACATTTTTTGCGACATCCGGCAAACGCTGCTCAAGATCAATTCGTACGGAAGATTGAAAATCACTGTCGGATAGTTCGCGCCGCGCCATGCCAACCACGCGAAATCGGCTTGACAGCCGCCGGTCTGTGTATAAACGGCACACCGAAGGAATGATCTTTTTCTTTACAAGATCCCCCGTCGCTCCGAGAACAACCAGAAGTGTGGCAGTTTCGTTCATCATGAATGCATTGTAGACCAAGAGTACATCGTAAATCAACGACGACTGCTAAAATATCAGGGTAACCGCTTGATTCTCTATCGGGGAAACAACCGTCCCCCTTCTTCACGCTATCCTTGGAAACATATCCGCATATTTCCACTATGAGAAATTAGGGGTTTACCCTGATTTCAGTTTGGCGGCATTTTGGCTAGAATAAGCTTATGAAAATCCTAAATTATTTAACTTCAGATGAGAAAAAAATCGCTGTTTTTTATGCCTTTGTCGTTTTTTGCCTCATCCTTTTTTCGGTGTTTATCCATTTTTCATGGCCGGCTTTCGATGCGCAGGTCATAAGCCTCGTTAGCCAAGATCGAGGGAAAAGTTTTTCTGGTTTGATGACGTTCATCAGCTGGTGGGGTATGTCGTTTCAGATGACTTGGACGGTTCTTGTCGTGGCGCTCCTGTTCCGGCTTGCTTCTTATAAAAGAGAGGCATGGTTTGTTTTGAGTGTTTTTCCGGCGGATGTCGTGAATGTTCTTCTTAAATTGATCATCAACCGGCCGCGACCTCATCCTCAAGCGATGAGTGCTATTCTCAAATTTCAACAATCCAGTTTTCCCAGTGGGCATGTCGTGCATTATGTGGTATTTTTCGGCTTTATTCTGACCGTCATGCTGGTCCAGTCCCGTATTCCTCGAATCGTAAGATGGGTGATCAGTCTCTTGTGCGTTCTCCTCCTCGCCGGTGTTTCCATCGCGCGGATTTATGCAGAAACTCATTGGCCGACGGATATTCTGGCGGCATACATTATTGGGTTTACGATGCTGGTGGCGGTTATTCTTCAGTATTTAAAAGGGTTGCATCCTCATCATGAAAACTAAAAAAGAAATTACCCGGTATTCCATCGTAACGCCCATGGTCGGCGCGACGGATTTTGGTGTTTATTATCTCTCAAAACTCTTTCTGCCGCTCAATGTTTCCAAGGGCATTTCCTATGTCTGCGCGGCTATCATGGGGTACTTGTTTAGTAAATATTGGGTATTCTCGAAACAAAAAACATGCCACCCCGAGATGGCCCGCTATTGGGTCACCGATCTCCTCTTATTGGGATACAATGTGACCGTCAATTGGACAATTCTCCACTTTTGGCCCCACGCTGTTTTTTTAGGCCTGGCCATCGCATCGGTTTCCACAGCGGTCTTAAGCTTTACTATTAAAAAATGGTGGGTTTTTACATGAGCGGAATTTTATGATCGATATATCTAAAGTGACTGACACTCTGTACGTCGGCTCCAAGATCGGAAAGGAACATGCTGATGAACTGAAGCTTTTAAAATTTGATCTGATCATTTCCATGATCGGACAAATGGCGCCGGACGAGATCTACAGCCTTCCTCCGTTTAAAACACTCTGGATCAGAACCTATGACTCATTTTTCACTCCGATCTCAATCAGGAAATTGTTAACGGGGGTTGAAGCGGCACTGCCCATTATTCAGAACAAGGGCAAGGTTTTAGTTTTTTGCCTGCAAGGCAGGCGCCGAAGCATCATAATGTCCGCCGCGATCCTAATCAG
>OBEQ011174546.1_pt1 | contig 14392 bp, 17 predicted proteins | sample 1670901 | NCBI WGS metagenome assembly OBEQ01 (sample SAMEA104232315, study PRJEB22302) | groundwater metagenome | biome: forest; feature: aquifer; material: groundwater | place: USA | collected 2011-08-07 | depth 5.4 m
CCGCGTGGCTCCAGCGCGTGATCATCGAAAGCAGGCTGGACTTGCGGACTCCGGAGTCGGAGAAGATGCCGACCCGCTGGCCGCGGCCTCAAGGGACCAGGGTGTCCAGGGCGTGTACCCCCAGCGACATCGGCTCGTCGCCCGGGGTACGAGCCAGTGCGTGCGGCGGAGCCAGGTCCACGGCGACCCGTTCGCAGCCACTCAGCGGCGGTCCGGAGTCCATGATGCGGCCCAGTCCGTCGACGACCCGGCCGCGTAGCCCGGCTCCGACGGCGATCTCCAGCGGGCCGCCGGTGGCCATCACCGGGCTGCCGATCCCGATGCCGTCGAGCGGTCCCAATGGCAGGCAGGTCAGCCGGTCACCGTCGAGTGCCACCACCTCGGCCAGCAGCGGCGGGTGGGGCGCGTCGCCGACCGAGGCCGCCCGGGCGGGGGTACCGGCCGGGCCGATGCAGATCAGTTCGCCGAGCCGGGCAGCGACGCCGCGGACCGAGACCGACAGCCCCACCACCCCGTCGACCTCGCCGCGCACCCGGGCGCGCCCCGGGGGCGCGGAGCCGATGTCGCTGGGGGTACGCGCCCTGGACACCCTGGTCCCTTGTGGCCGCGGCCAGCGGGTCGGCATCTTCTCCGGCTCCGGTGTCGGCAAGTCCAGCCTGCTTTCGATGATCACGCGCGGCAGCGACGCGGCGGTCAACGTGGTGGCCCTGGTCGGTGAGCGGGGACGGGAGGTCCGGGAGTTCCTGGACAACGACCTCGGCCCGCAGGGGCTGGCCCGCTCCGTCGTCGTGGTCGCCACCTCCGACCAGCCGGCCCTGGTCCGGCTGCGCGCCTGCTTCGTGGCCACCCGGATCGCGGAGTGGTTCCGCGACCGCGGCGATCATGTGCTGCTGCTGATGGACAGCCTGACCCGCGCCGCGATGGCGCAGCGCGAGGTCGGGCTCTCGGCGGGCGAACCGCCGGCCACCCGGGGGTACCCGCCGTCGGTGTTCGCGATGATGCCCCGACTGCTGGAGCGGGCCGGGCCGGGCTCGATCGGCAGCATCACCGGCCTGTACACCGTGCTGGTCGAGGGCGACAACCACAACGAACCGATCGCCGACGCGGCACGCTCCATTCTGGACGGACACGTGGTACTCGACCGGCGGCTGGCCACGGCCGGACATTTTCCCAGCATCGACGTACTGGACTCGGTCTCGCGGGTCGCCGGGGCGGTGACCACGCCGGAGCAACGCGCCTGGGCCACCGAGCTACGTCGGCTCCTCGCCGCGCACCGCGAGGTCCGCGAGCTCATCGAGATCGGCGCGTACGCCCCCGGGAGCAACCTCGACGCCGATCGGGCCCGGGCACTCATGCCCCGGATCGAGGAGTTCCTGTGCCAGGACCTCAACGAGTCCAGTACCCCCGAACAGGCCTGGGGTGCGCTGTTCCATCTCCTGAAGGAGGTCCAGACGTGAGCATTCGACGGCGGATCGGCGGACTGATCCGGGCCCGCCAGGTCCAGGAGGACGTGGCGCGCGGCGCTCTGCAGCGCGCCCAACGCGATGCTGAGGTGGCCGCCGCGCGGGTCCTGCTGTACGAGGAGGCGCTGGGGTCCCGACGAGCCCCGAACGCGGCCTCGGCCGGGGCGTACGCGGCCAGCCTGTCGGCGCGCCACGCGATGGGCGCGGCACTCGCCGCGGCGATCGGCGTGGCCACCGAACACGACGGGGTGGTCCGCGAGCGGCTCTGCGACCTCACCGAAGCGGCGTCCCGCCGGCGCGCCGTGGAGCGGCTCGCCGAACGCCAGGCCGAACAGGAGCGCGACGCCGACGAGGCCGCGGCCCAGCGTGAGCTCGACGACCTGGCCGTGCGCCGTCCGCTCTTCGACCGGCGGAGCACCGAGCGGTGAGCGCGGTGGAGGTGATGCAGCGGGTGGCGCAGCTACGCGCCGGGCTGGGCCTCAGCCGGCCGCCGGCCAGCAGCGCGGGCGGCGCCGACTTTGCCGCCGCTCTGGCCAGGGCCACGGGTACGTCCACTATGGACGGATCGGGCCGGACCGGCCAGGACGCGGTCACGGCCGCCAAGCGCTATCTCGGCGTGCCGTACGTCTTCGGCAGTACCGACCCGAAGACCGGCCTGGACTGCTCGGCCCTGGTCCAGCGCGCCTACGCCGACATCGGCGTCGAACTGCCCCGCATCGCCGCCGACCAGGCGCGCGAGGGCGAGCCGGTGGCGAACCTCGCCCAGGCCCGACCGGGCGACCTGCTGGCGTTCAACTCCCCGGTCGACCACATCACGATCTACCTCGGCGACGGCATGATGATCGCGGCGCCGCAGCCCGGCGAGCGGGTCAAGATCCAGAAGGTGTACGACACACCGACGGCCATCCGGCGCATCATCCCGGACGCCCCGGCCATCCTGCCGGCGCTGCGCCCCGCCGCGCTGCAGAGTGCCTCCGGGCTGCGCAGCACCACCGCGGTACCCGGCTCCGGGGCGCTGGCCGCCAATGCCGTGCCCTACGCCGATCTGTTCAGCCAGGCCGCGGCGCGGTACGGGCTGCCACCGGCACTGCTGGCCGCGGTGGCCAGGGTCGAGTCGGGGTACGACCCGAGCGCGGTCAGCCCAGCCGGGGCGCAGGGGCTGATGCAGTTGATGCCGGGCACCGCCCAGGGGCTGGGCGTCGACCCGTTCAACCCGGCCCAGGCGATCGACGGCGCCGCCCGCCTGCTGTCGCGGGATCTGCGCGACTTCGGCTCGCTGCCGTTGGCGCTGGCCGCATACAACGCCGGCGCCGGGGCGGTCCGCCAGTACGGAGGCATCCCGCCGTACGCGGAGACCCAGGCGTACGTCCCGAAGGTCGAAGCGGCGATGGCCGCGCTCCAGCAGAGGAGGCAGCGGTGAGCATCCTTCCCCTCGGCGCGACCCTGGCGGCCCCGCGCGCGGTCGACCGCGGTGAGGACGCCACACCGACGGACTCCGACGGGACCTTCGAAGCGATCATGGCGGGTGTCGTCACCGCCACCGGGCGCGCGGCACCTGATGCCCGATCCGATCCGGCGCCCGACCAACCCGGCGGTGCGGACTGCGCGACGGTGAGCGCCGTCAGTACGGACGCCGCAGCCGCCAACGCGGCCGCCAACGCCGGGGTCGGGGCGATCGCGTACCCCACGTCGACCGGTGCCGTACCGGGCCCGCCCCCGGACCTCACAACGGCTGCAGCCGGTACCGCGCGCACCGCACAACCCACCCCTGAACCCGCGCCCGTGCCGGCGGCGACCGGCGGCGGCACGCCCGGATCGACCGGCGGCGCCCGGGGTGCGGACGCGCTGCCGGACCTGCCCCACGATGCAACGGCGGACCCGCCGGTCGGGCTGCCTGCACGGGCCACCGGGCCAGCCAGGCCCCCGTCGGACACCGCAGCCTCCGGCACAGAGGTCGATCGATCGGCCCCGATCTGCGGACCGGAGTCCGGGGCTGACCGGTCAACGTCCATGGCAAAGAACGGGCTCGGGGGGTACGTCGACCCGACAGCCACCGGCGCGACCACGGCCGCAGCGACGGTACAGCAGGAGTCCACGGCCCGGTCCACGGCAGTGCAGCTGTCGGCGGAGCAGGCCCGGAGCTCTACGCCGGACGGATCGACGGCACGGACCGCGGCGGCTCAGGCGTCGACGGACCCGGTCGCGACTCCGCCGGTCCCGGCAGGCACCGGACCAGCCCGCGCCGCCGAGGCAACCACCGCCCCGGACCGCACCCCCCCGGACGCCACCGCACCCGACAGCACAGCGCCGGACCCCGCAACGCCGGGCGCCACCGCACCCGACAACACCAGGCCGGACCCCGCAACGCCGGACGCCACCGCACCCGACAACACCAGGCCGGACCCCGCAACGCCGGACGCCACCGCACCCGACAGCACCACGCCGGACCCCGCAACGCCGGACGCCACCGCACCCGACAGCACCACGCCGGACAGCACAACGCCGGACAGCACAACCCCGGACGGCACGAGCCCGGGGATCACCGGTCCGGTAACGCCAGGCACCGCGGTCGCCGGCCCGGGCGTCCCGACCTCGACTCGACACTCCACTGTGGAGGCCGGTGCCGATACGTCAGCGGGCGCCGCGGCCGCGCCGGCTGTGGCGGTACCCGCGACCGGGGCTGGCCGGACCGGGACGCAGCGCCCAGCCGCGACGATCGACCCGCGCGCCGACCAGGCCGCGGCCGGACCGACCGCGGTTCCGCCGATGCCGGACCGGGTGGCCCTGCGCACCGACACCGCGGCGCAGGGCCCGCCGGCCACCCCGGTGCCGGCCGCCCCGCCACCGCCGGCCACCCAGCTGATGGCCTATCTGGCACCGCTACGGCGGGGCCCGGACGGCGTACACCGCCTCACCGTCCACCTGCATCCGGAGGAGCTCGGGCAGATCAGCGTCATCGCCGAGGTTCGCCAGGGCGACATCACGCTCCGGCTGGCCGGTGCGACCGACGCCGGCCGGGAAGCGCTCCGCGCCGCGCTGCCCGATCTGCGCCGGGAACTCGCCGACGCCGGGTTCGGCTCGTGCTCGCTGGATCTGATGCGTGACGCGCCCGAGCAGGGTCCGCCCGGCCGGCCGCCGGTACCGCTGCCCGAAGCCGGGCCGGCCCGGGGCGAATCCCGGGCTGCCCCGGCCAACCCCGCCGGGGCGACGCCGGCCCGCATCCGCCCACCAGGACAGCACTCCCTGGACATGCAGCTGTGAGCCGCAGCCCTGACCCGCATCGGCTGACCTGAGAAAGGAGCACGAATGACCGCGATCGGCGACATCCTCGGCGCCCAGCCCGCGTCGGGTGCCACCACACCCGCTGCCAGCCAGACGTCCCAGCTGGGCAAGGACACATTCCTCAAGCTGCTGGTGGCGCAGCTGAAGTACCAGGACCCGACCAAACCGGCTGACAGCAGTCAGTTCCTGGCCCAGACCGCCCAGTTCAGCATGGTGGAGAAGCTGGAGGAGCTGGCCAAGTCCCAGAACGACATGCTAGCCGCCCAGCTCATGCTGGGCGCGAGCAACCTCGTCGGCCGCACGGTCACGTACCTCGGCGCCAACGGCGAGGACCTGACCGGCGTCGTCTCCGCCGCAACCATCTCCGGCAGCAGCCCGACCGTACGGATCGGGAACACGGATGTGCCGCTGTCCTCCGTCAAGGAAGTCCACACGCCCACCGCGTGAGCGGTACCCATCCCTCGAAGGAAGTGACACTATGCTCCGTTCCCTCTTCGCCGGTATCGGTGGACTCCGCGCCCACCAGCAGATGCTCGATGTGACCGGCAACAACATCGCCAACGTCAACACGTTCGGCTTCAAGTCCTCGAACACCGTCTTCGAGGACACCCTCGGCCAGCTTCTACGGGCGGCCGCGGCGCCGCAGAACGGCAATGGCGGCACCAACGCGACCCAGGTCGGCCTCGGCGTCCAGCTCGCCACGGTCACCACCAACTTCGGTCAGGGCGCGGCGCAGACCACCGGGCGCAACACCGACCTGATGATCAATGGTGACGGGTTCTTCGTGGTCCGCGACGGAACCGAGGCCAAGTACACCCGGTCCGGAGCGTTCACCTTCGACGCCAACGGCAAGCTGGTCTCCCCCAACGGCTCGGTGGTGCAGGGCTGGATCGCGGTCAATGGGGCCATCGACACCAACAACACCCCGGGCGACATCTCGCTGCCGATCGGCACCCTGCTGCAGCCCAAGGCGACAACCGCCATGGTGATCGGCGGCAACCTGCCCGCGGACACCACCACGGTCACCCCGTTCGTCACCGCGATCACCACCTTCGACCAGCAGGGCAACCCGGTGACGCTGACCGGGAGATTCACCAAGATCACACCGACCAGCTGGGGCGTGACCATGTCGAACGGCACGACCACCTCGGCCTCGACGACGATCAACTTTGCCGGTACCGGCAGCACGCCCAACCCGACCAGCGTGGTCTTCAACGGCGTGACCGTTGACCTGTCCGGGCTGACCAGCTTCGCCGGTCAGGCCACCGTCTCCGTACAGAGCCAGAACGGCTCACAGATGGGCTCGCTGCAGTCCTTCACCATCGGCACGGACGGCGTGCTGACCGGGGTCTTCTCCCAGGGGCTCAAGCAGCAGCTCGCCCAGATCACCCTGGCGACCTTCAACAACCCCACCGGTCTGGAGAAAGCCGGGAACTCGATGTACCGCAGCTCGGCCAACTCCGGCACACCCCAGCTCGGAAAGCCGGGCGGCGGCGGCGGGCGGGGCCTGATCAGCGGCGGCGCACTGGAGATGTCCAACGTCGACCTGGCTCAGGAGTTCACCGCACTGATCATTGCTCAACGCGGTTTCCAGGCCAACTCGAAGTTGATCACAACCTCGGATGAGCTACTCCAGGATCTGGTCAACCTGAAGCGCTGATCCCCGCGGGTACGTCGGGAAAGCCCGCGGCGCAGGCAGCGGGCTTTCCCGAAACTGCGGTGTGATTCGGCCGATCACATCGACAGAGACCAAGGACGGGCTCGCCGACCTCATTCCAAGGACGGATGTCGTGATACTTCTGACGCGCCTGAACGGTCCCGTGTTCGCCCTGAACCCGGACCTCGTCGAGCGAGCTGACAGTACGCCCGACACCATCATCACCTTGGTCGATGGCACGAAGTACGTCGTCGCGGAGTCGTTGATCGAGCTCGTCGCACTGATCCGGCAGTACCGCGCGGCGGTCGTCGCCGACGCTCAGCACCTGGTGGGCCAGCCCCCCACCGAGCCGCGGCGCGACGAGGCCGCGGCACAGAACAACGTGGTACAGCTTCATCGCCGGGACCGCTGATGGATCCGGCGACTATCGTCGGTGTCGTCCTGTCCTTCGGAGTGGTCTTCGGCTCCATGCTCATGGAGGGCGGCGATCCGACCGCCATCTTCATCGTGCCCGCCCTGATGCTCGTCATCGGTGGCACGCTCGGCGCAGCGATGGCCGGCGGACTGATGGGCGACAGCCTCGCGATCGTCGGGCAGCTCAAGAAAGCCTTCCTGGCCAAGAAAATCAACTCGTCCGGCCTGGTCGACGACATGGTCAAGCTTGCCGAGAAGGCCCGCCGGGAAGGGCTGCTCGCGCTGGAGGACGCCATCAAGGACGTGAAGGAACCGTTCCTGCACCGCGGGCTGCAGCTGGCGATCGACGGCACCGACTCCGACGAGCTGCGCGAGATCCTCGAGGGTGAGGTGGACGCGAAGAAGAAGGCCGACAAGGCCTCTGCCAAGATCTTCGCGGACATGGGCGGCTTCGCGCCGACCATCGGCATCATCGGTACCGTGCTCGGTCTGGTCCACGTGCTGGAGAACCTCAGCGAACCGGAGTCGCTGGGCCACCTGATCGCCGGCGCGTTCGTCGCCACGCTCTGGGGCGTCATGCTGGCGAACGTGCTGTGGCTGCCCATCGGCAACCGGCTCAAGCGTCTCTCCGAAGTGGAGTGTGCCCAGATGGAGCTGGTGATCGCGGGAATCATCAACATCCAGGCCGGCGCCAACCCACGCCTGGTCGCCCAGAAGCTGCGCAGCCTGCTGCCACCCGGCTCCGAACCCAAAAAGAAGGCGGCATGAGCGGGGGCGGGAAGGGCCACGGCGGCGGGCACAAACGTGGCGGGCACGAGGAGGAGCACGAGAACCACGAGCGCTGGCTGGTCACCTACGCCGACATGCTGACCCTGCTGATGGTGCTCTTCATCGTGCTCTTCGCCATCAGCATCGTCGACAAGAAGAAGTTCAACCAGCTGCGGGAAGGCCTCTCCGGCGGATTCGGCACACCCAGCGCCGCCTTCCAGGATCCGGGTACCTCGATCAATGACGGCGACCCCGACGTCACGCCGCTCGACCTCAGCGCCAAGGTCGCCTCGCCCGGCCAGAAGGCCGACCAGCCGCAGGACCCCCAGCTACAGCAGGCGGTCCGCGACGCCGACCGCGCGCGCGAGCAACGCAAGCAGGCCGATGCTGAACACGAGGCGAAGAACCTCGACGAGATCCGCAAGAAGATCCAGGAGGCCGCCGACCGCGCCGGGGTCGGGGAGAACCTGAGGTTCGCCATCGACGAGCGCGGGCTGGTCGTCACCATCATCACCAGCGCGGTGGTCTTCGCCGGGGACCGCGCCGACCTGCTGGCGGCCGGACAGCAGATCCTCGACATCGTCGGCCCGGTACTGCTTCCCCAGCCCAACGCCATCGAGGTGGACGGGCACACCAACCAACTGCCGGTACCGACGGTCAACTACCCCAGCGCATGGGAGCTCTCCACCGCCCGGGCCTCCACGGTCGTGCGGTACCTGGTGGAGCACGCCCAACTGAAGCCGTCCCGGCTACGGGCGGTCGGCTTCGCCGGTGAGCGGCCGCTCTACCCCGCCGATGACCCGCGGGCCCCCGAGCTGAACCGGCGTGTGGAGATCATCGTGCTCTCCACGCTGCCCCCCGATGAGCAGGCGTTGCTGCCGACCACGGCCGCTGCGACGCACTCCACCGCCCCCGCGGCGCAGTCGACCGCCGCGGCAGCCCCCGAATGACCCGAGGAACCAGGCCATGAGCAAGGACAAGGAAGCGAAGCCGGACGCCAAGGCCGGCGCCGACGGTACAGCGGCGAAGAAGAAAAAGAAGCTGCCCAAGAAGCTGATCATCATCATTGCCGCGGCGGTGCTGGTCCTGGGCGGCGGCGGGGCGGGCGCCTACTTCTTCTTCTTCGCCAAGAAGGCCCCAGCCAAGACTGAGGCGCAGAAGGAGGCCGAGGCCGAGGCGAAACTCGTGGAGGGCAAGGTCGTTCCGCTCACGGCGATCACGGTGAACCTCGCCGAAGGCCACTTCCTCAAGGTACAGATCTCGCTGCAGTCGACCGCGGATGTGACGGAGAAACTGGACGGCAGCAAGGCCCTGCAGCTCCTGATCGACCAGTTCGCCTACAAATCGATCGCCGAGCTGTCATCCAACCACGCCCGCGACGAGCAGATGGATGAGTTGCGGAAGAAGGTCAGGACCGCGTACACCACCAAGAAGAAGGTGGTCGAGGTGATGGACGTGTACCTGACCGAGTTCGTCATGCAGTGACCGGCGGGGCTGCGCCCCGCGTCCCCCGATCCGGTGCCCTTCCTGGCACTTTGCCTCATGCCGGTGACCCGTCAGCCGATGGGTTGCGGCATGAGCCAGACGTCGTCCGTGGCCGGCGCGAGCCGCTCGGCCGGACGGATCCGGCGCCACAAGGGCACCGGGCCCGAGCCGTACGACTTCCGGCGCCCCACCAAGCTGTCCCGCGAACATGTCCGCACGCTGCAGATCGCGTACGAGACGTTCGCCCGGCAGTACACGACGCTGCTGACCACCCGGCTGCGGGTGGTCTCCCAGGTCAGCCTGATCTCGATCGAACAGTTGACCTACGAGGAGTACATCTCCTCGCTGGACAGCCCGACGATCATGGCAATGGTCAGCCTGGAGCCGCTGCAGGGCACCGCGATCCTGGAGTTCTCGCTGGGCGTCGCGATGGTCTCCATCGACCACATGCTCGGCGGCCCCGGCGGCCCGCAGCCGGTACGCCCGCTCAGCGACATCGAAACCCCCCTGCTGAACAGCATGATCGGCCGCATCCTCGGCGAGCTGAAGGTGGCCTTCGAGCACATCGTCGAGGTACGCCCGAACCTGGAGACCATCGAGTACAGCCCGCAGTTCGTCCAGGCCGGAGTCGCCTCCGACGCCGTGATCGTCGCCTCGTTCGACATGCGGGTTGGCAGCGAGGAGTGTGTCGCCACCCTCAGCCTGTCGTTCGGCATGATCTTCCCGAAGCTCCAGGGCGATCAGTCGCACGCCCCGCTCAGCGCGGCGCAGCGGGCGGCCCGCGAACTGGCCCAGCAGCGGGTCGTCGAGAACATCTCCGCCGCGCCACTGGAGGTCTCGGTGCGCTTCCAGCCGGTCGTGATGAGCCCCGCGGACCTGGTGGGCCTGCAGCCCGGTGACGTCGTTCCGCTCGGCCATCCAGTCAGCGCGCCGCTGTCCGTGATCTCGTCAGGCATCGTCTTCGCCCACGCCGTACCCGGAAGCCAGGGCGCCCGTCTGGCCTGCCTGGTCGTCGCCCCGCCCGCGGAGGACACCCGCCCATGACCACCCAACACCGCACCGACCAGCAGCTGGCCCTCGCCGCGGCCGCGGCCGAGGCCGCGGTGTCGCTGCTGCCGGCGAGCACCCAGCTGACCGCGGGTGAGCCGACCCGGACGGTGGAGGCGCTCGACCTGGCCGGCCAGGCGGTGTGCGCCCGGTTCAACGGCGCCGCGCAGGGCGAGGTCGTCGTGGTCGTCGGCCAGGATCTCGTGGAAGCGCTGCGCAACACCCCGCTCGGATCTCTCGACGTGGCCCAGGCGGTCCGCCCGGCGTTGGAGGCCGCCGCGGCCACGGTCGGCACGGTCGTGGTCGACCCGGGGCACCTGGCTGAACCCACCGAGGCGCTCACCGCGCTCGTCGCCGGCGGCGGGGCCTTCGTGCCGCTCTCCGACGACGAAACGGTACGGGCGATCGTGGGCCTGGCCGTGGTCGGCCCGCTCGCCACGGCCGCAGCGGCGTCAGCGGTCTCCGCCGCGCCGGGCGCCACTGCCGGGTCCGCCGCAACGTCGGCCCGGCCATCGGCCGCCACCGCAGGCGCCCTGATCAACCGCGGTGGCCTGGAACTGCTGCACGACGTGGAGATGGAGGTCACCGCCGAGCTCGGCCGCACCCGGATGGCCGTCCGCGACCTGCTCTCGCTCATCCCTGGCGCCGTCATCGAGCTGGACCGGGCAGCGGGCGGACCGGCCGACCTCCTGGTCAACGGCCGGCTCATCGCCCGCGGCGAAGTGGTCGTGATCGACGAGAACTTCGGCATCCGGATCACCGAGATCGTCGTGCCGACCAGCACCGACCGCGGCTAGGCGCGGGGCGGAAGGTCATGGTCGAGCTCACTCTCCGAATCATCTTCTCGCTCCTGGTCGTGGTCGGATTGATGTGGGGGCTGGCCCGGCTGGCCCGCCGCCCGCTCGGCAGCCGGCGCGGCGGGGCGGTGGCCGTACTGGGCCGCCAGCAGCTGAGCAAGGGCGCCGCGGTGGCGGTGATCCGGGTGGGCGGGAAGGCGATCGTGCTGGGCGTCACCGACACCCAGGTGAGCCTGCTCGGCGAGACCGAACTCGCGGCCTTCGAGGAGTCGCTGCCGGAGCTGTCGGTACGCCGGCAGCCGGTTCCGCTCGCCGAACTTCCCGGCCTCGCCGGTGCCGCCGGGCGCCGTCGGCCGATCGGGGCCAGCCAGGCAGGGACGGGCCCGTTGGCCGGTTCCGTACTGTCCCTGCGGACCTGGCGTCAGGCCGCGCAGGTGCTGCGAGACAAAGCAGCGCGTCGATCGTGAGCACCGACCGGCGCGGTCGTACGCAGTGCGCCCGGCTGCGCCCGGCTCAACGGCTGCGCCCGGCTCAGGGGCTGCGCCCGGCTGGCCGGCTGGGCGCGGTCCTCGCCGGCGGACCCGGCGTCACGGTTGCGGTCCTGTTCGCCACGGTGGCGCCGGCCGCCGCCGCGCCGGTCGAGCCGGTGGCACCGACGCCGCCGAGCGGGCCGCTGACCGTCAACCTGGACGGCATCACCGGAAAGCCCAGCAACTCGATCGTCATCCTGCTGCTGTTGACGATCCTGTCCGTCGCGCCAGCGTTGCTGTTGCTGTGTACCAGCTTCACGAAGGTGTTCGTGGTGCTGAGTATCACCCGCAACGCACTCGGCCTGTCCAACGTCCCACCCAACCAGGTACTGGCCGGGCTGGCGCTGTTCCTGAGCCTGTTCATCATGGGTCCGACGATGTCCGGGATGAACTCTGACGGCGTACAGCCCTACCTCAAGGGCACCAAGCCGCAGTCCCAGGCGTTCCACGACGGCGTCGAGCCGCTGCGCACGTTCATGCTCAGCAACACCCGCAAGGACGAGATCGCGCTGTTCACCAAGGTCTCCAACAAGCCCCAGCCCGCGGGCCCCGCCGACGTACCGCTGACCATCCTGATACCGGCGTTCGCCCTGTCCGAGCTGCGGGCGGCATTCATCATCGGGTTCGTCATCTTCATCCCGTTCCTGGTCATCGACATGATCGTGTCGGCGGCCCTGATGTCGCTCGGCATGATGATGCTTCCCCCGGTGACCGTGTCGTTGCCGTTCAAGATGCTGCTCTTCGTCCTGGTCAACGGCTGGGGACTGATCATCACCGCCCTCGTCGGCAGCTACCACTAGGAGACCCATGACCGACAACCAGGTCATCGACCTCGGGCTGCAGGCCATGATGGTCGCCGCCAAGGTGGGCGGACCGATCCTGCTGACCGCGCTGGTGGTGGGTTTCGCCGTGTCGCTGTTCCAGTCGGTCACCCAGATCCAGGAAGCGACACTGACGTTCGTACCCAAGGCGGTGGCGATCGGGGGGGCCCTGCTGGTGGCCGGCAACTGGATGCTGCACGAGATCGTCTCGTTCACCACCACGCTGTACGGCCAGATCCCGACCCTGATCCACGGCGGCTAGCTGCCGTGGGCTGGCAGCTGCCGACCGCCGAGTTGACCGCGGTACTCCTCGCCTCGGTGCGCGCCGCGGCATGGCTGGTGATCGCGCCGCCGTGGGGCGGCCATATGATCCCGGGCCGGGTCAAGGCTCTGCTGTCGGTGGCCATCGCGCTGCCGATCGCGCCCCGGCTGGCCGGGCAGGTGCCCGGCATGGGCACCTCGGAATTTCTGGTCAGCCTGGTGGAACAGGTCGTCGTCGGCGCAGCGCTGGGCTTCCTCACCGCGGTGGCCTTCGCCGCGATCCAGTCGGCGGGCAACCTGATCGACCTCTTCGGCGGCTTCGCCGTGGCGTTCGCCTTCGACCCGTTCGCGGCCTCCGGCAACACCGGAACCGCGGCGTTCGGCCGGTTCTACAACCTGGTGGCCACCACGCTGCTCTTCGCCACCGGTGGCCACCAGCTGATGCTGCTCGGTTTCACCACGTCGTACCAGGCGCTGCCGGCAAGCGGTGCACTCTCCTGGCACACCCTGCAGCAGCTGATCAACCACGGCGTCGGGGACATGTTCGTGGCCACCGTACAGATCGCCGCACCGCTGATCGCTGTGCTGTTCTGTACCGACGTCGCGCTGGGCCTGTTGAACCGGGTGGCGCCGGCGCTCAACGCGTTCTCGCTGGGCTTCCCGGCCAAGATCCTGCTCACCATCAGCGGCGCGGGGCTGGCCATCGCCCTGCTGCCGCAGACGGTGCGCAACGTCGTCGAGCACGCCGTGCTCGCAACACTCGCGGCGGTGGGCCGATGATCCGATGAGCAGTACGGAGAAGACCGAGAAGCCCACGGCGCAGAAGAAGCGGGACGCACGGCGGGAGGGGCGGATCCCCCGTACCCCCGATCTCGGTTCCTGGGGTGGCCTGTTGGCGGCGACCACGCTGCTGCCGATGGTCGCGCGCAACACCATGGACACCTCACAGCGGCTGATGCTGCAGGCGACCTCGATGGTCAGGGACCCCGATCCGCAACGCGCGTTGGCGCTGCTCGGCCAGGGCGGGATCGACATCGCCATCGTGGTGGCGCCGTTGGCTGGCGCGCTGCTGCTGGTCGGGGTGGGCGCGGCGGCAAGCCAGGGCGGGCTGAACTTCGCCACCAAGCTGCTCCGGCCGGACTTCAAGCGGATCAACCCGCTCAGCGGCCTGAAGAAGACCTTCGGCCCGAGCGCCTGGTGGGAGGGGGCCAAGGCGACGGTCAAGACCGCGGTCCTGGCCAGCGTCCTGTACTTCTCGCTGCGCACCCTGTTTCCGGCGCTGCTGACCGGCGGCGCCACCTCGCTCGCCAACATCATCGAGCTGGTGAGCGGCGAAGTGCTCACCGTGGTGCGCACCGCGGCGCTGGCCGGGTTGGTGATGGCGGCATTCGACTATGCGGTGGCCCGCCGCCGGGTCGGTAGGCAGCTACGGATGACCAAGCAGGAGGTCAAGGACGAGCACAAGCGCCAGGAGGGCGACCCGATGCTGCGGATGGCGATCCGCAACCGGCAGATGGAGATGAGCCGGCGGCGGATGATGGCCGACCTGGCCAAGGCCGATGTGGTACTGGTCAACCCGACGCACGTCGCCGTCGCGCTGCGCTACGACCCTGGACGGGGCGCACCCCGGGTGGTGGCCAAGGGCGCCGGTGCGGTGGCGGCGAAGATCCGCGAGGTGGCCGCTGAGCACCGCATTCCGATGGTGCGCGACGTCGCACTGGCCCGCGCCCTGCACAAGTCCTGCGAACTGGGCGACGAGATCCCGGCGGAGCTGTACACCGCAGTGGCCCGGGTACTCGCCTTCGTGCTGACCCTCAAGGCCCGTGGCTCGGCGGCCGGCCTGCACCGCAGCCCGTTGCAGTCCGCC
>OBEQ012420025.1_pt1 | contig 14392 bp, 11 predicted proteins | sample 1670901 | NCBI WGS metagenome assembly OBEQ01 (sample SAMEA104232315, study PRJEB22302) | groundwater metagenome | biome: forest; feature: aquifer; material: groundwater | place: USA | collected 2011-08-07 | depth 5.4 m
AACAATTGCTACGAGAGGCTTGAGCCATTAGTCCCAAAGATTTTCACCTCTCTTAAGCGTATTCAGCCTGGACAGGTTCTTAAGATTGCTGGGTAAGGATTCAATGGAATCGTTACGCCGATGCGCAACGCTACCTCGCACCACTTCAATGAGTGAACATTCAAAATGAAATCATCAAAACTTCCGCCGATTATTTACGGCACCGCATGGAAACAAGAAGCCACTGCCGGACTGACTAAACAGGCCGTGACAGCTGGCTTTCGGGCGATTGATACCGCAAACCAGAAAAAACATTACCGGGAAGATTATGTCGGCCTCGCTTTGCTTGAACTAAAAAGCCAGGGGATTTCGCGCGACGATTTGTTTTTACAGAGCAAGTTTACTTATAAAGACGGGCAAGACCACCGCTTGCCTTATGACCCGAATAGCTCTTTCACCGATCAGGTCGCGTCTTCCTTTGCAAGCACGCTCAAAAATCTTCACACTGATTATATCGATTCTTATTTGCTCCATGGCCCAAGCTCATCGGCAGGCATGACCGCCGACGATTGGGAAGTCTGGGCCGCGATGGAAGCTCTTCACGCCTCAGGCCAAACGCGAATGATCGGGGTGAGCAATGTGGGCATCCATCATCTAAAGCAGCTTTGCCAGAAGGCTAAGGTCAAGCCTCAAATGGTCCAGAACCGCTGCTTCGCAGTTTATGGGTGGGACGAGGCTGTGCGCGAATATTGCCAGGCAAATGACATTGTTTATCAGGGGTTGTCTTTGCTTACAGCCAATCAAGATGTTTTGTTTGATCCGCAGGTCGAGGCCATTGCCCGGCGGCTGTCAGTTACGCCCATGCAGGTTATTTTCCGTTTCTCCGTGCAAATCGGCATCCTTCCGATCACCGGCACCACGAGTCTTGAGCATATGAAAGAAGACCTCGAAATAGGGACGTTTGAATTATCCGACGAGGATGTCGCTACGATTTACGCAATTTCGGGCTAAGAAGATTTAACCTGTCCCCCAAAAGGGGATGTCCCCCCGTAAGTCAGCGAAGGATCCCGCTTGATTCCCGTATAAACGATAAGTTATGATTGCCTCATGATTTTCCCCGTTTCAGAACACAAAAACCAAAGCCTGCAGCGTTCGATGGAGCGCCTCGGCATTCGCTAGGCGGATTTGGAAGAATCGTTCACTCGCTCGAGCGGCCCAGGCGGCCAGAACGTCAATAAAGTCTCCACCTGCGTCATCTTAAAACACCTGCCCACCGGCCTTATCATTAAATGCCAGCAAGAACGCTCGCAAGCCATGAATCGCTACGGCGCGCGGCGAATCCTTGTCGCCAAATTGGACGCGCAAATCCATGGCCGGAAAAGCGAAGAGGCGAGGCGCATTTCAAAAATTAAACGCCAGAAACGTAAACGCTCGAAACGCGCGAAAGATAAAATGTTGCAATCTAAACATGCGCATGGCGAAAAGAAGCAGCTTCGCAGGCGCGTCAGCGGAGAAGAATAAATGAGGATCCCTACAATCGCCGACGGATTTTTTTTTATTGGAAGGCTGTTGTGCCGTTTTCGCGGCAGATCTTTTGTAGACGGGATTGAAAAAAATACCGATGCGTTTCACCGGGGATTAAATAATGTGGACTTTCACATGGCGCAAAATGGGGAATTGCGCGTGCTGAAGATACTCTCGAAACTTTCAACGCCGAAATGTGTTTTTGACGTGGGGGCCAATATCGGAGCATGGTCTCGCGCGGCCTCAGAGCTTTGGCCGGCCTGTCCGATTCATGCCTTTGAGATTGTTCCCTCGACCTATGAGGAGTTGGTGGCAAATACTAAAAATCTAAAAAATATGATCGCGAATAATTTTGGTCTTTCAAATAAAGAAGGAACCGTTCCTATTAGCCTTGGCAGTATGTCATTGATTGCGACTGGATGCAAAATCGAGGGCATGAAAGCTCATGAGGAGTTTTACACCCAGGAAATACAAGGGAAAGTGCGGAAGGCTTCTGATTATTTAAAAGAACGGGCCATTGAAGCCATCGATTTTTTGAAGGTGGATGTGGAAGGGATGGATTTTAAAGTCATTAAAGGGTTCGAGGAGCGAATTAAAAATGTCCGGGTTGTCCAATTTGAATATGGGATCTTCAATGTGGCTTCGCATGATTTGTTGAATGACTTCTGTCAGCACTTCAAGGCGAATGGGTTTGTTGTGGGCAAAATATTTCCAAAGACGGTCCGCTTTTTTGATTATTATTTCAATATGGAAAATTTTCATGGCTCTAATTATTTAGCTGTCCGGAGCGATGAAAAGGAACTTATTAGCAAGTTGTCAAAGTGTAGTAGGTAAAGAGGTATGGGATGGGTAAGTTTATTTTGATTTTTTCGTCATTGATCTTTTTGAGTTTTGGATGTGTGCGTATCCCAACCTATGATTACAATAATTTTATGCAGCAAATAGCAGAGACTAATCCACAGCAAGCTAAATACAAATTTTTCTCACCTGATTTTAAAAGAGATTTCGTTACTCCGTTTAAAAGAATGATTGTGAAGAGTATTGATGAGGAATCGGATGCCGCTGTTTCTGGAATTCAAAAAGGAGATGAGATTTTAACAGTAAACGGAGAATCGTTTAAAACGATTGAGGGTTTTCAGGATTTTTTAAAGAAAGCCGTTTGGATTGAAAAGAAATTTTTTATTCACAGAAAGACTGAAAACACAGAAAAGGAAATAACTTTAATTCCAAAATCTAAAAATCAGAACTCTGATATTGTTTTATTTCAAAACGGGATTTATTTTGGGTTTCTTGACAAGGAAAACAAAATGATAAATCCTTTGCTTTTAAAAAATGAGTATCTGATCCAGGAGTTTGAGGTCGGAAGGTTTTATGCCGCAGCTTCCGTCAGCGAAAGATACATATCCATTACCTATGGCATAAGAAATTTATCAGATGAGAAAATTAATTTTAACCCACAAGATATTGCTCTGCTTGATTCCGATAGGCAGGTTTTGCACTCAATATCCAATGAATCTGCAAATGTTTCTATACCAAGTAAGGCCATCTATACTGGCAGGGTCTATTTTTTTAATAACGGAGTTAGTCCGCCTATAAATTTAAAGCTATCCTTTTTGGGCAAAGAAATAAATTTTAAATTTAAATAATAACACATACATAAACCTGCCAGGTACCAACGGGCATCCTGGATCCTAGCTTTCGCCCGCCAAAAAAATTGGCGAGGCAAGCTGGGATGGCAATTAAAAACCGAAAAGGAGAATGAAATGATGAAAAAGATTTCGATGATTGTAATGATTTTTGCATTAACAGTTGCGATTTTTGCAGGCCGTCAGGCGGTCGCCGCAGAAGCTTCCGATTTTATCGGAACCTGGAAGCTAAAAGATACAGATCATTCATCCTTTAACGTCACTCTCAAAGAAGACGGCTCTTGCACAAGCACGTGGGGAGTGGGTGAGACGGGCACTTGGAAACTCGAAGGCGACCGGGTTACTTTGAGTTGGACTGACGGCTGGCATGATATTTTAATCAAGGAAAAAGACGGCTATAAAAAACTTGGGTTTGCTCCGGGCGTTGCGCTGACTGATCCGCCCTCTAATTCTTCCGTTCCAGAAAAAGTTTAGATTTTAAGCTAGCCGCAATGAGCCCACTAACGCTTTTTGGTTTGTTTGCCGTTTCCGCCATGCTGGTCTGTTATGCCTTAGAAGCCCGCAGCCGGTGGTTCATTCTGGCCTTTGCTTTTTCATGCGCCTTGGGCTCTATTTACGGCTTTCTCCAAGGCGCCTGGCCTTTCGGCCTGGTCGAGGCTATCTGGTCTGTCGTTGCCCTGCGTCGCTGGCACTTGGCCAAGTAGCCTTTGCCCCAGGACGGGCAACGTAGAGCGCCCGAAGTATTAGCCTAAAATACTAGTTATAGCTTGTATTAATCCATTGACTTTAATAGGATCAATGTTATATTACTAGCTGTAGCTAGTAATTATTGGAGCTTTATGAAAAATCATTCGCTGGAAGCAATACAAAAACAAATTTTGAATTTGGTAGCGACAGCGTTTCCTCAAGTTTATCTTGTCGGAGGCACGGCCCTCAGTTTGCTTTACCATCATCGATTGTCCGAAGACCTCGATTTTTTTACTCAGCGATACTCCGCCAAACTTCACCGGGAAATAGTTAGCATGATTAAACAAGAGACGGGATTTAAATATCAACTGATCGAAGAGGAAACGCGGAAGAAATATCTTCCGATGGCGATTTATGAGTTCAAGATAAATAAGGATTTGGTTCTTAAAGTGGATTTTGTAAAGGACGTTGTGGAATTGTTTTATCCGCGGGACCAGAACGGCATCGCCAATATTGACGATTTATATTATCGGAAAATGATGGCAGTCATTGGATGGAAGGCCGGCGAATCGCAGGTTGGGAAATTGTTGGCCGGCGGACGCCAGAAAACAAAAGATCTCTTTGATGTTTATTATTTGTCGGCAAATGTAAAGCGATTGGGAGAATGGTTTCCAGCTCATTTTGATGAAAATGCTTACGCGCGTCTTACTGCCTGGTATTTGGGGATTTCAAAGCAGAAGGCCATCATGGAATTGTTGGATCTCGTGCCGGGCTGCGACACAAAACTTGTCTTCAAGCATCTTGACGATGAAATTATCCATACGCTAAACCGGGAGTACGCGGGTATATGAAACGTCAAAATTGGTATTGGGACCTGAATATGCCCTTAAAAAAGATAAAACAAATTTTATCCAGGGAAGACGACCCTCGGTTTCCGCGGATTGCGGGTACTTTGCTTGCCCGCGTACAAGATGCGAAACAGGTTTTTGAGTTGATTACGCCCGCATCGTTTTGCCGCCGGTATCATGCCATTGAAAATGAAATTAAGTTAGACGAATGGATGAAGGAAAGGGCCTCATTTTGGAAAGCTACCTATATTCGTCTCTCAAAGGACTTCCGCGAAAAGGGAGAAAAAATCCGAAAACCGGAAACAATTCAACTCGACGATTTTGATCAAGCCCTGGTTGAAAAGGTTGTTCGTTGCCGGAAAGCATCCGCCATGTCACAAAAGGAGCTTGCCCAATTTATGGAATGCAGCCAGCAATTTATTTCCGGCGTTGAGACCGGACGTGAAAAAATCACGATCGATTTTCTTAAAAAATTGACGCAAATCACCGGGCAGCAGATTGAACTGCTCATCGAAAATAATAGGAAAAATAAATGAGACGATGCTGGCCGCTCGAAGATGACGATAAGCGAATGCTCCGTTATCACGATAACGAATGGGGAAAGCCTGTTCATAATGACCGAAAGCATTTTGAGTTTTTGATTCTTGACGGCTTTCAGGCAGGTTTGAGCTGGCGGACGATTCTCAACAAAAGAGAAAATTTCAGAAAAGCGTTTGATGGTTTTAAACCTGAAATAGTTGCCCGGTACAACGAGCGGAAGATCAAGAAGCTTTTGGGCGATGCCGGGATTGTCCGGAATCGTTTAAAAATTCGTGGCGCAGTCCAAAACGCAAAGGCCTTTTTGAAAATCCAAAAAGAATTTGGTTCTTTTGATAAATATATTTGGCAGTTTACTGCGCATAAAACCATCCAGAATAAATGGCGCCAGATTAAAGATCTTCCCGCCAAAACAAAAGAATCCGATGCCATGAGCCTTGCGCTCAAAAACCGCGGCTTTACCTTTGTTGGATCTACGATCTGCTATGCCTACATGCAAGCGGCCGGCTTTGTGAATGACCACTTGGTTGGTTGCCCCAAAGCAAAATGAATGCTACTCAATTTAAAATTTTCTTTGTTCTCAGTTTTATCTATTGCCTGCATGTTGTCCCGGGCGGGGGAATTAATGCCAACCGGTATTTAGACCTGACGTACAGTCTTGCTGACAAAGGCATGGTTTTTATCGATGATTATCATGAAAACACTATCGATAAAGCTTTAAAAGACGGTCATTATATTTCTGCGGGATTGCCTGGACCAAGCCTGTGGGCCATTGCGTCCTATGAAATATTCAAAAACGTTTCTCATCTGCTGCCGCAACCCATCAAAAATAAGTTTCGGATTGCGTCGTATTTTACTCCGCCCAAGAAAACCATTTTTGATCCCACTCGGCCGGATTATTATTTTTTCTCAGCAATTTGGATCACTTGCTTTTCGCTTTCCTTGCTCTCCGCTTTCGGAAGCGCGGTGCTCTTTGATTTGCTTTGTGATTTGGGAACATTGCCCCGCGGAGCTTTGATTGCCACGCTCGCCTATGCGCTGGCAACGCCGGTTTTTTATTTTTCCACCACCTATTTCAGCCATGTGATCACAGCGACGCTGCTCATTTTTTTCTTTAAGCTTCTGGCTAGTTCAGAAAGTAAGGGGCCGGCTTTTATGTTCTTTGCAGGTCTTGCGGCCGGGGCAACCATTCTTTCTGAGTATTACGGTCTTGTGATCATCGTTTGCGGAGCGGCATATGTTTTTGCAAAAAGGGGGTGGAGCGGTCTTTTTTATTATTCCCTCGGTGTCGGGCTCTGCTCGCCTGCGCTTCTCATTTATAACTTGGAAGCCTTGGGTGGAATTCTCAAAGTTCCGCATAGTTATCTGGTGGGCGATAATCGAATCAAAGTCCATGGCGTCGGTCTGCTGGGTTTTACATTACCGCATCGCCGGCGGCTTTACGGCCTTTTATTTTCTTCCGCCCGGGGGATTTTTGTTTATTCGCCTATTTTATTATTGGGTGTCTGGGGCTGGTGGGTAAAATTCCGCAAGAAAGATTTGTATCAGACTTTTATTGTCCTGGCCGCAGGGATTTCTTTTTTGATTTTTATTTGGGTCGCTTGTTACCAGGATTGGAGAGGCGGCGCAAGCTTTGGACCTCGCCAACTGATTCTTCTCATGCCGGCGCTGGCCGCAGGCCTTGGATTTGGATTGTCCGTTACACCCAAAAAAATCTGGGTGCCGCTTTTAATCTGGTCTGTCATCGTGAATTGGCTCGGTGCACAATATGGATTTGCTGAAAAAGTTTTAGAGCATTTTTATGCTATTCCTCAAAAGGGTTTTATGCCGCCTATCGTTCGGCCTTTGATAAATCAGGGCGGGAATTTCTCTTTTATGGTTTCGGCGGTTTATCTTTGTCTGATGTTTTTATTGTTTGCGCTTTTTGCTGACGAGTTTAAACGATCATCATCCTGAGCGGACCCAAGGATCTTGGAGATTCTTTGCTCGGCTCAGAATGACAAAGATACGAAAACCGGATCCTCGATAGAATCATTCGAGGACGACATGTTACGCTAAAAAGCTTGACCCTATAAAATTGTTCCTATAACCTAAACCGCATGTTTGACATTGTCTTCTCGCCACAGATTATTCAACAATATCCTTTCGCAATTTTCCTGGGCATTCTTTTTTGGTTTATCGTACGTTGCCTCTTTTCCGGATTTTATATCGTTGATCAAAATGAGCTCGCCGTTGTCACGACCTTTGGGCGCGCTCCGCGCTTCGGCAATAAAACCACTTTGGATGATCCTTTGTCGGCAAGTCTTAGGCCTGACGAAAAAGACCGCTATGTTTATCCGCTTTTGCGGGTAACTCCTCATGGATTACATTTCAAATTTCCCTGGCAAAAAGTTTATAAGGTTTCTGTCGCCACTCAAACGACGAGCATTGCTTATGACCCTGAAAACCGTAATGCCAATCAGCAGGGAACAGTTTTGGAAGCTGTCACAAAAGATCAGTTGAACACGGGGCTCAAAGGCCAGATCCGTTATGCGGTCAGTGAGAAAAATCTCTACGCATATCTTTTTGCCGTGAAAAATCCGATTGCGCATGTGATGGGATATTTTGTTTCGATTATTCGCGAACGAATTGCTAATTTTGTGGCCCCTGAGTCGACGAAACTGGGTGTTGCTGTGCCTCTTGCCAGTTCCAGTCATATCCCGGGTATTTCGATCAATGATTTGCGGAAAAATTTGAGCAATCTGAATCAGCATATGGAACAGGAATGCCGTTCTTCTGTGGCCCGTTATGGCATTGCCTTGCAGGCCGCATTGATTACAGAAATTGATCCGCCGCCCGAAGTCGAATCCGCGCTTGCGGCCATTAATACCGCGCATAATCAAGTGTCTTCAGAGATCAGTTTGGCGCAGGCCTCGGCAGATCAAAAAATTGTTCAGTCCAAAAGAGCGGTTGAGATCGAGACTTTGAAAGCTCAAGCAGAAGTGCAACTTTTAAAGCAATTGGCGGAGCAGCTTTCGGTGCTTAAGAAAAACGGGTCAGACGCCATTCGTCTTTATCTGAGAAATGTGAAGCTCAAGCTGTTCAGCGAAGCTAAGCGTGTTGTGATTGAGGCGGAAAAATGACATTCACCATTATTTTTTTGACCTTTTTCATTTGTCTTTTTATCGAGCCTATTTTGCTGGGCTTTTTTCGTGCGATTGGTTTTTATGTCACGGTGAATGAAAACGAAGCGCGGGTTTATGTTTTATTCGGCAATGTGTTGGGCGTGGTCCGCGAGCCTGGGTTTCATTTTCTGTGGCTGGAATTGGGGCTCGGGGCGTTGATAGTCAATTTTTTCGGGCAATGTCATGTGTGTGATTTGCGATTGGACCAGGAGTATATCCGCAGCACGCCGGTGAACTCTGAAGAAGGCGCGCCGATGGGGATCGGTGTGTGGTATGAAATGTCGATTACAGACCCTGTTGCGATTGTTTTTAGAAATATTGATCCTCGCGGATCGTTGCATGCGAATGTCAGCAATGCCACGGTGCGTTGTCTGAGTAATATGAAACTCGGCGACATGCTTGAAAATCGTCATGTTATGAGCCAGACCGTGCGTGAGGAAGTTTCTCCCGATTCACGAGAGTGGGGCTTTATAGTCGGTTCGGTTTATATCCGCAAAGTGCATTTTCGCGATGTTGGCATGATTAAACAAATCGAAGAAAAAGTTGTGAACCGTCTTCGGCAAGTCACTTCCGCGATTCGCCAGGACGGCGTTAATCAGGTGAGTATTATCGCAAGCACCGCAGAAAAAGAAGCTGCGGTTGAGTTTGCGCGGGCCGTGGCCATACGTTCTGAAATCGTGGGCGCTGAATTGCAGCGCGTTTCCCAAGATAAAGAAGTTGCGGACACGCTTTTTGAGATATTAGAAACGCAGCAAATTATCAGTGGAGAAGCTGATATTACGATCCTTCCGTCTCGTTCGAGAGGCGACCTGTTGACCCAGCTTTCTGCTGTTCCCAAGAAATAGAAAAATTCCTCCATATAAAATCTCCCTTTAGCGCTTGTTAATGCTAGCAATTGCTCTATCTTGAAGCGGTGGAACTTGCGAAATTTTTGTTCGTATGGTTTACTTTCTACGCTTTTTAGAAAGTTGTAACTTCATTCTACCAAAGGTTTTTCATCGAATGACTAAACATAACCGGGCAATTGCTTTTTTCACACTCCTTTTCTTTCTTTGGGAGCAATTTGTCTTTTCAGCCCCCGATTTATTCTCCCAAGCCAATGCTTTTGCCGCCCATTCCACACAGGAAGTTAAAATCGAGAGGCCGTTTGAGTTCAGTCTTCCTCCGGAGCTCGGAACTATCCAAGCTTTGCATTCCGGAACAGGTCCTGCCGTTATCCACATTCAAACCGCGCACGGCAATTATGAAGCGCAAAAAAAAATCCAATCGATTTTGCACGATCTGAAAAACCGTTACGGAATTAAAACCATTTTTGTCGAGGGAAGCGCGGCTGAGCTTGACGCGAAATTGTTGGAGTTTGTTCCGGATGATCCTGGCATAAATATGCAGGTGGCGGATCGTTTGACAAAAAAGGCAATCGTCAAAGGCGTTGAGTTGTTTTTGCTCGAAGATGCGCAGGCGCATGCTTACGGCATTGAAGATTTAAAATCTTATGTTTCTAATGGGCAAGCGTTTTTGAAAGTTTTGAATCAGAAAGAAAAAATCCAAAAACTGCTTACGGCTCTTGATCAGAGAATACGCGTGCTTTCAGGAGCTGCATTAAATAAAGATTTGCGGGCATTTCTTAACAAGCAAGATGAATACGAAGTTAAAAAAGTCATGAGTTTAGATGCCTGGCTAAATTATTTGCGTGATCAGGCAAGGGAAGTCCTGAAAGTCGATTTGACCGACGCTCGTTATCAATTGGATTGGCCAATGATTTTTCGCATTCTGAAATTAAAAGATTTTGAGAAGCGAATGGATCCGTCTCAATACAAAAAAGAAAAGGACCGGTTTTGGGGGTTGTTAAAAGGTGGGGAAAATATTTCTAAGGATGATTTTGATCGAATTTATGAGCTTCTCGCGGCCCCTTTGTCCGAACATCAATTACCTGATCCTGAAACGGGCCTTCTGTTTGAGCGAATGATGCGGTCGCTTTCGAAGGATTTTGATTTTAAAGATTATCCGAATCTGAAAATCTTTATCGGTCATTTGATTTTGCAGAGCGAGCTAAAAGGAGCGCTGCTTTTTGGCGAAATAAACAGGCTTACGGAAAAAACAGAGACAAATCTTGCTAAGACGCCAAAGGAAAAGGAAGTGCTTTCGCTTCTCCGGGATTATCAGTTGCTTCAGAAATTGTTTGAATTAGAACTTATCCCTGAAGACTATGAAAAAGTCTTGGCCCGAAAAGCAGAAATCACCCCCTCGAATTTTATCGTACGAGAAAAGCTGGCGAACGATTCTATCACCGGAAAGGAAATCGCGCCGCACGGCATTGAAGCAATGGATTTGCTTTTTGCAAAAGCTCTGGAGTTTTATCAGTGGGCCAAAAGACGCGATTCGAAAATGCTTACGAAAATCGAGCAACGATTAAACGGTCTTGGACAAACGCCCGTGATCGTTATCACTGGAGGTTTTCACGCGGAGCCTTTTAAAGAATATTTCCAGAATAAAAATCGTAATTATGCCTTGATTGCTCCCCGAATTGAAAACCTGGAAGGAAAAGAAGCCTACGAAGAAGCCTCTCGTAAAAAAGGTTTCCATTTTCTTGAGACGTCGACGCTGGAAGATGCGCTCGTAAGCGACCCGACATTGATCAGAACTCCAGAGCTGCGATCCGAGATTCGATCGGAAGTGGCAGCGCAGCGTCAACTTATCCGGTCTGAATTCCGGAATCTTGATCGAAGAGAATTTCTTGGTGCAAGCGCGGCCGCATTATGGCGTTTGCTTGCGTCCGATGCGCCTGTTTGGTCAGCCGATATGCAAAAGGGCCCTGTTTCTTTGTTCTTTAATTTGCACGGGGATGGAGCGGACTTTAAAAAGGTCGAACCTGCCTTGCAGGAATATATAGACAAAGAAATTGGAACAAACGGCCGGGAGGTGACTTTTTTTCTGGAAAACGTTTTTGATTTAGATCTTGGATTGGAAGCGGTTCTTGACCTGGCCCGTCAAAAAAACAGGCTTCAGGAAATCTTTCGAGGCAAGATCGATGTTAAAAGACAGAGCTTAAAAGAAGCTGTCCGGATATTTAAAGCGGAACTTTTAAGTCGCGAAGAATATTACAGGAAATATGAAAAAGAGTTTACGGAATATCTGATCGAAGAAACCAAGACCCTTGAGGATTCGTATAATCAGCAAGATCAACTCGTGGGTAAGGCACAAAAAATTATCTCTAGAGAGCACAGCTTCGGCAGCCACGCGGATGCCATGATTATGTTTCAGTATAAAAACTCTCAAAAATATGGCTCCAAGATCCGCGTTGTGTCGGAAGGTTTGGAAAGTTTTTTTGATTGGTATCAGCTGAAGATCAAGCTTGCAGCCTATTATCAGACGGGCACCCACCTTAAGGATCTCTTTTCGGAGGATAGCGTTAATGAAAGCATAAGTGAGATGGCTTCTTCACCCGATTACGGCAAGAAAAAAGTCAGCGAAGTTATTTCCGGGGCCCGTAAATTGGCTGATGAATACTGGGCGCTGGAAGACAAGCGAGAAGAGGCTTTTTTTCGGCGAATAGAATCTTATTTTGGGGAAAAATCCCTTGCTGTTTTACGGGGAACAATGCATGCGGCCCCACTTCCTCAAGCATTTAAGACAAAATATCCGGCTTTGCAATTGAGTCTCTGGAGTGAGGGTATGAAACAGGATTTAAACGCCCTGGGGGCTGAAGAAAAGCAGGCTATTTTTGACAGAATTACTTTAGGCACGATGAAGGGCATTGAACTGCACATGCGCAAACATCTGGGAGAAAAAATATCTGAGGATGAGAATCTGCGATATGCGGGCCTCGACATTTTGAGCCATGCTTTGGGATTTGCACGCTCAAATTCAAATGAAAAATTTCCAGAAATCACGCCCGTAATCCATAAAAGAGTCAAAGATGGAAACCTGGATCTCGGCGAAATTTTAAGAAAGATGAGAGTTTCTTATCTTTTGCGGAAAAAACTTTTTCAAGGAGACGGAACCGAGGAGGATGATCTGACCACCGGATTTATGGCCATTTATGACGCTTTTTTGCAAGCCGGTTTGCTTACAAAAGAAGAGGCGGCGTCCGTTCTTAAAGCTGATGATTGGAAAGCTGTGGAAGCCTGGAATGATGCCTCACAGCATGTCGGAACGTATCACATTAAAAAATGGGCTTATCGCCTAGGTGTTCCTCTTGCTTCAGCAGGTGTTCTGTGGTTTGGTTATAAGATTTATCGCGGCTGGAGAAAAGGGGAAAATCCTCCGGCTACTGATACTAGATCTCCGACACATCCTAAATCTCCAAAATCCCAGAAATCTTCCCGCCGGAAACGATCAGAGCTCCGACACTCAAATATTTTTGAGATACAGTATTTTCTGAAAAGTGCAACGGTGCAGAATAAGCGAGATCTTGCCGATCAGCTTGCGATGACAGCAGAAAAAGCTGTGAAAAGAAGCGGCCTGAGCAAACTTTACATTACCTCAGCGGATTGGTGGAATTGGTATTTTTCAACTCGCGAGGCTGGGGGCGAAGCGATTATTCAGGACAGCTTTCTTTTATTGGTCGGAGATACATCGAATGTGGATGGGTTTGTTTATGGATACCGCTTTGACGACAAAACCGCTGAAGTTGGTTTTGTGGGGACCTCGGAACCAGGAACCGGACTGGGTACAAAATTGGCTGATGAAGCCCTTGTCATGCTTCGTGAAGAGGGAATGGAAAAAATAAAATGGGAAGCTGTGGCTGCTTCGATGGATTTTTGGCATGGTTATATGGAAAAACTCAAATCAAATAGATTTCAAATTGAAGAATTCAAGCGTGAAGGCAAACCGTCTACTTTTGTTTTGACCTTTGCTCAAGCGCGTCCTGAAATGCGCAGCGAACTCAGCCTTGAAACACTCAAAGCCCTGGCCAAAGATAAAGGTTTTGGAAATGAAAATGTATGGAAAGCCGGACGCACAGGTAGTTTTGTCGTTGATCCCCAGGAATATAACAGTCGAAGCAAGTTTAAATTAAAACTATTGAAACAGGGCATTGAGCAGGGATTTGAAAAAAAATATAAAGCGAAATTCATTTCAGTCCGGGATGGAGCAAAACCCTCCTTTCATCTGGAGATTTTTCTCAAAGACAAAATAAAGACTCGTGCTGAATTGAGAGCTCTAAGAGTGCAATCAAGACGCTCGAAAGTTGTCTGGGGAAAGTCTGAGTTCGCGGCCAAGATGTCGCGAGTCATTCAGAATAGCGAAGCAAATCTTGTGATCGTTGATGGTGATACGGGGATCGGTAAGTCGACACTATTCGCAAAAGATACTTTTCAGATGAAAAGTCCCTATCAAGTATTTGCGTTAGACCATTACGGTATCGCTAACATTGACGGTCCTGGGCTTAAGGATTTAAAACGCCTCATATCGGACATCAGGGACGCCTGGGCAGATCAGAAAATTGTAATCGTGGAAGGCTACCGCGCATTTTCCTGGTTCTCCGAGGAAAGCTTTTTGGGCCCGAGCCTGAATATACGGGTCCGGCGCGGGCAAAAAAAATCATTGAATGATCCTGCGGCCGATGATGAGTTGATCCAGTCGAAGGAATATCTGAAAACATATCCAGACAAAGACATCGATATGCTCATTGATACAACTGATTTACAAAAAATCGGCATTTCTTTTCATGAAGAAATGGAATGGCTGCGCAACCCAAACCCCGGAACGCCTGAGGAAAGAGCGATAACGAAGGCGGTTTCGTTTTTTATTGTCGAAAATTTTTTACGTAAAAATTCAATGAGCAACCTTGACACCGCTCCTTATTTTGTTGTCGATGGCCCGTCGGGAATCGGCAAAACCACACTCATGAGAGCCATGCAAAAACTTTTGAAGCGCTCAGGCTATAAAGCAGTCTATCTGAATTTGGATATGTTTCTCATCGAGCGTGCTAAACGTTATCAAATCATTAATGATGTGTTGGACGGCAAAATAAAAGCCGCTGAGCTGGATGAAATGACATTTTTTG
>OBEQ010777933.1_pt1 | contig 14391 bp, 14 predicted proteins | sample 1670901 | NCBI WGS metagenome assembly OBEQ01 (sample SAMEA104232315, study PRJEB22302) | groundwater metagenome | biome: forest; feature: aquifer; material: groundwater | place: USA | collected 2011-08-07 | depth 5.4 m
GCACTGAAAGATATTGGCGGTTTACACACACTTGACTCGGGCCGCTATGCACCGCGCGCGGGGATTCTTCACCGCCTCGATCGAGAAACTTCGGGTGTGATCATTATCGCAAGGGGCGACGAGACATTTTATTTCTTGCAGCGGCAATTTCTCGACCACTCGATAGAAAAAGTATACAACGCATTTGTGGTGGGGGTGCCTGAGCCGGAAGAGGGAATGATTGATCTTCCGATCGGGCGCAGTCGGGGTGACTTTCGTCAGTGGACGACGGGGGGAGAGGCGCGCGGGACGTTGCGGAAAGCGGTCACCTTTTATCGCACCGAAAAAACCAACGGAGATTTTTCATTTGTTGAATTGAGACCGAAAACAGGTCGCACGCATCAGTTGCGTGTTCACATGAAGGCAATCGGACACGTAATCGTCTGTGACTCACGGTATGGGAGTCCTCCAGCACTGGGTTTTGAGAGGCTCGCACTTCACGCCTCCTCGCTCGCCATAACGCTTCCCTCGGGAGAACAAAAAAAGTTCATCGCACCTCTCCCCGACGACTTTATTGCCGCAAAAAAAATGCTCTCTGTATAGAAAAGCTGCCCTCAATCAAGGGCAGCTGTGTTTACGGCGCTGTGCCGGGGAGTACGATCTCGCACTTCTCATCAGTACAGGAGAGCTCTCCTTTTCCTTCCCAGTTTTTTCCGAGCACAATGAGGTTGTTCATTGTGTCCCAGATCCCTTGTGTCGTTGCGGGAACGTGGCTCGACACTTCCGCACCGTTCGGAAAGCTCGCAACAAATTGCGGGATGAATTGCACGCCACGGTCTTTCTGCAACTCGTCATCATGACAATAACGCACCTCGGCTTTGTCGAAAAAAGGCACCAAGCGTGCAAAGGTAGGACGCATCACTCGGCACGGGGGACACCAGTCGGCGGAGTAGAGCGTGAGCATCGGACGTGTGAGTACAAACGGGAAATCTTCGGGGGCAAGGTCGGCGATATTCGCCCTCGCCTTAAGTGCCCGCCATGACCGGATCAGTGTGTGAGCAGGAGCGCTCGTTGCGCGAATCATGTTCGCGAGATGTGTTTGTGCTTGTGCGATTGTCTCCGCTGAAATACCGAGTATCCTTGCGATCTCAGCTTTGCCTGTTTCGGTGTTTGCATCAAGTTGTTGTACTGCAGCGAACTGTTCGGGGCTCGACTCTCTGAGTGCTCCTTTGGCCTTGATTACTGACAAGAATACCCCATGGGCTTCCTTGTGTGCTGCGATGAATGCTTCGTGATCGTTGCCCATTTGACGGTAGAGTGTGCCGACGGGGTCAAGGGCAAGTAGGTCCGAAAGGGTATAGTTGCGCGGAAGTTTGTTTTGCACAAAAAACTCCAGATAAGTTAGGAGGGAACGATGCCTCTCGCAGTCTATAAGGTTGTGGGAGGAGAAGCAAATGAGGAGGTCAACTAAAATAAGGACCCACCTTGGCCGGATTTGCTTAAAAAAGGGAGGTATGTTAGATTTCGGACTACATTCAATTCGCATTAAAACCCTATGAATACAGCATTACACAGCATGATCAAACTCTCTCCGGTGAACATGGAGGCACGCAAGAAACTTGAGTTTCGTGCGGGCGATACCGTGCGTGTTTGGGTGAAGGTGCTCGAAGACGCGGAGAAAAAGAAATTCCGCCTTCAGGCATTTGAGGGACTTGTCTTGGCAAGAAAGCACGGCTCGGAACCCGGCGCGACGATCACGGTACGTAAAGTGGCAAGCGGTGTCGGCGTTGAACGTGTGTTTCCTTTGTATTCTCCTATGATCGACAAGATCGAGCTGGTGAAACGTTCACGTGTCCGCCGCGCAAAACTTTACTACGTACGCGAGAAAGCTGTCCGCGATGTTCGCCGCAAGATGAAGCAGACGCGCATGGGTGGAGGTTCGACAAAAGATTTCGAAGAAAAGCATATCCCTGTCGAAGCAGCCGACGAAACTAAAACCGAAGAATAAAAAACAAAAGAACGGGGCAACCCGTTTTTTTGGTAAATTAATTGGTAGGCGCTTATACTTGAGTAGTTTCCTTCTATTTGTTAAAATAATAAGTATGGGACTACGCGGACCAAAACCCAAAGGAAAAGTAAAGATTGAGTGGTCACCCGATTTTGCTTACGCGATAGGGCTCATTGTCTCTGATGGGAATGTGTCATCTGACGGACGACACATTCTTTTTACATCCAAAGATAATGAGCTTGCGATTAAGTTCCAGAGTGCCTTACGGATATCGGGCCACATCGGAAGAAAAGCGAGTGGATTTAAAGAAGCAAAAAAATATTTTGTGGTGCAGTTTAGTGATGTGTTGTTTCATGGTTTTCTCCAGTCCATCGGGATTATGCCGAATAAATCAAAGATCATTGGAAAAATCATGGTTCCCAAAAAATATTTTTTTGATTTCTTGCGCGGATCATTTGATGGCGATGGGAGTTTCTATTCCTATTTTGATCCCAGGTGGAAATCAAGTTTTATGTTCTACACTATCTTTGCCTCTGCGAGCGTTTTACACATCGATTGGCTCCGCTCGGTAATTTTCCAAGAATTGGGGATAATAGGGCATGTGAGTGCCGATGGTAAAAAAAGCACCCTCCAATTAAAGTATGCAAAGAAGGACTCTTTGAAAATTCTGAAAAGCATGTATTATAGCGATATCGTCGTTTGCTTGAGTCGGAAACGACGTAAAATAGAAAAAGCTCTCGCAATTGAGAAAAACAAAAGTACTTGACAAGTTAATGCCCAGGTGGCGTAATTGGTAGCCGCGTACGCTTGAGGTGCGTATCCAGTAATGGGTGGAGGTTCAAGTCCTCTCCTGGGCACAAAATAAAAAATCTCCCGTAGGGGGATTTTTTATTTTGTGCCAGAGAAAGTGCCCTGCGGCACTTTCGTGAGAGGACTTGAAGGGGTTCTCCCATATTTATAAGGACTTCATAGTCCTTATAAATGGGAAACCCGTACTGATGCAGTAGACATCAAGTCCTCTCCTGGGATTCGACTTTCTCTTGTTTTTCACGCTTGCTCTTTTGATGCGAAGGAGTAGCGTGATACAGAGATTCTTTCCAGATGAATAAGGAGACGAACATGGATACGAATGTCGTTCAGCTTTACGCAGATACGGAGTTATCCACCTCTGCGGCACACAACCCGAAACTTGGTGATATGCCGGTCGTTGTGGATATCAGCGACAAGCACAACATGGTTATTTTTGTTGACTCAAGACGCGTGCGTCCGCTACCCGATCAGCCTCGCCAGGCAGAGAACGAAGGGTTCAGCGAAGAATCAATCGCAGAACTTGCGGAGGCGATCGATTCAGAAGGACAGATCGAACCGGTGCTTATCACGCTTCCCAAAGAACGGGGATGGGATGCGGATCTCGTTGACGGAGAACGCAGACTTCGGGCGTGTCGTCATGGCCACATGATGATCCTCGCGCGTGTTGACACAACGATTGTCGATCCCGAAGAACATTTTGTGAAGTCGGTCATGGCCAACTTTCACCGCGTGGGACACACGAGCGTTGAGGTCATGTATGCGATCAGGCGCATGCAAAAGACTCGCACGATCGACCAGATTGCAAAGGTCTTTGGGCGGTCACGTGCGTGGGTCGAACAACACATCTCACTCCTGCGTCTCGATGAGTCGCTGCACCCGTTCCTTGTCGGTCAGGAAGTGGAAAGCGATGTCGCACCGAGCGAAGAGGATGCAGTGAAAAAGGCTGGCCGTAAGGTGACCGGGAAACTCACGTTTCAGATCGCAGGAATGCTTGCCGGTGTTCCTCGGGAAGACCAGCTTACGCTCGCAAAAGTAATTCTTGGAAAACGCATGCCCTACGATGCGGCGCGGCGTTACGTTCACGCATACCTCGACCAAAACAAACTGCTCTCCGGCAAACAAAAGCGTCCGCCAAGTGAAATGTTTCGAGCGCTTGAGCGACTTGTCGACACTGCGTCAAACAGGTTTGGCTATTATGTGGATAAAAATCCTCGAGAGTTGCAGGAACTTTTTGCAACACAGCCGATCAAAGAGACCCAAGTACTTGCACAAGATCTTCGCTTTCTCGGAAGCATGATGGAAGACCTTGCGGTGATTCTCAATCCCCACCTCAAGAAGAAATGACTTACCCCCCCCGCCGCATGGCGGGTTTTTTTGTACACGAAGCAACTCCTGTCATGCGGTGTGTAAAACATGATTGTCACCCCATGTTCAGTACACGTATAGTGAGTGAAGGAGCTCATTGATATGGAGAGTAATCATGCGTGTGCACATTATGCACGGTATTCATGTGTCGGAACCTAAGGGTGGTGTCGGAAAACTTGAAGAATATTTTCATGCAGGTGGCTTTTCTGAAGTCGTCGTCCATCGCTATGGACACATTTTTGCGTTTCAAACTCGCTGGAAGAACCCGAAACTTGCCGAGCAATATTGCGGTGAAGTACTTGCCGGGGACATTGTTGTTGGACACTCCAACGGCTGCACGCTTTGGTGGATGATCTCGCAGATGAATGCACCGATCGCAGGAGCGATCCTCATCAACCCTGCGCTTGATAATGACAAAGCGTTGGCCCCTCAGGTGCCCTGGGTCGATGTGTATCACAATGAAGGGGATAGCGCGGTGTCACTATCGCGACTGCTGTTGTGGCATCCGTGGGGTGATCAGGGAAAGATCGGGTTTACGGGAGATGATCCCCGCTATCAGAACATCGATTGCGGAAAATCGGAACCTCGCGTCGACGGACATTCCGCCATTTTCAAAGATGAAAACTTGCACATTTGGGGTCCCCGCATTGTGGAAAATGCACGGAAGAGACTCAATATGTCCTAATAAAAAACCGCCCTTAGCAGGCGGTTTTCTCTTTTGTGCCGTGCAGGAGACTCGCCGACTACTTCGGAAATCACTTACTGAGTGGGCATGGGGAGACTCGCCGACCACATCGGCAGGTACTTTTCGGACTCGCTGACTCGTCATCGAAAAGTCTTTCGAGCCTCCACCGAAAGTGAAGCAGCTCACTTTCTCACGCCCACTTAAGAAAAATGACCAGGAATACCTGGCTCATTTTTCAAACAAGTGGGCGTGGGGAGACTCGAACTCCCAACCCTTACGGGATGCGCTTCTGAGACGCACGTGTCTACCAGTTGCACCACACGCCCAGTGCTCCAAAGTCTAGCAAAATAGGATTATTTTATCCATATGTACTCTGGTACATCACAAAATATTCATGCACATCTTATTTGACAACCAGTCAATCTTTACGATGTGGCTCACGATGTTAGGGTAAAGATAGTCAAATGATAGTTTTTTGACAACCGAACCAACAAGGATTTGTCACTCATAATGACACACCCGTTGGTCTTTTCACCCAAGGAGCCCATCATGGACAACCTCAGTCGTTTCGTTGAGCGCTACGAGCGCACCCGTGAAGTCGACCTTACGCTCGAAGAATTCCTGGCAGAATGCAAACGCAACGCGATGGCGTATGCCACCGCAGCTGAACGCATGTTGAAGGCGATCGGTGACCCCGTGTCCGTCGATACGCGCAACGACCCGCGCCTCTCGCGTCTCTTTGCCAACAAGGTCATCAAGACCTATCCCGCATTTGCCGAATTCTACGGCCTGGAAGATCCGATCGAGCAGGTCGTATCCTACTTCCGCCATGCATCGCAAGGCCTCGAAGAGAAGAAACAGATCCTGTATCTGTTGGGCCCCGTCGGAGGCGGCAAGAGTTCGATCGCCGAGCGACTGAAACAGCTGATGCAGCAAATGCCGTTCTACGCACTTGCAGCTCCCGGAAAGGACGGCAAGCTTCAGATCTCTCCGGTCAACGAATCGCCACTCGGGCTGTTCGATGCGACCGAAGATGGTCCGATTCTCGAAAAGGAATTCGGCATTCCGCGCAGATACCTCAATCGCGTATTGAGTTCGTGGGCAGTGAAACGCCTTGAAGAATTTGGCGGTGACATCCGCAAGTTCAAGGTCGTCAAACGCTACCCCTCGATCTTGAAGCAGATTGCGATCAGCAAGACCGAACCTGGTGACGAAAACAACCAGGACATTTCCTCGCTCGTCGGCAAGGTCGACATCCGCAAACTTGAAACCAATGCCCAGGATGACCCGGATGCATACAGCTACTCCGGCGGCCTGTGTTTGGCCAATCAAGGCTTGCTCGAATTCGTCGAAATGTTCAAGGCACCGATCAAGGTGCTACATCCTCTCCTAACCGCAACGCAAGAAGGTAACTACAAGGGCACCGAAGGTTTCGGCGCGATCCCGTTCGACGGTGTCGTGCTGGCACACAGTAACGAGTCCGAGTGGAAAACCTTCCGCAACAACAAGAACAACGAAGCCTTTCTCGATCGTATCTACATCGTGAAGGTTCCGTACTGCTTGCGCGTTTCCGAAGAAGTGCACATTTACGAAAAACTGCTTCGCGGTTCGGCACTCGCGAAGGCCACCTGTGCTCCGGGCACAATGAAAATGATGGCGCAGTTCGCTGCGCTGACGCGTTTGAAGGAACCTCCTGACAATACGTCGCCATTTTCGAAGATGCTGGTGTACGATGGTGAAAACCTGAGAGACACCGATCCGAAGTCCAAGAGTTATCAGGACTATCGTGACGCTGCGGGAGTCGACGAAGGCATGGTCGGAGTATCGACGCGTTTTGCGTTCAAGATCCTCTCGAAAGTCTTCAACTTCGACAGTACGGAGGTTGCAGCCAATCCGGTGCACCTGATGTACGTCTTGGAGCAGCAGATCGAGCGCGAGCAGTTCCCGGCCGAACTGGAAACGAAATACACCGCGTTCATCAAAGAGCATCTGTCGCCGCGCTATGCAGAGTTCATCGGCAAGGAGATTCAGACCGCATTTTTGGAAAGCTACAGTGAATACGGCCAGAACATCTTTGACCGTTACGTCACCTACGCTGACTTCTGGATACAGGACCATGAGTACCGCGACTCCGATACCGGCGAGGTATTCGATCGCTCCGCGCTCAACGCAGAGCTCGAAAAGGTGGAAAAACCGGCAGGTATCAGCAACCCGAAAGACTTTCGTAACGAGGTCGTTAACTTCGTGCTTCGTGCCCGCGCAAATAGCGGTGGCAAGAGTCCGGCCTGGACCAGCTATGAAAAGCTGCGTACTGTGGTCGAGAAGAAAATGTTCTCGAATACCGAGGAGCTTTTGCCGGTGATCAGCTTCAATGCCAAGGCAAGTGCCGACGAGGCTAAAAAACACGCGGATTTTGTCGCGCGAATGGAAGCCCGAGGCTATACGTCAAAACAGGTACGCTTGCTCTGCGAGTGGTACCTGCGGGTGCGCAAGTCCTCATAACATTTGTGCATTGTGTTCAACCGAAGGGTGCGCTGTGCGCGCCCTTCTTTTCTTTTGGGAGATTCTCATGACTGACAGTATCATTGATCGTCGAGGTCTCGACGGGAAGAAAAAATCCGTAGGCAACCGTGAACGGTTTCTGCGTCGGCACAAGGATGTGCTTCGCGAAGCGGTGCAGCGCTCAGTCGATGGTCGTGGTATCCGCGACGTCGCGCAGGGTGAAGATATCAAGATTCCGAAGAAGGACATCAAGGAGCCGGTCTTTAGTCACTCGCAACAGGGTGGAGATCGCGAAGTGGTGCACCCTGGTAACAAAGAGTATGTGCGTGGCGATAAGATCGACCGCCCCAAGGGTGGTGGCGGCAAGGGCGGCGGTGGGCAGGCGAGCGACACAGGAGAAGGCGACGACGACTTCACCTTTCACCTCACCAAAGAAGAGTTCATGGATATTTTCTTTGGCGACCTTGCGCTCCCGAATCTCATGCGTACTACCATCACCGACACACCTGAATGGAAGAGTCATCGCGCCGGATTCACAACGGACGGCACGCCGACCAACCTTGCACTTGTGCGTTCGATGAAAAACAAGATCGGTCGTCGTATCGGCACCGGTATTCCCGGTCAGCTGGATGAGCTCGTGGAGCAGTTCGCGCTTCTCAGAGTGCTCTATCACTCAGAAGACGCCGAGCCTGTCTCAGTCGTCTCAGGTCCAGAACCTACGTACCATGAGGTCTTCACCGCCATCGGCAGTGAGATCGCAACGGTGTTCGAAAAGTGCTCGCGGCGTGATCCGCTCGATATGTTGTATCGTCGCGACAACGAGTACATCGACGCACTCAAGGAACTTGAAGCGGAGTTTTCTGCCCTACTTGAGCGTTTGAGAAGGATCCCGGGGCTCGATCCGCTCGACCTTCGTTACCGTGCGCGCGTTAAACTGCCCGTGCCTATTGCGAAGGCGGTGATGTTTTGTCTGATGGATGTGTCCGGTTCGATGGATGAGGCGCGCAAGAATCTTGCCAAGCGCTTCTTCATTCTCCTGTACCTCTTCCTTACGAGGCACTACGAGAGGATCGACATCGTCTTTATCCGTCATCACACGCAGGCCACTGAGGTCGATGAGGAGGGTTTTTTCCATTCCACTGAAACCGGCGGCACGGTCGTGTCGAGTGCTCTGGTGTTGATGGAGCAGATCATCCGTGATCGCTATCCGACCAGCGAGTGGAACATCTACGGCGCACAAGCGTCAGATGGCGACAACTGGCATCACGACTCGGGGCGTTGCCGCGAACTCTTGGTTGGCAGCCTCCTGCCGTTGTGCCGTTACTTTGCCTACATTCAAGTGGCGGAGGACAAGCAAAATCTGTGGGAGGAGTACGCAACGGTGGAAGCATCCGAGGCGAACCGGCAGAACAAGAACTTCGCAATGAAGAGGGTGAGTGATCAATCTGAGATATATCCGGTGTTTCGTGAGCTATTCAAAAAGGGGGTCACATGACTACCATCGAAAATGCAGGCGTGAGCGGGCGATTGCCCTATACGTCCGATTGGACATTCGAAAGAATCCAACAGTACCATGCCGTCATCAAAGAAACCGCAAAACGTTTCAAGCTCGACACCTACCCGGTGCAGCTTGAGATGATCACGGCCGAACAGATGATGGACGCATATGCGTCAGTCGGTATGCCGGTGAATTACCGCCACTGGAGTTTCGGCAAGGAATTCATCACGACCGAGAAAAACTATCGGCGCGGCAACATGGGACTCGCGTACGAGATCGTCATCAACTCGAATCCTTGCATCGCATATCTCATGGAGGAGAATACGATGGCGATGCAAGCCCTGGTGATCGCGCACGCGGCGTATGGGCATAACAGCTTTTTCAAGGGTAACTACTTGTTCAAGATGTGGACCGACGCGGCCCTCATGATCGACTTCCTGGTCTACGCTAAGAAGTACGTGCATGACCAAGAAGAAAAGCATGGCTATGAAGAAGTCGAAAAAATACTCGACAGCGCACATGCGCTCGCAAACCATGGGGTCGACAAATACCCGCGTCGCCAAAAGCTGTCGAAAGAAAAACTGAGGTTGCAAGAAGCCGACCGTATCGCGTACGCACAACAACAAGTCAACGATATGTGGCGGACACTTCCTACTCATGAGCGTCGTGCCGCAGAGGCCGAAGAAGCGAAACGCTTTCCCGAGGAGCCGCAGGAGAACATCCTGTACTTCATCGAGAAAAATGCGCCACTGTTGGAAGAATGGCAACGTGAGCTCGTGCGTATCGTGCGGAAGATCAGCCAGTATTTCTACCCGCAACGTCAGACGCAGGTGATGAATGAGGGGTGGGCGACATTTTGGCACCACCACTTGCTCAACACCATGTACGATGACGGACATCTCGAGGATGGTTTGATGATTGAGTGGATCAAGTCGCATACCGGCGTGATCTACCAGCCGCCGGTGGGGCACCCTGCCTACCGTGGCATCAACCCGTATGCGCTCGGTTTTGCGATGTACACCGACATCAAGCGCATCTGCGAGAAGCCGACCGACGAAGACCGCCTCTGGTTCCCCGAAGTGGCCGGCAAGGACTGGCTCGAGACCATCGACCATGCGATGCGGAACTTCAAAGACGAAAGCTTCATCGAGCAGTATCTTTCGCCGAACCTGATGCGTGAGTTCCGTCTCTTTGCGGTGCTTGACCGAGAGAGTAATAGAGAGCACCTCGAGGTGTCGGGAATCCACGATGAGGGCGGTTACAAGGATGTGCGCCAAGCACTTTCGCGTCAGTATGACATCGGTACTCGCGTGCCGAACATCGAGGTGTGGGACGTGAATCGCCGTACCGACCGTGCAATGATGTTGCGTCATACACGACACAACAACAAGCCGCTCGACAAAGAGAGTACTGATGAGGTGATGAAGCACGTCGCCCGACTTTGGGGCTTTGGTGTGAACCTCGAAAGCGTTGATGGAGTAGGGGATGTGCAACAGAAGTTCAGTTGTCCCGCCCCGCCGGAAACGAGAAAATGAATGTGCAGTATTAAATGGATTGACCCGCCTCACCACGAGAGGCGGGTTTTTTATTGCCTTTTGTCCTAATAAAGATCCCCGCGCAAAGCGGGGGATTTCTAATGGTGGTGTCCACAGTCATGGCTGTGTTCATGCGGTACTTTGTTTGCAGACAGTCTCTTTTTTTGGTGTGCCGTGAGGTCTCTCCATAACATCCACCCTCGCCAAGAAAAGAGAAGGGTGACGATCATTCCAATGTGGCCATCGTATGCGCCGGTTTTGAATACAAGCACGATGCTTGCGGAGAGCAATACAGCACCCGCAAAGATGATATCGCCAAGTACGTGGAGCAAATTCGCATGATCAAGGTGGTTATGATTTTCTTCCCCAATTCCGTCGATGATGCGATGTATCCAGACACTTCCGATCATGCTCACGAGAGCAATACCAACGACGGGCCATCCGGGAAATTGTACAGGGGAGTGAATCCTTTCCCACGACTCCCAAATAATAAACGGCGCAGATAGCCACAGAAGGATGATCGAAATGCGCGTCATGCGCTCTTGCATGAACGTAGTGTTTATTGCAAGTTGGAACGTCGCTTGATATGCAGCAAAGCATGTGCCGATGAGCACTATTTCGTCGGAGAAAGTATGCACCGTGTCAGAGAGAAGTGACAGATTGAACGCAATGTAGAGGATGGTCCCCTGGAGGACGAGGACGATCAGATTGATAATCGATGCAGTGCGATAACAGGAGAAGCGCTCTTGCTCAAGATTGCCCATCAAAGGCTCCTTGCAAAGTTCAGTCCTTTTTCACAGTACTCTTGGGTTCTCCCACCGTCAATTTGCTATACTGTTAGGACTTCCGCAGATGGCGAACTTTGTCGTTGACTTCGACAAGTGGCCTGGAGAACGTACAAAGAGTACGTCCTCTCAGATACACTTGTCTTGTCGCCTAAAATTTCATCCATTTTCGTAAGTCATAATAAAAAATATGTTATATACAGGAAAGGGTGATAACGGTACAACAAAATTATTTGGTTGTGATCAGCGCATGTCAAAAAGTTCTGCGATCGCAGAAGCATTGGGTTCAGTCGACGAGATCAATTCGCTTATCGGTGTTGTAAAAATGAAAGGAGGAGATCTTGAGGCGGCAGGCGGACTTACTTACGCAAAACTGCTCGACGATGTTCAGCAAGATCTTTTCATTATCCAAGCGCAACTTGCCGGTGCAGATAAACAAATGGATGCTGCTCGTGTAGAAAAACTTGAAAAATGGATTGGCGCGATAGAAGGAGAGCTCCCGCCCATTACCTCTTTTTTTGTATCAGGAGGTACGATGCTTGGTGCAATGTGCGATTATGCGCGTACTGTTGCGCGGCGTGCGGAGCGGCGAGTGGTCGGCGCAATGCCCGAGGGCACTGCGGCAGATAAGCCGCCGATGCTTGCATATATGAATCGCCTCTCAAGTCTGCTTTATGCACTTGCTCGTCTGGCCAATCATCGCGAGGGTGTAGCTGAAGAGAAGCCGCACTACTAGATCAAAAAATAAAAAAAGCGGTCCGAAGACCGCCTGTTGTCGGTGTTGCCGACGTTACTGCTGAGGGACCAGGAGACCCACCGTTGGCTTGCAGCTGTTGACACCGCGTTGTGCTGCAGCAATGCCACCGCCACCGCATTGAATCGCCGGGAGCGATACCTTGTCGCCGCCTTCGGTTTTCGTGCCGCGGCCCGAGCAGCTGACATAGCCGTCGCCGTCGGAGTCCGACGAAGCGCACGAGACGACCACGCTCTTGTACTCGTCGTACATCTTGGCGTAGTACGCACGCGCATTGGCTTCCGCTTTCTCCTGGGAACCGCGGATGCTGCCAAGGTTGCCGAGCCACGGGATGACAACCGCAGCTGCGATGCCGAGGATCGCGATGACGACCATCAGCTCGATCAGCGTGAAGCCGTTCTTGCGGCGTTGCGGAACCAACTGTGAGGCGCCGCCGATGATGTGCAGCGGGGACTTTGTGCCGCTCTGCAGGCCACGCAAGGCTTTGGGTGTGCCGTCCCTCGGCGAGGGTAGCAGCATGAGGACGAGGAGTGCGAAGGCGATGATGGAAATTGCGATGGGAAAGGTCGACATGGAGTAGCTCCTATAGTGTCGGGTTGCGGGTGAGTCCTCGTGTATTGTACACTATTTATTATTTTCTGTCAATATACACCATACGACACGCCCCGGTGACGAATAGTAAATAAAAAAAGAGGGCCGAAGCCCCCTTTGTGGGTGATGCCGACGTGGTGTCGGCCGTCCTAGTACCCGCCGCGACCACGACCCGAGAACGGGTCGCGCCCCGAGCGCTGGTCGCCGAAGAAGGAGTCGAGATCACCGTCGCCGAACAGCATGTCATTGAGGCCGGCGGACGGATCGCGCGCCTTCGCTCGCGAGGACGGCATGATCAGGTCGAGCAGATTGAGCATCTTGTTCATGTCGCGCGAGGCGACGACCTGGTTGATCACGTCCTTGATCGAGAGCTGCTCGGGCAAACCCGCCGCCCGGGCCTCGTCGAGGAGACGCGGCACGTCCGTCGAGTGGATCTCGCCCTTGATCATGCGCGCCGCGAGTTCGATCATGCCGGTTTGCATGTCGGTGACGGGCAGCTGGCTGTCTTCGGGTGCGCCCTCGGCGAGGTAGCGGCCATGGGTGAGGGGGAGGCCGCAAGTGCAGAGTTGGAAACGAACGTTCATGGATGTCCTTCCGGAGTAAGTTGCAGGGGTGCACAGCCCAAAAGTTCAGCTATAAACCAACGCGGTGGTCGGTTGTAAAGATCAAGCTTCTGAGAATGCTGTGAAAAGTTTAGCATACTTTATAGATATTGTCAATACTTCTCCCATTGAGCTTGATTTTTGGACGTTTTTTAGTACTATTCATGCATGCACCACTTTCGGTGCATTTTCATTCGTTGTGTTTTCTTTCGTAGCATCACATTTGGGCTATTATGAGAAGGACAGAATTATACATGGTGCTTATAGTGTAACGGTTAGCACAAAGGCTTGTGGAGCCTTTAGTCAGGGTTCAAATCCCTGTAGGCACCCCTAACGAGATTTGAACCGAGAAAACCCCGAAAGGGGTTTTCTCTTGGGTTAAGTAAAAATCTTGCCACCAACAATGGCAGGATTTTCTTTTGTTGAGGCGGCAAAATGAATATTTATGAGGAATATAAATATTTTGCCACCAAATCATGCGCTGCCCATATTGTCACCACGCCAAATCGTGGGTTATTCGTCGCTCATCACGAAAGTGCAAAGCATGTCGTCGCGAGTGGCATCCGTCAAAACGGATTGTCCCCGGACTCACGTGGGGTCGCGGGAAGTGGTCTGATTTTCTTGTTGCATTCCTGAGATATAAAACAATAGCGGGTATTCGTCTGCATATTGGATACTCCCATGTCACACTCACGAAAGCGTGCAATATACTTCGTCGAGTGATGGCTGATGATCTCCCCGAGCGATTCTCTGGTGTTGTGGAAGTTGATGAAACATACATTGCCGGCACCTGGTACAACAAACGCTGGGCGGTGCGCAAGCACGGAACAAAGCGTGGACGAGGAACAACCAAACAGCCTGTCTTCGGGATATTTGAGCGGAGACGATCGGTGGTACGCATCTGGGTTGTGCCGAACGTATTGAAGCGTACGCTCATGCCGATCATTACGCGACACATAGCTCTGGGAAGTACGATCTATTCCGACGGGTATCAGCTTTACCAAGAAACCGTATACGAGGGATACACCCACGACTTCGTGGATCATCATCAAAATGAATATGCGCGCGGCGAAGTCTCTACGAATGCAATGGAAGGTTTCTGGGGACTCTTAAAGCGTCGACTGCGCTCCACCGGTGGTATTCGTCGTGAGCGGTTCTATTGGTATGCCGCAGAGGAGGCCTGGCGGTACAATCATCGGAAGATTCCGGAGACAGCAAAGGTCGAGCTGTTGCTCGACCTTTTGTCCAAATTTGGTGGCAAAGAATTTACTTAACCC
>OBEQ011359427.1_pt1 | contig 14387 bp, 15 predicted proteins | sample 1670901 | NCBI WGS metagenome assembly OBEQ01 (sample SAMEA104232315, study PRJEB22302) | groundwater metagenome | biome: forest; feature: aquifer; material: groundwater | place: USA | collected 2011-08-07 | depth 5.4 m
ATATTTTGCGAGTTGTTTAATATCTTTCTGCAATTTCGGGGCCGCCTCGTTCTTATTCTTATAATGAGCCGTAAAACTGGGATCGTAATCCTTTAACTTGATCTTTTTTCCTGGCGGAACGATAAAGTGGTCGTGATTCATAGGGTCTGCTCCTTAACTTCATTTTTTTTATTCTCTTGCTTAGCGTCCGGAGTTTTTGGCACAAGGACTCTCACCGCGGACGGGATGACCTTGATATTAAAAGGGATATCTTTGATCACTTCGCCGTCGCACTGAACCACCAGTTTACGGTTGGAGGATACGCTGATCTGCCTTCCCTGCCAGTGTTCTACCAGTTCATAATTTTCAGGCCGCTCGCGAGTCAGGAATGTCGTGACCAGAAGCTTGACGAGGCTCGGATTGGCCCTTCTTACGACAACCACATCCAGAAGACCATCGTTGATATCGATGTGTTTGTCCAACGAGATTTTTGTAAATCCCAGATTGCCTACATTGTTTATAAGGCAAGTAAGTCCTTTGACACAATGTTCCTTTCCATCAATTTTCAGATGATAGTTCACCCGTTTCAATTTCTTCAGCGCGGCAGCGATCGCAAGAAAATAGGCCAGGAATCCGAATTTATTTTTTGTTTGGCGGTCCGCGCCCTTCACGATATCCGCGTCGAAACCAAAGCTGATTCGGGTGATGAAATGATGGGAGTTATATTGCCCAATGTCCACGGGCCTGATTTCATGCGGGCCGTGATGAATAAGCGCAAAAGCTTCCTTCAGGTCTTTGGGGATATTCAACTCATTGGCAAATACATTCGCCGACCCGCCGGGAAGTATGGCAAGAGGAACTTCACTGCCGAGAAGACCTTCCACCGCTTCCATCAGCGTGCCGTCACCGCCGTAAACCACCAGGGCGTCCACGCTTTCCTTTACCGCCTCTTTCGCAAACCCAATCGCGTCACCGGATTTTTTCGTGATCAGCATTTCCCACCGCAGGCCGGAATCTTTGAGCGCCTCATTGATGAGAGCTAGCACGGGCCCTCTTTTGCCGGACGCAGGATTAACTATGATATGAATATCGCGTATTTTTTTATCGGTAGCGGCGGTCATGGCGATGCGCTTTCTTTTTCACTTCCGGCTGGCACGGGAGAAGCCCGCAATTGTTTTCTATGCCAGAATTTTTCAAATTTCTTGATTTGCCAATGCACATACCATCGGCGTGGATCAGCGACTTTTCGAGAGGCGATCAAGAGTTCCACGGCCTGCGCGCCGGTAAGCCCCGTGCTGATGAGAATGGCGGCGGACATGATGATGCTGCGGCGCCTGCCTTGCATGCAGAAAACCAACACCTTGCCTTTGTGCTGAATGACGGGCAGAGCCGCTTCAATTCCCATCAATAATTTCCGTATCGAGATCGGAGTGTAAAAAGTATCATAAGTTCTAATCCAGAGCGTCTTGAACGGCGGAAGGGTATAGCACTCATCAGGGCGGATCTGTCCGATCATCGATATAATCAGGTCAAATTTTAAAACTTTCATCTCCTCGACGCAGTCTTTGCCGATCTTGGAGCCAACGTACAGATGATCCGTTACTTTGGATATGTCGATCATGACGTCTTAAAAACCCACCATTTTTTGAGAGTAAAACTTAAAACGGCCGTGGATACCGACGCGATGGCCAGGGCTAAAAAAATGGCGCTGGGCCAAAGGTTGAGAATCACCCGATTGGCAAGCACATTGTATCCTAATAAAACAAGTTCGACGATCCAATAGCGGGCCATTTCGGGATAACATTTTTTTTGTTTGCAGAATGTCCAATATTTATTAAGCAAATAGCCTGCGATCCCCGCGCAGACAAACGATATCGCCTTGGCGGCGCTGATCGGCAGAAAGAGCTTTGAAAGATAATAAAAGCCAAAATCTGTCACACCAACCAGAGGCGTGACAATACAATACCGGATGATTTCTTTTTTAGTGCTCGTAAAATCCTGTCCGACGTCTGTAGCTGCAAGTCCCTTAATATAAAGAAGAATAAGTCCTCCGAGCATCACAAACCCAAGAACATAAGCGGCCAAAATATCGCTCGGCCAGTGGGTGCCCAAATAGATTCTAGCGATTGAGACGCCCCCGATGAGAAAAACGCAAAGCGTGCCGACAAACCACCTCAAAGCCTTGGGTATTCTGGGGCTGACCAGCATCACGGTCAGAATAAACCCAAAAAACACCGCATAATGAACCACATGCCCGCTGGGGAAGCTTGCCTGCTGAAATTTCGGAAATATATCCATCGCTTGAGGACGAGAGCGGTTGATCAATAATTTAAGGACGATATTGACGCCATCCGCGATAAAAACGCTCAAAGTAAAAAATGCTTCTCTTTGATAAGAAGCCATCAAGAAAATAACCGAAACGGCAAAAACCGGTACGATCATCATTACGCCCATGCCCCACCAGCTGATAAAGTCCATTATGACCGCAAATTTTTTCCCGTGGTCCTGATGAATGATATCCATCAGCTGTCTGTCAAACGAGGGCCAGAAAAAATGCACGTAAGCCGTAAACAGCGCCAGAGCGGCGACCCCGGCAACGTAAAATGCGGCTATTTTCTTCTGGCGGGATGTTAAGTTGACAAAAATTTTCATCGAGATCCTCACTATCCGTTCTTTGGGTGTAGTTTTGCCGTTAAAGGTCTTAAAAAATAAAGAATGACCAAGGACAAAAAAGAACTGAACACAGCGCTGTAATATTGACCCAGACTGATATAAATACCGACGACACTGCTCATCAAAAGCGCGGCAGCCGTTGTCAGCCCTTCGACACCCAAAGACCCTCTCTGAATGATAGTCCCGGCGCCTATAAAAGATATTCCGGTGATAATCGCTCCCACAAGCGCAAACGGATCAGCATGGACCGATTCGTTAATGGGCACTTGTAGAAGTATCACCTCTTTCAGGCTCATTAAAAGACAGGAAGCGCCGGCCACAAGCGCATGTGTGCGTACCCCGGCGGGCCTTTTAATAATTTCCCTTTCAAAACCTATGAGGGCGCCTAAGACGATGGCAGCCGTAAACTTTGCCGCTACCGCCCATTGCAGGTTCATAAAAACTCCGCGTTTCTTTGCTCCCGGGATTTATCGTATTTAATCCGGAGCGCCATCTGTCGCCGCTCCGATCTCTTCAGTGGTTTCACTGTTTTCTTTCCAAGCCGGTCCTGTTCTTTCTTGATAATGACCATAAGCCGTCGCCAAACCGGAAAGAATCTCAACGGTAGTTTCAAAGAGCGCCTGCGCTTTGGGCTTATTGATTTCATTAACCGCTTCCCGCGAGCGCTTGATGAGTTCTTGGATTTTAATTCTTATTTGATTTGCCTGATAATCCGGATTTTTTTCTGTGCCTTCTTTAGGATTCATTGCACACCTCCGATTATCCGCAGTTTCGTCCTGGTCTATTTTCTATTTCATATGGTGTTCATCATACTCATGTGTGGCGAGCGCCCCTGTCGCGGCGCCCCCCGCAAACCACCCAGCGGCGCATCCCGAAAGCTGTATAGCTACAAATACCAAAGCAAAAAACACCGTTATTTTTCTGCAGATCATTTTCATGGCATACTCCTCATTTTTAATGTTTCCTTGAGATAAAAACTACCGGCGCGTTTCACGCGGCGGAGATTATTTGCCCAGCGCCTTCACCTTCCAATTTCGTGTCAGCATGTTCTGGTTTGCCCGTACACTCAAACGATCTCCGACCCGCATATTTTCAAGTTTCGCCTTATCCGCGAAGTTCTTGTCCCACACGATTTTCCTGTCAACCGTCTTTCCCGACGCATCGGTGGTGCGAAGCGTAAGGTAGTGCTCGGCAGGCTCGATACTTTTGACTTCGCCGGTGATCGTCTTCACATCCACGTGAATCAGTTCTCTAATCGGACCGACAATGGAGTTCGCTTTCCAATTGCGGGTGATCTTGTTTTGATCAGCCACGAGCGAAAGCTTATCGCCTATCTTGGCCTTAGCAAGCCGGTTGCGGACATTCGTATTAGAATCATCCCAGACCACGTGGTATTCGATTATTTTTCCCGAAACATCCGCTTCCGTGGATACCAGCACCAGGCTATTGTCATGGGTATCAAGGTCTCGGATTTTCCCCTCGATCATCCGTTCATCCGAGCTGACCGCATTCTCAACTGCCGCCAGCGGCCCTCTGACCGTCGTCACCTTCCAATTCTGCGTAACCGGATTCCGTTCGGCGTCGACGCTGAGGAACTCACCCACATGCGCCGTCTCAAGGCGCGCAGAGTCCGGCAACTTCGCATCCCATACGAGCTTGTATTCGACTGGCATGGCCGCGGTTTCCCCGGGCTTAGACACAAGCGTGATGGAATTCTCGGTGGTGTCGATTTCCTTTACCTTCCCGCTGATTGTGTCCGCATAACCGACACCCATCGCGCCCAACAAAAACATCACAGCTAATACTGTCAATATAGATCGTCTCATGGCTATAAACCTCCTTGTGATTATTGGCCAAATACTAATCTTGTGTCATTGTAGCCGGGATGCCATTAAGGATAAATTAAAATAGAATTAAATGATTTTAATCTAAAAAATTTACTTATCGTTTAACGCGTCCCAGCGAACATGGTCCTGTTTATGTTCATTGAAACAAAACTCGCTATCGTTTCTTTAAGCCTGGGGACTAAATGCGGGACAACGCTGTAATGCTTCACTCCTGATTTTAGAAGTTCTTTCGTATAATCCAGATTTCCTGCCAACTCCCCGCATACTTCGCAATCTTTCCCTGCCTTGTCCGCTTTGCCGGTAATTTCTTCGATCCATTTGAGGACGAGTGGATTGCCGGCTTCATAATAATCCGAAACGTTCATATTTTCCCGGTCTGCCGCCATGGTGTATTGCAAGAGATCGTTGGTTCCTATGCTTAAAAAATCACATATTTCTAAAATCGAATCAGCGGCAAATACCGAAGAAGGCGTCTCAATCATCGCCCCCAAAGGAATCTTTTCATCAAAAGAAATTCTTTTTTCTTTAAGTTTTTCCTTTTCCTGATGCAGCATTTTCAGAACCTGGGTGATATCCTCCGCAAGGGTTACCATCGGTACAAGTATCCGGACAGATTGTAACGAACTCAGCCTCAAAAACACGCGAAGTTGTATCTGCAAAAGGTGGGGATATTTTAAAAGAAGGCGTATACCGCGGACTCCCAGCGCAGGATTCGTCCTTTCAACCAGATCGATGTAGGGAAGCGTCTTATCCCCTCCGATATCCAAAAGTCTTAATGTCACCACCCTGTTTTTTAAAGCAGCTAGAGAATTTTTTAAAAAATTAAACAGAAACTCTTCCGTTGGCATCGAAGGGCTCGACATATAAATCTGTTCGATACGGTAAAGTCCGATTCCATCACAGCCATATTTTTTTGCAAGCTGGCAATCTTCGGGTGAAGCCACATTGGCATCAACCATTAGGGGCTGGCCTTCCATTTCCAAATTTCGTTTAGACATCTGCCGGGCAAGCACTAAATTCTGTTTCTCTTTTCTGGCTCTGCCGCGTTGAAAATGAGCCCTCTCGCTGCGGGTGGGATGTAAAATGATTTTTCCCGAAGCGCCGTCCAAAATAACCAGTGCGTGGTCCGGCATCTGGTCCATATTCATGTCAATTTTTGAAATCAGGGGGACATGGAACGCGTTGGCTAAAATTGCCACGTGAGAGTTTGGCCCGCCTTCCTCCGTCACGATTCCCTTTGCGTTCTTTCGGTCCAAATGGACGGTATCCGAAGGAAGAAGACGCTTAGCAAAAATAACGGATCCGGGTGAAAGTTTGGTCAACGCATTCCCATGGATTCCCAAGAGCTCTTTCAAAAGACGCCGGCCGATGTCCGCAACGTCTAAAGATCTCTCTTGAATTTCAACGCTCTGGGAATCTTTGAATTTCTTTTCCCAACGGCGAAAAACCTGCTTAACCACGTGTTCCACGTTGACCTGCTGGCTTTTCAATTCTTCTTCTATTTCCTTAAGCAGGGTAATATCCTTCAAAATAACCCTATGGGCTTCAAAAATAGAGGCTTGGCCGGAATCCACCTGCTTTTTCACCGTGTCCTTCATATGTAAAAGATCCTTTTCGACACTCTGCATAGCAGTTTCAAGTCGTTTTAGTTCCAAAGCAATCTGGGTTTCTTTGATGTCATAGGCTTCAAGTTCTCTTGAGAGGATGTCCTGATACTTAAATACACGCCCCGCGGCAATTCCCGGAATCACGGACACCCCTCTGATAATTGTCCGGTGACGAATTTGGCTTGTCCTCTTAAGTTTTAAACCAGTTTCCAAATTGTCTTCTCTTGCGGGAAGGGCTTTCCTGGCAATCTTAAGGGACTTCTCCTCTTCCATCACCAGCGGCTTCTCAAGCACGCTCATGATATTTTGCAGATAATCCAGCGCAGAGACTTGAATGCCCACGGACCGGCCGAGTTCAAGGTTCATTTTCTTTTGGTGATCCAGGATTCCTTCAAATACTTTTTTGGCTTTTTTCGCGTCAGGAATCAGTTTGTGTGTCAAAAGATAAACAGATTCCACATAAATTTTATTTCCTAACTTCTTACGAAGTTTTTGAATAACTTCGCGTTCCCGGGGTGTTCCTGCCCGAAGACCGATAAATACCTCAAGCAGGGTCATATTAAACGCCCGCTCGCGGATAAATTTTGCCTCCTCGTTAATCCCTTTTATTTTTGTAATATCGACCATCTGTCACCTACTGCCCCTTGGGATGTTTTTCCTGATGATGGTGTTTCATCACGGTGCGCGCCGCCACTTCTTTGGCCCGTTTTCCGTATCGTCCGGAAGAGCGCGCCTGATCCAAAATATGCTCATACTGTCTTTGCTCTTTTTCACCAACAGAATACCAAATAAAACGCCAATCCCGCTAAAACCCCTATGATTCTTATTTTGGATATTGTCATGTTATGTTTCCTTTCTTGTTTATTATTCTAATTACGCCTGCATCTCCTTCTTTATTAAACGAATTTGCTTTTGTTTCAGAAAAACCTGATGCAAAACTCTGCTTGAAAGATTACCTCAAAGAGAATTAAATGAAGATTAAAATGGCATTAAAAAAAATTAATCCTAAATAAGCTTTTTCGAGACTATTTTTTATGAAAAACTTTTAATTCTAATTTAACTTTCGTTTAATCCTTATTTTAATATCCTGGATTCTATAGTAAGGAGGAAATTAAGATGAAAAAAATCACAAGCTGGTTAACGGCCATAGGATTTCTTGTTTCAGCAGTTTTAATCACTTCCTCTAAAGTCATAGCGGCCGATACAAACGTAAATGCGAAAGCTTCAATGGACACTGCTCAATTCATGTCGGCTTATTCAAACAGTCAGAAGCCGGATACAGTCATCGCCGAAATGAACGAAATTTTAAAAATTAACCCCACCAATGCAAAGGCCCACTACAACCGCGGCACCGCCTATTACGAAAAACAGGATTTCGATGCTGCCGAGAGAGATCTTTCGATGGCGATTAAACTTGAGCCTAAAGCCGCTGACGCTTATTTTAACCGTGGCTTAAGCTTCAGGCGGCGGCATAAAATTGACGCAGCAATTTTTAATTTTTCAAAAGCAATAGAACTTTATCCAAAGAAACCCGGGTATTATTTTGAGCGGGCCAATGCGCTTATCCTAAAGAATGACTATAGCGATGCAATCGCAGATGCCTCGGAAGCAATCAGACTTTCGCCCCAGGAGCCTGAAACCTATTTCCTGCGCGGACTGGCCTTGATGTTAAATGATGATCTTGAGAGAGCCTTAGCCGATAGCATAAAAGCTCTTCAAATTGATCCCGACTATACGGATGCAAGACGACTGCTACGCGAAACGCTTCTTAAGATAGAGATGAGACAAGGGTCGTCCTCAACCCATCCGTGCCGGTCTATTTTAAGAAACAAAAATGTTGTCAATATACCCAAAAATTTCAGCAGGGAATCAGAGTGATTTATCGATTTTACTTTTTGGGTCCCGAGGTCTGGCGCCACGGAATAAGATAGCCATGAGAGAGGAAACTCCAATCACCAGGTAAAAGAATTTTTTTGGTTCGACCCCCGGATTAAGAATCTTGTCCCGATTGACTCCATTCAGCCGCAAAATATAAACCTCAATGTCGGCAATTTGAGCTTGAGTGAGCGTTTGGGTATCGCCAAAAGCAGGCATGTCGGAACCCTCACTTTTATTCGGCATACCATGTTGTAAAAAAGAATCCCTGTTCCGCGCAAATTCTATAGGGCTTTCGGCATACAGTTCCCGTCTTATGGAACTCAGCGCTGGAACACATCGGAGAGTAAACCGTCGCCGCCATCGCAGAATGTTTGATGACCCAGACATCCAAAAGTTCATTTTGTGTCAAAAAAGAATCTTTATGAATATAAGGAAAGATCATTTTGGTCGGACACTCTTGGGGGATGGAGGCGAAATCAGGGACTTTAACAAATTTTTGCTTTTTATCTTCCTGATAAAAAGGACTCAGCAAAAAAGAAAGAAACGGTCCGCCAAGAATTAATACAATAGAACCAGCTAGAATCCCAAAACACCTTTTCATAAAATCCCGACGATTCATCTATCCGCCTTTCCAACCACGAGCATAAAAATAAATAGATAAGATATCTTGCCTTGTTATAAACTTGATTTCCTAAATGCTATTATAAACCTATTTAAAAATAGATTAATTTTTTTAATCCGTTAAGAAGATATAACGGTGCGCCTAGGAAAAATAATAGCCGGGATCAGAAGGCGTTTGAAAGGCCTTGAATGTTTAGGATAGGTCACCTCTGCAAGCTGGCCAGTCTTTATAGTTAAAGGTCTCATACTCGATCTACAGAAAATGGTCTGATATGGTTCCCGGCTACGACGCCAAAAAAAACAGGGGTTACGCCGGTACAAGCGCGCAACCCCTGTATTCGTAAAGTTCTTCCTCTACGTCTTCTAGTTTACTTTCAAGATGGTGGAGGCGGCGAGATTTGGCGCCCTTCACTCGCTGCGCTCGTTCCGGGTCGGCCATTCGCCTCGGCGGTAGATGTGTGAGTGCCTTTTAGGCACTCACTGTATATCTGCGGGCGCCTCGGCTCTCTTCAAATCCCGCCTCTTAAATTTAGGTGATTATCCCTTGACACCATGTATATGACGTGATACTCTATACATAAGCAAGGGGGTTACCGATGAAGTTTACCATTCGAGATTTTCGTAAAAAGTTTCCAGATGATAATGCCTGTTTATTTGAAGTCATGCGTTTACGTTTTGGTTCTGTTTCAACTTGTCCTTATGAGCATTGCGGTAAAGAGACAAAATTCCATCGGGTGAAAAGCCGCCGTTGCTTTGAGTGCCAATGGTGCGGTTATCAGATTTATCCGACGAAAGGCACGATCTTCGAGAAATCATCTACTCCCCTGCAATTATGGTTCTATGCAATTTACTTAATGACAGCCACAAGATCAGGGGTATCCGCAAAAGAACTTCAAAGACAGCTTGGTGTTACCTATAAATGTGCGTGGCGTATGGCGCATGAAATCAGAAAACTTATGGGAGGCCATGCGACAAAACCATTGAAAAATCGTGTTGAAATTGATGAAACCTATGTAGGAGGCAAACACGCCGGAGTTCGTGGACGTGGGGCGAGAGGAAAAACGGCCGTTTTTGGAATGGTTCAAAGACAGGGAAACATAAAGGCAAAGATCGTTGATAATGTCAAATGTACAACGGTTCTTCCGCTTATTGCTGAAAACGTAAGCAAGAAGGCCATTATCTCTACTGACGAGTTTTTGACTTACAAGCCGCTTAAAAAACTTGGGTATCAGCATAAAACGATAGAGCATGGGGCAGGAGAATACGTTAGAGGTCTTACTCATACCCAAACTATCGAAGGATTTTGGTCTCAACTTAAACGGAGTATTTCCGGAACTCATGTTTGGGTTTCCAAAAAGCATTTGCAAAAGTATGTTGACGAATTTGCGTTTCGGTTTAATCAAAGGCATGTTCCGTCTGAAATGTTCAGCGTTCTTTTGAACCGGCTTGAACCGCCCGTGAAAGTAGCTTGTTAAAATCTTCCATATGGCGAGGGTTGCGATCTTCTGGGCGTATTCTAAATGTCGCCAACTGATCTATCTCACCTTTCTTTTTATTGGTAATCGCAATTCCCTCATCGTAAGATTTTTCAAGTGCCTTTAGCTTTTTCATTTCATCCTCCGCAGGTTTTGGAATTTTAATCCTAATCAGTTCTGAATAAGGCAAACTTGCCCGTGCCGATGAAATTGAATAGTGCATGATTACTTTAAGATAACGCTCACTTTTTAACACGGACAGAATATATAGCGGTGGATACTCTTCGGCTTTGGCTCTGGCTACCACATAGGCAGGACTTACAAGAGAGCCATCAAAGTATGACGGAACAACGCCAACGCTTCCTATGTTAATACGATAAGGATTGTAAACGAGATCTCCTGTGTTTACAGTTTTATAATTTTGTGTTGCTTCGCTTCCCAGAATCGCATCACCCAAAAAAATTCCATTCTGAGAAACTTCTAAAATTTTCCATTGTTTATCTGGTTGTTCGGTGGGATCAACTCTATCTGTTACTTCTTTGAGCAAAGCATCTTTCAGATAGATAGATTTTCCTTCAACTTCCGGTATATCTTCCATGTAATAAAAAGGCCGCAAGTTCCAATTTTCAGTTTCTTGAATCTCTGGACGGCTCACAAGATTTGCCCTTGCTTCTATAGGTCTTGGCGTGTCATATTCGCTCAATAGTTTTTTTAGATCGCTCTCTCCGGCAATGGGTTTACGCTTGGTATTCAGTTCAAACCCGTCATTATCAATAACAAAGAAGAATGTTTGTTTGAAGTTTCCACCTTTCTCGAAATAAATAATGTTTGTCTTTGTCGGGGTATAAGGCATAAAAACCCCTCTAGGCAGGGAAATTATTGAGAGTTTTTTTGCTGTTCTTGCAATAAGCTCTCTTGTTTTCCCTATGACTCCTCCTTCATACAGAAAAGTCTCTGGAACTACAACGGCGGCTCGACCTTTTGGGCTAAGTGATTCGTAAATATGTTGAATACAGACTGAATCCCCATTATCAGAAGGAATGGGATAAAGATTTCCATGCTCGGTTTCTTGGGAATATGGAATATTTGATAATACGATGTCGTATTTTCCTTTGACCGGACGCTCTAAACTGTCCATTTGCTCGATGTTGCTATGACCATCTCCAAATAAAACCATGTTCATTTTGGCTATTCGTGCGGTGGAAGTAATCTCCCTTCCATGAAGTATTTTTGTTTTTAGGGTTTCCACAATATCCGGTTTGTCTGCATCAACTCTTAACGAAAGATATTTAAATGCTTCAAGCAAAAAGCCACCAGTTCCACAAAAAGGATCGTAAATAGTTTCTCCAAACTGAGGTTTTACCAAGTGAACCATCGTTCTTACAATATGGCGAGGCGTGAAATACTCTCCCAAGTCTTTATTACCGTTTGTAACGCTCTTTAGAAAATACTCGAAGGCATCTCCTTTGACATCGGTATCAGTAGAGGTAAGATTTATAGGGTCAATGAGTTTAATAACCGCCTCTAGCGTAGCAGGTTTTTTAATGCTGAATGGGGTGCTAAAAATATCCCCGTAAGTTCTTTTGAGTTGTTTCCAGACCGTATCACTTATGAAGTCAAGCAATGACCCATTTTTTTTCTTAACAAACTCACTCCAACAAAATCTTTTATCAATATTTCTTTCTATGCCCCGATGTTCATTTAGTCTTTCAGACTCGTCTATGAGTTTCAAAAACAAAACTTCGGCAAACGCTGAAAATCTTTCAAAACCATCTCTCAATCCTTCTTTGCGGAGAAGTTTATTTGTGGATTTGAAAATATCGAGAAGCTCTTCTCTGGTGTAGTTAATGCCTTTAGGTGCTGATAGAATTTCAGGGCCTTCATGGATAAACCGGAGAGAGGTAAGCTGATCTATAAATTCTTGGAGTTCTTCGCCATCAATTTTTAACGGGCGGCTATTCGGAACGTGCTTGGCAATAACAAAGGAATCATTGAAGGCAAAGGCTAAAGGAATTTGAAGCGGTTCAGCATAATCTCTTACCGCTTGTTTCATGGCATTGTCTAAGTCTTGACCTGGTCGTTTTGCCTCAATGACGGCAATAGGAATATCTGTGCCGGATTCGTAAAGAATGTAGTCCGGATTTTTTCCCTTTAATTTTTTGTCTTGTTCATCAGTTTTTGCGTGTTCTTGTGTTACATTACAAGAAGGATCACGTTCATTTAGAACCCATTTTAGATTATGCAGACGTAGATTTATCTGTGTGCGTGTGTGTGCTTCTAGCGGTGGTCTTACGGGCATGACACTAGTATACAAAACTGCTATAATCCTCGGTACATGCCTCTAAGGGATATACACCTAAATTTAAACGACTCCTCAAAAAAGGAATCGTTTAAATTTTGGTGGAGGCGGCGAGATTTGAACTCGCGTCTCTAACTTCTGGCTCCGCAGCCGCTACATGCTTAGCAGATCTATGAGTGTCCCGTTCAAGCTCGAATCCGCACGATCCTGAACGGTGATCCCGCTGTCAGTTTAGTCCCCCGGACCGCGAGCGCACCCGGAAAACGAGTCTGCTATCGACGCCCGATCTCATCCCGCAGACGCAGATGAGCGAGCGTTAGCCGATTTTAGGCGGCTAAGGGTAACGCCATCGGCACCATGAAGGGTACCTGTACGGTTTGTACGTTTTTAGCGTTTGATTTGGTGCCAGGTGTTTAAGGAGGCCTCCCGACAACCTCCGCATGCTGCTATCAGATCAAAGAGCTAGATCGATGCCTGTCGCCCCCTATTAACATTATAACAGATTTTTTTAAATTTATCTGCGGTTCCTATTTTTAATAGCACGATCGATATCACGCGCAACCGACTGTTTTTTGATGTCCTGCCGCTTATCATAAAGCTTTTTTCCCTTGGCGACGGCCAGCTCGATTTTGGCGATCCCGTGATCATTGAAATAAAGCTTGAGCGGAACAAGCGCCAGACCTTTTTCCTGCGTGTTGGCTTTCAATTTCGCGATTTGCGATTTGTGGAGCAAAAGTTTTCTTTCGCGGGTGGCTTCGTCGGGATTTTCCCGGCCGCCCTTATCGTACGGCGCGATATAAAGGTTATAAAGCAAAACATCCTCCCCATCGACGCGTGCGAAACTTCCGGCCAGGCTTGCTTTTTTGTCGCGCAGAGACTTCACTTCGCAGCCGACAAGAACCAGTCCGGCCTCCAGCGTCTCGATCACAAAATAATCCCGGCGGGCCTCGTGATGCGTGGTGATGATGAAGCTTTTGGGTTCTTCTTTCATAAAATTCAATATAACACATTTTGACAGGTTCTGAAATTTTTAGTACATTGGGTCATGCGTTTTAAAATGAGCCTGGCTTCCCTATTGCTTTTCATATCTGCAAGTTCTCACGCGTTGGCCGGTCTGTCCCAAACGGCCGGCTTTACCCAAACCGACACTCAAAAAATCAGGCGGCTTGCGGCCATGCACAAAAAAGCGGAGAGACTGATCGCGCAAAATGAGATCCGCCGCGCGGCCGCCCTCTACTCCAACATCATTCTGATGGAACCGGATGATGAGACCGCTTATGCCAATATGGGAAATTGTTACCTAATTTTGGGAGATTTTAAACGCGCGGAAGACGCCTTTCAGAACGCCTTGGAAATCAATCCCGAAAATGAGACTGCGCTTCTTGGAATAAAAAGCATTCACGACCCTGACAGCATCAGAGACATAGGACAAGTAACAGGAGACAACGGACAACAAGAAAACGTCATTGCGAACGTGGGCGCCAGCCGTGGTGAAGCAATCTCAAAGGGGATTGCTTCGGCTGCTTCGCAGCCTCGCAATGAGGGCGAACTCACCTTTAAACAAAGGGTGCAGACTGCGCTTAAAAACGCGGGCCTTTACACCGGCCCGATCGACGGTAAAATCGGCCCTCTTTCGCAAAAAGCGATTCAGGTATTTCAAAAAGAACGAGGGCTTGAGCCGGATGGAAAAGTGGGCCTTAAAACATGGGCGATTTTGAAAAAGTATCTCGAGACCTAACGCGGCTTTTCACCGGGCTTTCTTCTGCTTTCTTTATCTAGAAAAAGATCCTTGTCTGCATCTTCGACAAGGCGCTGCGGGTCGGGAGGATAATTAGGGTCCACCGCCGGATCAAAGGCGGCGATGCCAATGCTGATCGACGATTCTTTAAGCATGTCCGGATCCAATTTTTTTGCCATTTCATGATACAACTCCCGCAAGCGCTCGCGATAGGCCTTCGCGTCGTTTAGGGTTGAATGCCATAAAAGAATCACGAACTCATCCCCGCCA
>OBEQ012112444.1_pt1 | contig 14387 bp, 17 predicted proteins | sample 1670901 | NCBI WGS metagenome assembly OBEQ01 (sample SAMEA104232315, study PRJEB22302) | groundwater metagenome | biome: forest; feature: aquifer; material: groundwater | place: USA | collected 2011-08-07 | depth 5.4 m
GTTAGACGATCTCCCAGCACAGTCCCCATCAATGGCGGGCCATTATACGATCCCGCAATTAAACCTAATTTTATCAAAAATAGCCTTTAATTACATCTGTTATAATCTAATGACGATATGAACAAAAAAATAGTCGTCTTTGCCGGCAATGAATGTAAAAAAGAAAAAGAAAAATATTATTTTCCTCTGGCTTACCAAACAGGTAAATTATTGGCTGGTGCTGGCTTTGTTATCGTAAGCGGGGGAGGCCCCGGTCTTATGGACCAGGTTAGTCGGGGCGCCTTTGAAGCAAAAGGGGAGACTATAGGGATATGTATAGATTTGCCAGGGCGTATCCAATCAAAATTTCTCACCAGTCAAATGATATTTGACAAACTCATTCCCCGACAGGAGAAACTTATCAGTCTTGGTGATGGATTTCTTGCGCTACCCGGAGGTATCGGTACGCTTTTCGAAATTGCCGAAATTTTAGCCCTCAAAAGGAAGAAAGATATACCACCGGATTGTCCGATGATTCTGATCGACGGCTATTATAATAAATTAGAGCCGTTTTTTGAGAAGATGCAGCAAGAAGGATTTACTAATTACGATTTCCCCTCACTCTATGCTTTGGTAAATTCACCAGAGGGTGCCATTGAAGCATTGAATAAATCTTTATGTTAAAAAATCCAGTTTAATATCGTGGAAACTATCGTGATGACGACCGCCGCAATAAGAGCAGTTCCAAAAGAATCTATATGAAAACCCGGCACTAATTGGGAGACGATAATCAAAAGTACTGCATTAATTACAAATATAAACAGTCCCAGCGTTATGATGGTAGCCGGAAGAGTAAGGAGTAGAAGAATCGGTTTAATAAAAAGATTGAGGATTCCCAAAACTATAGCCACAAGAAGTGCCGTAGTCCATGAGTCGATACTAAATCCGGGAACGAGTTTAGTGGTAACCAAAAGTACAAATGCCTTGATTATCCACTCTACCAGAATTTTCATACCAAATTTATTTTAATACGGCTTTGCAATTTTGTCCACTGCCTCCTAAAATAAGCTGATGCGGCAAAAACTTCTCCTATTTCTTATTATTCTTTTTGCTTTTATCTTTTACAAAGAGACGCTATATTACTTCTTGATCAGTGATGATTTTTATTTTATCAGTTTCAAAAATATAGCGGAAGCTCTTTTACCAAAAGCAAATTTCTATCATTATAATCCTGTATTTTGGACTTTAATGTTTATTGTGAAATCCTTATTTGGTGCCAATCCCTTTGTTTTTCATTTTCTAACAATTGCACTTCACATATCCAATATTATTGTCTTTTACTATTTTGGAAAGCTTCTTTTAAAAAGCACCAAGTCAGGACTCTTAGCCGCCTTGATCTTTTCCATTTTTTTTCCAAATTATGAAACAGTTTACTGGATAACCGGCCTAAACACTTCTTTAATGGTATTTTTCTATTTATTAGGATTATTAGTTTTTATAAGTCTTAACAATCCAACCAGATTACTTCGCTATAGCACTTTTTTATTATTTTTCACTTTGGCGCTTCTCTCTCATGAATATGCCATCAGCTTACCCATCGTCTGTTTTGTTTATTGGTTATTATTTAATCGAAAGAAAATAAAGATCTTTGATGGAATAAAAATATTTGCTCCTCCGGTAATTATCATTATTCTATTGACGGCCATTAAATTGATGTATGTCTCCAAAAACTTAGTTGTTGTTAAACCCTCAATTCTTAGATTTATCCAATCATTTATTAAATCATTTACCTATCTTCTTCTTCCCAGTCCGCCAACTCTAGATAGCCTTCCCAAAATATTACTAATCGGATTATTTATTTTATTAATAATATTTGTACTATTGAAAAGTCTAAAAAGCAAAATAAGATTATTTCTTCTCTCTTGGTTAATAATTACCATTATTATATTCTCTCTCACCAGCCTTCCTCAAGCCAGATATTTTTATCTCTCATCAATACCCGCCCTATTATTAATTACTTCAATTATAAAAGATGATAAATTGAAATGGAAATTTGTATATCTATTATTTATAGTAGTATCAGGAATTATTTTTCTTCAGCAACAGAAAATTTATTGGAGAGAAACTAGCTTAATTACCAAAAGAACATTAGCAGATATAAAAAGTAATTATCCTACTCCCATATCCGGACAAACCATTTATTTTATTAATTTACCTGATAGTATCAATGGACCACCTTGGAATGCCTATCTTTTTCGAAATGGTTTAGATAACGCTCTCGAATTATACTATGGGAAAAAAGTTGAAGAAATAAAATATTACCGCTCAATTCCCCCTAGCAAAGCCATCCGCGATGACCCTTATATTTCACCTGACAAATTGGAACAATTAATAAAGAAAAATGAATTAATATTTATCTATAAAGAAAAAGAGGGGACAGTGGAGAAATTATAACTGATATGATAAAGTGAATTATGAATTTTACGCCCCTCGTGGGATTTGCAGCTGCACTCCTAGGCACCATCGCTTTTTTGCCTCAAGCGATAAAATGTTGGCAAACGAAGCATACCAAGGATATCTCTTTCCCAACCTATATTATCTTAGGGTCAGCTGTTTTCTTATGGACAATCTATGGACTTCTAATTAAAGATATTCCCGTAATTATGTCCAACTCAATTGCATTTATAATCGTGTCCTCAATATTAATAATGAAAATGAAATTCGGATAATAGGGCTAGTATGAGCAAGTGGCATGATTTATCTGGCGAAAAGATTGATCAATTATTAATTACTACCGATAAAGAAGGAAAACCCATTGGTCAAGCGACAAGAAAAGTTTGTCACGAAGGCAAGGGAAGAACACACCTAGCTTTCCTAGCTTTTTTATTGGATGAAGACAACAATATTTACCTCCAGAAAAGAAGCCTCCAAAAGTCATTATGGGACGGATACTGGGATGCATCAGTAGTTTCTCATGTATTGCCCGGCGAATCAGTAGAACAGGCTGCAAAGAGGAGAGGAAAGGAAGAACTTGGAGTAGATGTGACGTTTAAAAATCTAGGTGGATTTTATTATTTTGCCAAATATAACGGCAACTGTGAGAATGAATATTGCCATCTACTTATTGGAAAGACCACCGCCCCAATTTCTCATAATCCGGTAGAGATTGAACAGGTTAGAAAAATTAAATTAACCGAGTTGAAAAAAGAACTGAACACTAAAAATACCCATTTCACCCCCTGGCTCAGGCTTGCCTTAGAAAAATTTTCAGATCAAATTAGATGAAGACAGAGTATAAAGCTGGAATTGCTCTTCTTACGAGTACAATATTAGGGGCCTTTATAGCTATCGTATCCAAAATAGCCCTTAGAGAAATTGGACCATTTACAGTTTTATTCTTTCGTTTTTTGATCGCCGCAATTACAATTTCGCCATTTGTATTGAAATCTAGACCCTGGAGAAATAAATATTTCAGACAACTGCTTGCTGTTTCAGTATTAAGTACTGCTAATACGGCATTATTTATTTGGGGAATCCAATTTACATCAGCTACAGTAAGCCAGATTATCTATGCGGCTATGCCGCTACTGATTATATTTATTTCAACACTTGTTTGGAAAGAAAGATTTCCACTTCGCAAAATATTAGGTGTAACCATTGGTTTAGTTGGAATAATCTATATAGTTTATTTATCCATCATCGAAAAGGGAACCACCATATCTGGTAGCTTGAAAGGGAATGTAGCGATAATTTTGGCCATGTTTTCCTGGATGTTTTATATTATACTTTCAAAAAGAATTTCTAAATTTTTCTCTCCGATTACCATAAGCGGAGTATCCGTTTTTTCTTCTTGTATCATTGGATTTTTCTTATTTCTTGGAGAATATTCAACATCTAATTTTATGCTCAAATTTAATACCCAAATCCTAGTAGCAGTTATTTATTTGGGACTGTTTGGATCAACTATTTTCTATATACTTTATCAATACGGTATCAAATATTCATCAGCTTTAACCGCTAGCCTCACAAGTTACCTCCAGCCTATATTTACCGCCATTTTGGCCATGCTGATATTAAACGAGAAATTAACATTTGGTTTTACACTAGGATGTGCGCTTGTATTTATCGGCATATTTGTTACCACCACTCTAGAGATACGCCACCGGAATAAAATTGCCCGTCTTTCCTTGAATGTAGAGTAGCTTTGGGGTAAACTATCCACTACCTGTTCATGCATCCTATCGTTCTCGATATTGAAACGCAAAATTTATTTAACGAAGTAGGCTATGATCATAAAAAACTTAAAGTATCGGTAGTTGGTATCTACGATTATGATACCGATAGTTACGAGACATATTTTGAAAAAGATTTAAACAATCTATTCCAAAAACTTGAGCATACATCATTATTAATTGGATTTAACATCAATAAATTCGACTTGCCGGTTTTAGCACCTTACTACCTAGGAAATTTATTTAAAATTCCAACTTTAGATTTACTCGAAGAAGTCTACAAAAGTCTTGGCTTTAGATTAGCATTAGATGATCTGGCTCGTTCGACACTTGGAGTAAAAAAGGAAGGTCATGGGTTACTAGCGATAGAATATTTTCGGCAAGGCAACTATGATAAATTAAAAAAATATTGTCTATCCGATGTAAAGATTACCAAAGAGCTTTATGAATTTGGGAAAAAAGAGAAAAAATTATATTTCCAAGGTGTGAAGGGAAAAAGAGAAATTACAGTCAATTGGGGCCATTTGCCAAACCAGAACCCTGGTATAGAGTTAACTTTGCCGATATGAATAAAATCTCAAAACTAAAACTTAAAATTAAAAACTTGCAAGTTGACGTAGAAGGCAAGGAAATTTTAAAAGGAATATCTCTAGAAATAGCCTCAGGTGAAGTTCACGCCATCATGGGCCCGAATGGATCGGGTAAATCGACTCTGGCTCAAGCAATTATGGGACACCCCAACTTTAAACTCAAAACTCAAAAGTCAAAACTCAAAATTGGACAAAAAGATATCACCAATTTAAAACCTAATGAAAAAGCCAAAGAGGGACTTTTTTTAGCATTTCAAAACCCCGTTGCAGTACCCGGAGTGACGGTTGCCAATTTTCTAAAAACTGCTTATCAAGCCCTGAAAAGTACCAAAGGGCAAAGTGGCAAAGTGGCAAAACATAATCCTTCTTTATCGGTCTGGGAATTTAATGAGAGATTAGTTGCCAAAGCTAAAGAATTAGCCTTGCCTCAAGAATTTCTGCGAAGATCTATTAACGATGGCTTCTCCGGAGGAGAGAAGAAAAAAGTCGAGATGCTTCAAGCTCTCGTCCTCGAGCCCAAATTTGCCATTTTTGATGAAATTGATACGGGCCTGGATATCGACGCCCTAAAAATTGTTGCCTATGGTATAAAAAAATTAAAAGATAGAGGCTGCGGGATCTTAATCATCACCCATTATCAGAGAATTTTAAAATATATCCAGCCTGACTTTATACATATATTAATAAATGGTAAAATAGTAAGAAGCGGCGGGCCAAAATTAGCAGAATTATTAGAATCAAAAGGTTATGCAACCATCAATTCCCATTAATACCAGTTACCCTTTAGGTTTTCACGAACCGGAAAACTATATCTTTAAGTCCAAAAAAGGCTTATCAGCCCAAGTGGTTGAGGAAATCTCCTGGCATAAAAATGAGCCGGAATGGATGCGACAGTTTCGCCTCAAAGCCCTCGATATATTTTATGCCAAAACTATTCCCCAATGGGGTGGAGATTTAAACCACATTAATTTCGATAATATTTTTTATTACATAAAACCAACTCAAAAAAAAGCCAACAGCTGGGAGGAATTACCCGATGAGATCAAAAGAACCTACGATCGGATTGGTATCCCCGAGGCAGAAAAGAAATATCTTGGTGGAGTATCAGCTCAGTATGAATCAGAAGTTGTTTACAAAAGTATCCAAAAGACTTTGGGTAAAAAGGGTGTCGTATTTTTAGATATGGATTCGGGCCTTCGTGAGTATCCACAGTTAGTCAAAGACTATTTTGGTACAGTCATTCCACCTCATGATAATAAATTTGCCGCATTAAATTCGGCCACCTGGAGTGGGGGATCATTTATCTATGTGCCCAAAGGAGTAAAAGTAGAACTGCCACTCCAAGCATACTTTCGTATCAATGCCGCCAATATGGGACAATTTGAAAGGACGCTTATCATCGCTGATGAGGGAAGTTATGTCCATTATGTTGAAGGCTGTACAGCTCCTATTTATTCTACCGATTCTCTCCATGCGGCAGTAGTGGAAATAATTGTTAAAAAAGGAGCGCGCGTCCGCTATACCACGATCCAGAATTGGTCGACAAATGTTTACAATTTAGTAACCAAAAGGATGAGGGTCGAAGAAGAAGGAATAGGCGAGTGGATTGACGGCAATTTAGGTTCAAAGCTTACCATGAAATATCCCTCAGTTTATCTCATGGGGAAGGGTGCTCGGGGAGAGGTATTATCAGTTGCCTATGCTGGGCCAGGACAACATCAGGACGCAGGGGGGAAAGCCATCCACTTCGCCCCTTATACCACTTCCAAAATTACCTCCAAATCAGTCAGTCGCGGCGGAGGAAGAACTTCATATCGGGGATTATTGCAAGTTTTTCAAAGTGCCAAGGGTGCCAAATCCAAAGTCGTCTGTGATGCACTCCTTATCGATGAAGAATCAAGGTCTGATACCTATCCGACGATGGATATTAAACAGCATGATTGCCAAATCGAACATGAGGCCACTGTCTCCAAGATTGGCGACGAACAATTATTTTACCTTATGAGCCGGGGGTTAACCAAAGCCGACGCCGAAGCGATGGTCGTCAACGGCTTTATCGAACCTATTGTCAAAGAATTACCACTCGAATATGCCGTTGAGCTTAATAGACTTATACAGTTAGAAATGGAAGGGAGTGTTGGATAAATGGAAAAAATTCTGACCGTCCAGTATCCTGATAATCAAAAACATAAAGATTTAGCTGATGCGGCTAAAAATATTGCTGTTGCTCGTGATATAGCCAAACAGTTGGGATCAGATGAGGAAGACGCCGTGTTACATGGATTAGACTCAGCTAGGAGAATAATGGAAAATGATGAAAATGATTTTCCACCCGAATATACAGGTGCATAAATGATGAAAAATGGAGATAAGAAAATTATTATTATTGACCGTTTAAAAGGAAATCAAGAATTTACAGTCGCTGATAAAGAGAAAAAATTTTTTATAATTTTTCTTACCGACGGGAAGAATCAAAAAGGCAGCATCACAATAAGTATTAAAGGTAGCCAGGCAGATGTAAAGATTTTAGGAATTATTATCGGGTTTGGCGTCCAGGAAGTGAATCTTTATACATTTCAAGACCATAAAGAAAAAGAAAGTGTTAGTGATCTTTTTATTAAATCAGTTCTTTTTGATAAAGCCAAGTTTCATTACGAGGGTCTTATCAAGATCGAAAAAGGCGCCCAGAAAAGTAATGCCTATCAAAAAAATCAGAATCTTTTGATGTCTCCTTACGCCTGGGCAGAAAGTAAACCTTATTTGGAGATATTAGCTAACGATGTTCGCTGTACACATGGTGCTACCATAGGTAGACTCGATAATGAGCAGTTATATTATCTGGAAACCAGAGGATTGAGCCAGTTAGAAGCGACTATATTATTAATCCAAGGCTTTTGCAATGATGTTTTACAAAGACTGCCAGATGAAGATTTACAAGAAAAATTGGGACAACGAATAAAAGAGAAAGTATCTAAATTACTCTATTAATATGTCAGAATTTGTCAAAGTTGCCACCAAATCGGATATAGAGAATGGCAAAATGAAAGCCTTCACTATTAAAGGCAAAACCATAACCATCGCCAATACCGATGGAGAATTTCTGGTCTTCGACGATACCTGCACTCACGCTCAATGCTCTTTGGCCGGAGGCTTCTTAGATAGTTATACTCTGACCTGCTACTGCCACGGAGGACAATATGATATTAAAACAGGTGAAGTCCTTTCTCCACCACCGCCATCTCCGCTTGGGGTCTATAATGTGAAGGTTGAAGGGGAAGATTTACTGATTGAAATATAAAATCAATTGACCTAAGTTAACCTTTAGAAATTTTATTTCTATGTTCGATCCCAATAAAATAAAAACAGATTTTCCCATATTTAAGAGATTAATTAATAGCAAGCCGATCGTTTACCTCGATTCTGCTGCTTCTTCTTTAAAACCTTATCAGGTTATCGACGCTATGAATAACTACTATACTAAGTTTAGCGTCAATGTTTTTCGCGGAATTTATAAACTATCTGAGGAAGCGTCTGAAAAATATGAGAATTCCAGAGAGATAGTTGCCAAATTTATCGGTGCCCACAGCGCCAATGAAATTATTTTTGTCCGCAATTCCACCGAAGCGATTAATCTTGTCGCCTATTCCTGGGGGAGAGTCAATATCGAGGAAGGAGACGAAATTATCTCCACAGTCATGGAGCATCATGCCAATATAGTCCCCTGGCAAAGTTTATCCGAAGAAACAGGCGCCATCCTTAAATTTGCCGATATTGACGAGGAAGGGCTATTAAACCTCAAAGAACTCGAGAAATTAATTACCGAAAGAACAAAATTATTAACTCTGACTTATGTCTCCAATGTCTTAGGAACTATCAATCCGATCAAAGATATAGTGAATATAGCCAAAAGAAAAAATTCCAAAATAAAAATTCTTATCGATGCCGCTCAAGTAGTACCGCATATGAAAGTAAATGTAAAAGAGTTAGGTTGCGATTTTCTAGTATTTTCCGGACACAAAATGCTTGGACCCACAGGTATAGGCGTGCTTTGGGGAAAATATGAACTTTTGGATAACATGGTCCCGTTTCAGCTGGGTGGGGAGATGATCAAAGAAGTATATTTGGAAAAAACTACATTTAAAAGACCCCCTTATAAATTCGAAGCAGGCACTCCTCACATTGCTGGGGCCATAGGACTTGCTTCGGCCGTAGATTATCTCACAGCTTTGGGAATGGAAGATGTGAGAAATCATGAAAAAGAAATTACTGGTTATGCCCTAAATCACTTAAGAAGTTTAAGAAATTTAACCATTTACGGCCCAAAAGATCTCGAAAATAAAGCCGGAGTAGTTGCCTTTAACATGAAAGGTATCCATGCTCATGACATCGCCCAAATACTTGACGAGGACAATATTTGTATCAGAAGCGGCCACCACTGCGCCATGCCGCTTCATACTAGGCTTGGAATTGGAACATCTTCGCGGGCCTCTTTTTATGTTTATAATACCAAAGAGGATATAGATAAGTTTATCGAGGGTTTAGAAAAAGCAAAAAAGATATTTAGGATATGATAGATCAACTCGTAACCATTGAAATTTTCCAAGACCCCATAGAAGCAAATATAGCCAAATCAAAATTATCTTCCGAAGGAATTTATTCCTTTATTGCCAATGAAGAATTGATGAGCTCTCCAAATCTACGAACAGTCATAGGAGAAGTCCAACTAAAAGTGAAGAAAAGCGACGAGAAGAAAGCACAAAAAATATTAAAGATATAATCTGATAATCAATAATGGACAACTTATACCGCGACAATATTCTTGACCACTACAAAAACCCCAGGAATTTCGGCAAATTAGAAAAACCTGATGCCTCAGCGGAAGAAAATAATCCCCTCTGCGGAGACAAAATCGGCATGCAAATTAAACTACAAACTACCAATTACAAACTACAAACTATTAAGGATATTAATTTTTATGGCGATGGATGTGCAATTTCAACAGCTTCCGCCTCCATGCTAACAGAGAAGATGAAGGGAAAAAATATTCATGAAATTAAAAAATTGAAAACGCAAAATATATTGGAAATGCTCGGGATTGAGCTTACACCCACACGTCTGAAATGTGCTTTATTACCGCTTGAAGTTTTACAAAAGCTTGTATAAATAGTCATCATTTGTTACAGTTTTTAATATATGAATAAAACCCAAAATCCCTCCGGTCCTCAAAAAATAAACAATTGGACCGTCACGGTTGACCGCAATCTTTGCATCGGCGCGGCATCCTGTGTCGCTGTTGCCCCTAAAACATTTGCCCTGGATAATGAAGCCAAAGCTATTATATTGGACACGGCAACTGCAGAAACACCGGAATCTATTATGGATGCCGCTAAATCTTGTCCGGTAGCTGCCATTATCATCCAAGATGAAACAGGTAAACAAATCTTCCCATGAAATATATAAAAAAGAGTCTCTTACGACAAATTTGGAAGGAAACTTAATAGATAGCCGACAAAATATACATCACTGTCCATCGTGTAATTTATTAACACTCAAAGGTATGCCAGGAGGAAGAGATACTATTTGTAAAAATTGTGGATTTAAGGAACCTTGCTGCGGGGACTAAAAATGAAACGACTTACTTGGAAAATTGGTGGAGAAGCGGGGTTTGGCATTATGGTCTCTGGTATGACCTTTTCTAAGGTATTATCCAGAGCTGGTTATCATATTATCGAGACCAATGACTATCCTTCTCTTATCCGTGGCGGACACAATACAGTTGCCGTTACATTTTCCGATGAGCCGCTCTTTGCTGCCTTTCAACCCGTCGATATACTCGTTGCCTTAAATAAACAAACCATTGACTATCATCTTGAGGAATTAACTAAGGAAGCAATTGTCTTATATGACGGAGAAGAGTATCAATTGGATTCTTCCAAACTTCCCAAAGATGTCCATTTTTATTCTATACCCCTGATCAAAATTGCTAAAAGCGTTGGAGCCGGGATGCTTATGCGAAATACAGTTGCCCTAGGAGCAAGTTTAGCTTTATTAGGTCTTGATTTAAACCTTTTAATCCAACTTTTAACCAGTCAGTTTGCCAAAAAAGGCGAACAAGTCGTCGCCCAAAACGTCAATGCCGCCCAGGCAGGCTTCAACTATATCCAAAAAAACTACCCCGATGCAAAAATACCCCTTTCCCAACCCGAGATGTCCGATAAAAAGTTAGTTATCACTGGAGTTGAAGCAGTTGCCATGGGAGCCCTGGCGGCAGGCATGAAGTTTTTTGCAGCCTACCCCATGACTCCTATCAATGGTTTGCTCACCTACATGGCCGCTATCCAAGAAAAAGTTGGCATCGTTTACAAACAACCGGAAGATGAAATTGCCGGAATAAATATGGCCATCGGTGCTTCATTTGCGGGAGTACGTTCCATGGTGGCTACATCAGGCGGAGGCTTTTCGCTTATGGTTGAAGGAACATCTCTAGCTGGCATGACCGAGACACCAGTTGTTATTATTATGGGTATGAGACCAGGTCCTGCTACGGGGCTTCCTACCTGGACAGCTCAAGCAGATCTTCATTTCATTCTCAATGCTTCCCAGGGAGAATTTCCCAGATTAGTTGTCGCTCCCGGGGATGCAGAGGAAGCCTTTTACCTCACCGCTGAAGCATTTAACCTAGCAGATATTTATCAGACGCCGACATTTGTCTTAGTTGACAAAAATTTAATGGAAACTAGATTTAGTACTCCCAACTTTAATCTTCCCAATGTAAAAATAAATCGTGGTAAATTGCTTAGTCAGGACGAGCAGAATAAACAACCGGAACTTGCCCGCTACTTAGTAACCGATGACGGAATATCTCCCCGAGGTATCCCGGGAAGAAAAGGCGGAGTTTTCCGGGCCAATTCCGATGAGCATAACGAGATGGGATATTCGGATGAATCGGCCGATATTACCCATAAAATGATAGAAAAAAGGATGAAGAAACAATATATCGCTGATGATCAAGTACCCGAACCTACCCTTTATGGCGATAAAGATGCCGATATTACCTTAGTCGGCTGGGGATCTACCAAGGGAGCCGCTCTAGAAGCCCTGAAAGTTCTACAAACTACAAACTATAAACTAAAAACTAATTACTTGCATTTAAATTATATCAATCCCTTTCCTACCCAGTTTGTTGGAGAATTTTTATCCAAAGCGAAAAAGACAGTAGATATCGAAGGCAATCACAATGGCCAAATGGCAGAGTATATCAGGATGAAAACTGGCATTGAAATTAAAGATAAAATACTCAAATTTGACGGCCGACAATTTTATCCGGAAGAAATTGTAGAAGGAGTAGAAAAATATGTCTAGTCTTGATGATTTTAAAACACCCTGTCAGCCCAACTGGTGTCCGGGATGTGGCGATTTCGGTATCTGGGCGGCGATAAAAAATGCTGTTGTGAATATGGGATGGGGACCATCTGATTTTTGCGTCGTTTACGGCATCGGTTGTCATGGACATATGGTCAATTTCCTCAAATCCTATGCCATCGATACTCTTCATGGCCGGCCCATACCGGTTGCTGAAGGAGTAAGACTTGCCAATCATAAGCTACCCGTACTGGTCATTGCCGGAGACGGCGATACCTTCGGTGAAGGAACCAATCATCTGGTCCATGCCGCTCGTAGAAATATCGATATAACTCTTATCATGCATGATAACCAAGTCTACGGTCTAACCACCGGCCAAACTGCCCCCACCGCAGCCAAAGGTTTTAAGACCAAATCTACTCCCCAAGGAGTCATTGAAGAACCTGTCAATCCTCTAGCCATCGCTCTGGCAGCGGGTGCAACATATGTAGCACGGGGATTTGCCAGTGATATTCCCGGACTTACCAAAATGATTGTTGATGGGATCAACCATAAAGGATTTTCCTTTATCGATATCTTCCAGCCATGTGTCACCTTCAACCGCTGCAATACCTATCAATGGTATCGGGATCATATTTATCAGCTTCCTCCCGAATATGAAGCTAACGATAGGGCAGAGGCTTATAAAAAATCCCTTGAGTGGAATGATAAAATCCCCGTAGGCACCTTTTATCAAGAGGAAAAGCCCACCTACGAGTATCAGACGCCCCAACTATCTAAAGAGCCGTTGATTAGCTTACCAACACCCTCAAATGAGATGTTGACAAAGCTCATCTCCGACTTTGTATAATAGGTTATATATCCCTTGACAATTAGCAATCGATTTGTTACACTGCTAATCCTGATCTTAAAAGTATGACCGATTTAACTACCAACCCACATAAAGTTCTTCCGGTAGTCCCCATCCGAGACGGAGTAGTCTTCCCCAATACAGAAATTGTTTTGACATTTGGCCGGCCCAAGTCATTATCAGCTATCGAAGCAGCCAATCTTGCTACCGACAGGCTAGTCATCTTAGTCATGCAGAAAAGTCCTCACGTTCACGAGCCTCATACCAGCGATCTTTTTACCATCGGAACTCTAGCACGGATTGAAAGACTTCTCAAAACTGACGGCGAGATAAATGCTCTAGTTCGCGGGCTTTCCCGAGTTGAAGTCGTCTCCTATGATGCCACCGAGCCCTATTTTATGGGTAAAATTATCGAAGTACCCGATGAATTGGTGACTTCCGATGAAATTACCGCCCTCTGCAATCACTTAACCGCTGAGCTTAAAAGAGCCGTCAATATAGGCAAATCCATTGATTTTCTTTCTTTTATGAATATCATGTCCGGCCTATCTCCGGCAGAACTAGCTAATCATATCGCTTCGGTCCTTGATATCAAGCCCCAGGAAAAGCAGCTTCTTTTAGAAACCAGAAATGTCCGGGACAAACTGGTCCGGATATCTGATTATCTTGGACATGAGGTCAAAATTCTCGAAATTGAGAAAAAGATAGCCTCCAAAACCCAAGAAAAATTTGATAAATCGGTACGCGAAACGGTTCTTCGTGAAAGACTTAAAACTATCGAAAAAGAGCTCGGAGAAGAAAATGAAAATAGTGAAATTCGGGAGCTATCGGATAAGCTCAAGAAAGCGCGTATGCCCAAAGAGACGGAAGAGAAGGCTCTCAAAGAACTACACAAACTAGCCCAGATGTCATCCTACAATCCCGAGGCATCTTACCTTCGCAACTACTTAGAATGGTTAGTCGATCTGCCTTGGTCAATACAAACGGCAAGTAAGGTAGATATATCTCAGGCTGGAAAGATACTGGATGAAGATCACTTTGGACTTAAAAAAATGAAAGAAAGAATACTTGAATATCTGGCAGTCTTACGGCTTAAACAATCAAAAGTAGAATCACAAACATCAAACAACGGTAAAAAGGAAACCAAAGCCACCGTGCCTACGATTCTTTGTTTTGTCGGCCCACCCGGTGTAGGAAAAACATCAATAGGGAAATCCATAGCTAGGGCTCTGGGTCGAAAATTTATCAAAATATCTCTCGGAGGCATTCGAGATGAAGCAGAAATCCGTGGACATCGTCGCACCTATGTGGGGGCACTGCCAGGCAGAATCATCCAAGGGATAAAACAAGCCGGCACCAAAAATCCGGTCTTTA
>OBEQ010588094.1_pt1 | contig 14385 bp, 13 predicted proteins | sample 1670901 | NCBI WGS metagenome assembly OBEQ01 (sample SAMEA104232315, study PRJEB22302) | groundwater metagenome | biome: forest; feature: aquifer; material: groundwater | place: USA | collected 2011-08-07 | depth 5.4 m
ACAACGAAGCCGAAGGCAGGACTCGTTGAAGCGGTGGTGGTGAAGGTATGGACGGAGCCGGAGGAAGAGATAGCAAGAGAATTCCATGCGGATGAGCCGTTGATAACAGAGAAGGTTTGGGATGCGGCGGTGAGACCGTTGATGGAGGTAATCGCTCCCGCACCGGCGCAACTGCCATCCGAAAGGCGGTAACACCCGGTAGCAAGTTGTATTCCATTTGCGAACGTTGAAGTGGCGGTAGTGGAGGTGATGTTAAGAATCCCCGCTTGCAGTCCGTTCTGAATATAGGTGGAGGTAGCAGCTCCGGTGACGGCCAATCCCCCCGAGAAAGTGCTGGTTGAATTCTGTCCCGTTACATTCAAGAATCCTGCAATCGTAGATGTTGCCTGTGTGTTGGTGGCGGTGAAGAAGGGAAACGTGGAGGTGCCGAAGATCGTCTGAAACCCGGAGATGAAGGAGTTACCCGCCACCGAGAGCGTCGTGCTCGGTGTGTTGGTGCCGACACCGACTCGCGTGTTAAGTGTGTCAAGCGAGAAGACGGGAACAGCCGTTGCGCTGGTGCCGAATGCAAGAGCGTTGACAGCACTGGGGAGGGTGGTGGTTGCCGTGCGTTGGTAACTGACGGTAAGGGTGGCGGCACTGCTGGAGCTGATGTTAATCGTGTTTGAATCAAAGAACACATTGCCGCCTACCGCGAAATTCACGCCCGGGGTTGAGGTGGCGATACCGACGTTGCCGAGGAAGTAAGACGGGGGGGAGGAGGTGGCGACAACGAAGCCGAAGGCAGGACTCGTTGAAGCGGTGGTGGTGAAGGTATGGACGGAGCCGGAGGAAGAGATAGCAAGAGAATTCCATGCGGATGAGCCGTTGATAACAGAGAAGGTTTGCGATGCGGAGGTGAGACCGTTGATGGAGGTAAGTCCTCCACTACCTGCTCCCGCGCACGTACCGTCTGCGAGACGGAAGCATCCACCCGTCAACTGTATCCCGTTTGCAAAAGTAGAAGTCGCATTGGTCGCAGTTACATTAAGTACCGTTGCTTGAACCGCTTGAAGTTGCGTAGACGTTCCCGATACGGTATTGAGCAGTGCTCCTCCCGTAAGCGTGATGCCGTCCGATGATGCGAGCCCTGCCGTGCCAAGTCCTCCCGCAGTCGTTGAGGTCGCGGTCGCATCGCTCGCGGTAAACGAAGTAAACGCAAGCGTCCCCGCACCGGTAAGATTAAAACCGGCCGCATTAATATTTGATGCCCACGGTGTTTGCGCGGCACCACCACTGCTACTGCTACTGCTCCCGCTACTGCTACTCCCGCAACCGGTGCACGTCCCGCCCACCGTTAAGTTACCACTCAAGTTCAAATTATTGACACGCTGGGAAAGAACAAACATGTCATACGTGGAGTCGGCTTTCTGTTGGGTCGCAACGAGTGAGGCTTTCAAAGACGACAGCGCATCGGCAACTTCGCGTCGGATCGTCGCATTGAATCCGGCGACATCGGTAAGAATGCTCGCGCGAAAAGAAGCGAGATCCGCGGGAACCGCAACGGAACGTTGATTGATGACGCCGCCATTCCCGCTTGCCGCAACAACCGGAGATGCCGGAACGCGAGTATCGCGAACTTCAACCTGCCGCACGACCAGCGTACCTGAATTGATCGTTCCGCAATTTTCAAAAAACGAACGGCAAAAAAAGAGTCCGAGCTTACCTGTAACCTGACCGAGACGGCTGGAGAAAAACAACGATGCGTCGGCAAGCGAATCATGCGCCGCATACGTTCCCCAAGAAAATTTGTCACGCACCACATCGGTAAGACTATTCAATACGGGAAGCGATTTATCCCATGCGCTTACAAACACCGATGACAACCGCGCACCATCCGCAACTCCTTGTTCAACCGAGGAACCTGAAAAATACGACAACGCCCCTTCGGCAAGAAAAGATCCAAATACACCGACGCCAAAAAAAATAGGTAGTGCAAGCGCGACCAAGAGACCTGCCGCAACTCGCCGAAGACGGAACGAGCGATACATTCGGCGCCGCGGAGACAAAGAACGATCACTCATCTCCGGTAATAAAGCACTACTCAATTCCCCCATGTTTCGGTCAGTCGCTCCAAAAAATGACGGTATGCCATCAGGCGGCAATTTTTCCGTATCGTGATTCCCGTCAGACGGTGAGGGTAGAGTTTCATTAGAATGAGTAGCATTTTCATTGACTCTGCGGAGAAGGTTTTCTTTCTGCGTGAACGCATACTCGGTTACCGCCGTCCTCGTCGTATACCAATTACGCCCTATTTTTTTTGCCGCGATCTTTTGTTTCCGAACGAGCAAACTCAAATACTCCTGCGAGTAAGGTGTTCCTTCTGCAGCCGCGGCAAGTGAAATGTATTCTTTGTTTATCCGAGGATCCATAAGGCTGACTAGGTCAGAGTAAATGCTTCGCCAAAAATATCCGATAACGTCTTTTTCCCTTTCGTTAAAGGATTATTTTGGAATATCCGATACACCATGGGATAGCAAAAACGGCAGCAAAAAAACAGCACCACTACCATAAAAAAACCCACAAAAAAACAATTTTCGGTCAAAAAACCTTTATCAGGATCAATTAAAACCTTCATGGCTCTAGTATACGGACGACATGCCATATTTTTGTCTCACGCTCTGTGGATAACTCTTCATTGACGCAAAGACATTGACAGACGAAAATGAATGAAGTATCGATTTTGCACCTCATACATATAAATAAACCTTACTAGACCATACTTATATTTTGAATTCATCTTGTAAGGTTTATAAAGGTATTTTAAAACTCATGATTGCTCATTTTTTTATCGCATTGTTCTCATCATGATCAGAATTCCGCTTGACAGGTTTTGAGATTTTTAAAAATATAACTCTTTCTCTTCTTTCTTCTATGGAACACATTTATCTTTCTATAAAACAGGCGGCAAAAATGATCGGCGTCAGTGCGCTCACTCTGCGCAATTGGGATAAGAAGGGCATCCTTTCTGCCTACAGAAATCCTGTGAACAATTATCGCGTCTATCGCCGCGATCATGTCGAACTTTTTTTGCGAAGAATTGAAAATTCAAAAAATACCCGCCATGGCAGAAAGATAGATATCTCATTGCTTTAATCTTTCCATCATTGCGTCCCTCTCCTCTTCCGTCATTCCGAGTCCCTGACGAGGAATCCCGCGAGTGTACAAAATACTGAAATCGTACGGGATCCTTCGTCTCGACGCGTCGGGACTCTGGATGACGGATGAACTGTGTAAGTTTCTAAAATAAAACCGTTCCGAATTTCGGAACGGTTTTATTTTTTGCATCCCCCATCGATAAGCCGAATTCTGTTTCCCGAAAAAATCGGGATGACGATCATTTGTCTTGTTCAACAGTCGCCTGTCGACTTAAGCGGAACCGACAAGAAAAATCTTGGCAGCCCCTTGCACCGGATAGGAGTTTTTCACTTTCGGTAGTTTCCTACCGAAACTGTGAGCTCTTACCTCACCGCTTTTCACCCTTGCCACCGGCGCTCCGCGCCAAAGTTTAAATCTTTAAAAATTTAAATCTCGGTGCGAAGCACCGGTTTGGCGGTATTGTTTCTGTGACACTATCCCGTCCCGTGCCCCGCTGTTTAAATTTTTAAAAAAATTTAAACAGCGGGGCACAGAAAGGCGGTTGTTGACCGCTATCGCTTTCCCGTTGCGCAACCTGCCGCGACGGGGGTGTTCGGACTTTCCTCCCCCACCATTCTCGTCCCACAAGAATTTATTGACCTCGTCCCCTCTTATATCCATATCATAAAAGCGGAAACGTTCTTATGATCACATGACGAGAATGATGGGAGTGATCGTCTGATGAAAGATGCCGGAGCAAAGATACCACATTCACACGATTCTTCAAGGGGGCCGCATCTGCACCCTCGCTATCTTTTTCATCCTATCACTCTTCCGTGTTCGCTTTATAAAAAATCTCCGCCGCCGGTCGGAGACTTTTTATATGCGCGTATTACTCCCCCTTCTTCATTCGGCATAGCCGATCTTCCGAAGCCAGTAATTATTTTCCCATTCCCAGAGAAGCTTCGCGGCAAGAAACGCTTTTGTGTCACGATACGTGTACGGGAACTCGCGCAGCTCAATATCACCTTCCCGCTCGCCCCACGGATGCTCCGTCTCGGAACACGGTGCACCTATTTTTTTTCTGCCGTCTTTAATGGTCGTACGTCCGCCCTTTTCTCGCATGACTGAATTGCATGCCTTGCAAATACGGTGTTGATTGATGCGAAGAATCCAACGCGTTTCAATGTCATGGGGCAGTCCCAGACTGCGCTTTATCGGAAATTCTTGCAGTGCGGTGACATAAGCCGCCGTCTGAAGATTATACTCCGGATAAAATCCCGATGATGTCTTGATATCCAAAACACCGAACTTGCCGCCTACGGAGGCAAGCGCATCAACCGTACCTGTATAGCGATGCCGCCCCGACCATACCTGCCGTTCGAGATAATCGGGGTGAAACGTGATCTGATTGTGACGATTGAATTCCTGGAACGCTTCAACTGCCGGAGCAATCGCCTCCGGAATCGTCACCGCTCCGCCCCGCACGATTTTCTCAATCGTCTGATGCACGAGCGTCCCCTCCTCCGCAGATCTGTTTTTGACCGTTTCTGCGGAAGCGTAACTTCCCATTTCACGAAAAAAATTATCAAGCGCGGGTTTTGCTTTGATCTCCAGAATACGGGTTACCCGCGGATACCACACGTCATCAATGGTGTAACCGTTCGTTGTTTTAAATTCTTCGGCATCTTTATAGCGCATGGCGGAATAGTTTTTTTCTTTACACGTTCAGATTGCGGAGCAATCCGGAGCTCCGCGAGGGATCCATTACTTCCTAGTCGTGACGGAGAGAGAGCTATCAATACTACCACTATCGCATTGAAGCGCCTCAATGCCGGGCATATTTTCGCCGGCGAGAAATGAGAGCATCGCACCACCACCCGCGGAGACGTGATCGAATCCTCCGAGTAATCCGGCCGATGAGAGTGCGGTGATCGTGTCTCCGCCTCCCAGCACGCGAAACGCACCCGCTGTGCGGGCAATGGCGGCGCCCAGCATTTTTGTCGCCTGCGCACCCGCGGACACCTCCGTAAACCCGAGCGGTCCGTTCCACACGATTGTACGCGCGCCGGAAAGCGCGAGTTCATACGCCGCCTCGCTGGCGGGACCGATATCGATAATCGCATCCCCGTCCTCAAGCGTTCCCACCTCAACAGTCCGCACGGGATCTCCTTCGGCGGGTGGGGAGCTTTTGGTCACCACGGCATCAATCGGCAAAAGGATTTTTTTATCACGTGCGATACTGCAGGCGTCGTCCGTGCACTTGTCGTCACGTCGCGAGATACCCGTCATCACGCCACGCGCCGTAAGCAATGTATTGGCAAGCACGCCGCCGATGAGTACCTGATCGGCATCGCGGAGAAAGCGGCGCGCGAGTGGGAGTTTCGTTTCCAATTTCGCTCCGCCGAGTATCGCAACAAACGGATGCGCCGGCCGCTCCCGCACGCGAGTCAATTGCCGTATCTCATCGGCAAGAGCGAGACCCGCATACGCCGGAAGCATGCGCGGCAACGATACGATCGAGGCGTGGGCACGATGGCAATCGGCAAATGCTTCGTTTACATATATATCCCCTCGCGCGGCAAGTTGTTGCGCGAATGCGAAATCGTTTTTTTCTTCCCCCTCCCAAAATCTGATATTTTCAAACAAGGCGACCGATCCGGCGCCACCGCACCGCTCTTCTGCACCCGGCGCGAACGGGTCTTCAATCAGCGTCACCGCACGGTCCAACAAAAGCGCAAGGGCCTCGGCAATGGGTGCCATGCCAAGCGCCTCACTGCGTATGCCCTTCGGCCGACCCCGATGGGCAACAATGCGCACCGCCGCACCGGCGGCGACCAGTAATTTCAACGTCGGTACAACGCGACATATGCGGAAGTCCTCAATGACGCGCCCCTCCGCGACCGCAACGTCAAAATCGGCGCGCACGAGCACCCGCTTTCCTATTCCCACCGTCGGAGAGACCACCGGTAAGGGACTATTCGGTTCTTTTTCCTGCTCGTTCATAACCGCACGGATAAAAAATACAAACCACCTTTTTATCTTACGCCATTCGTGCTACACTGTCACCTAAAGACCGCGTGCAGAAGATTGTCCTCAATGAAATAATTCATAGCACACTCATTTCTAAGCGTTATTCTTTTATGGCTATTCCACGCATCGTTATCGCAGGAGCGGGATTCGGCGGCATCACCGCGGCACGTCATATTGCCCGCCGATTGCGGCGCACCGAGGCGGAGATCATGCTCATTGATCGCAATCCCTATCAATTGTACACGCCCGCACTGTATGAGATCGCTACCGTACCGCGCGGCGCCGCTCCGACCATGGCACTCAAGAACGCAATGGTTTTACCGCTTGACCGCATGCTCGCCGGAACGGGAATTACCTTTATCCACGATGAACTCTCCGGGCTTGATGCAACAACGCACACCCTCTCACTGCGCGATGCCGGCACCCTCCCGTTTGATTATCTCATTCTCGCTCTCGGATCTGAAACGAATTACTTTAATATTCCCGGCCTCAAGGAACACGCCTACCCACTCAAGCGTTTTGAGGATGCTGTCCGCATTCGCAACCGCATTGAGACACTGCTTCGCGATCGTGACACCCTCACCATTGTGGTGGGCGGTGGCGGTCCGTCCGGGGTGGAGCTTGTTGCGGAGTTTGAAAATTATATTTGCCGCATCCAATATGCGGTACGCACCGACCGCAAGGTCTGCCGGCACCAGATGGTCATCCTTGAGGGATCGGATACGATCTTGCGGGGATTCGACCCGCGCATTATCGCCCTGGCACAGCGACGTCTCGCCGCACTCGGCGTAAAAATATGCACGAAAACCGCCATCACCAAGGTGACCGAAACGGAGGTTTATCCACAGGAAGGCGGCGCACCGATTCCGTGTGATATACTCATCTGGACGGGCGGTGTCGCCGGATTGGCATCCTTCGGAAATTTCGGTCTGCCGCTCGGACCGAAAGGGAACTTTCCCGTTGACGAATTTCTTCGTGTGCGTGATATGATTTTCGCCGTGGGCGACGCCGCACACTTTGTTGATCCGCGCACCAAGAATCCTCTTCCGTGGAATGCCTCGATTGCGGAAGGCGAGGCGTATGCCGCCGCAGAGAACGTTGTCGCCGCGGTGCGCGGAAAGCCCTTGCGGCCATTCCGTCCGGCACGGCGTTATCCGTATATCCTCACCGTGGGCAAGAAGTATGCCATCGCCGATATGATCTTCTTCATCCTTCCGGGCTTGAGCGGCTGGATGATAAAACTGCTCGTAGAACTCCGTTACCTCATGGGTATCTTCTCGCCCCTATTCGCGCTCCGCTCATGGTGGCGCAAAGTTATGCTCTACATCTCCAACGACTAAAATCCCTCCGACGAAAAATCTCATCGGTAGATCTATCGGTAAAAAAACCGCCATTCTTGGCATAAAAAAATACCCGCTTAGGGTTTTTCTTTTTTTATTCCACGCCGATCTCCGCCGTAATGCACACCAGTAAAGATCATGGGGCATTATGTGCCTTTAAGCGACCGGACCATACGCACGAATCCGTCCGGATCCAAACTCGCACCGCCGACGAGCGCACCGTCCATCCGTCCCTCCTTTATGAACGAAGCGAGAGAATCGCCCGTCACGGAACCGCCGTAAATAATGCGCACCCGATCCGCCGCCGCACCACCGTAGAGATCAACCAGTGTTTTTTTGAGCGAAAGCCGCGCGCGAAACGCCATTTCGGGATCGGCCGTGCGGGCGCCGGGTGTGGTACTGATTGCCCATATCGGCTCATAGGCAAGCACCGCGGATGCCGCGTCCTCGCGCCGCACTCCCGTCAACGCCGCGCGCACCTGCTCCTCCACCGAACGGGGAATCTCGCTTCCCTCCCGCTCCGCCTCGCCAACGCACACGACCGGCGTCATGCCCGCCGCGATAAGCGCATGCACCTTGCGATTAACCATCTCATCCGTCTCACCGAAAATACGCCGCCGCTCCGAATGACCCACAATAACCGTACGCACACCCAGCTCCGCAACATGCCGCCACGAAACGGCTCCCGTGTACGGACCGATATCTTCCCAAAAAACATCCTGCGCGCCAAGGTGCACTTTTTTTAAAACATCACCCAACGCCGAAAGAAACGGAAAAGGCGGCGCAATGACGACTTCCACACTACGCGGTACCGCGAGTTGTGCTTCAATCCGTCCCGCCCATGCACGCGCTTCCGCCATCGTGGCGGGATGGGCTTTCCAATTCGCGATGATAAGTCTTTTTTTCATGAGCCGTTTTCAACAACAACACTGCGCAAAAATTCCGCCGCCGTCTCGGGCGCAATCGTGGAAATCTCAATACCCGTGCCCAACTCGAAACCTGCCCAAACGGCCGTTTTGGGAAGAATCTCAATATGCCAGTGGTAATGCGCCAGTGCCGCCGGATTTTTTGCCGGCGCCGTGTGAATGAAAAAATTATAATCCGGATCTTCCAATCCGATAAAAAGTTTTGCCAGCGCCGTACGCAAGGCGTCCGCAACACCCGCGCGCGTCGCCGTATCCATCTCCTCAAATTGCGCGGCATGTTTTTTGGGAAATATTCTCACCTCAAACGCGGCATGCGAGGCATACGGTGCAAAGACCGCGCAGACATCGTTTTCATAGATAATCCGCTCACCCGCCTCCTGCTCATAGGCAAGCATCGTACAATGGACACACGTGTGATGGGTGGCGAAATAGCGCGCCGATCCGTCAAGACTCCTCCCGACATCCGGTGGAATAACGGGAATGGCGATCATCTGCGAGTGGGGATGCGTAACGGTCGCGCCGGCACGCGGACCGTGATTATGAAAAATAGAAACATACTGAACGCATGCGTCCTCTTGAAAAACACGGTAGCGCTTCTGATACGCCGCAAGAACGGCCTCAACGTCTCCGTTTTTCAGCATCGCGAACGATCGGGTATGATTCCGCGTGATAACCACCTCATGAAAACCCGCACCATCCGTCCACTGATACGGACCATGAGTATTGAAGGTCGCGCACGCCGCCTTGTCAAAGGCGGGATATTTGTTGGGAATAACCTGCACCGACCAGTTCTCCGGGCCAACCTCGCCGTGGGTAACACTCGAAAAAACAGCATCACCATGAAGATCCTCGAAAGGACACGAATCAACGGGCTGCGCTTCACGAACGTGGCGCGCGACCAAAAAATCATGCGGACGCTTCGCCCGCCCCGTTGCGATGACGACCCAATCGCCCGAAACCAGATCCTGGCGCAATTCTGATATTTGATGCGGCATAGCTAGAGAAGAGAACCATACCTCTCATTTGTCATTGCGAGGATAGTTCAGCAGAAATACCTCTGGGTGCTTCCGACGACTAGCAGGCATCCCGCGAGGGAAGCAATCTTATATCTCAACATTGAGATTGCCGCGCTTCGCTCGCAATGACAGAATAGAGAGAGAATAGGATTCGTAACGACTTAAGATACACAAACTCGTCTCAATACGCCCGCCGGATAAGATTCCATCGGATACGGAACACATCGGCAAACACACGGAGGTAGGAGCCGAGCGTGACCTTGCTGTCCGGATCAAACTTCCAGCGCACCGGAATGATGCCGATACGACAACCGCGCCGCCGTGCAAGCGCGAGCATCTCGATATCAAAGGAAAAACCGAGCATTTTCGTGCGCGAGAAGATATCTTCCGCCACACGCGCCGTCATCGCTTTGAAGCCGTTTTGCGTATCCCACATCCCCCACACACCGACGATCTGAATAACGAGATTCCCCGCATTGCCGAGTAGCTCACGGTACCACGGTTCTTTGACATCCCTGCTCGCACCCGGAGCGTCCTTGGCATCACGCGAAGAGACGACCATATCGTACCCGCGCTGAAAAAGCGGCTCCATGGCGTCAAAAGATTCGGGCGCGGTTGAATTATCCGCATCCGCAAAAATCCGGATATCACCCGTTGCCTCCAGCATGCCGCGCTTCACCGCCCACCCTTTTCCTTTATTTTCCAGATTAACAATACGGAGACGGGGCAGGTCGCGCATGATTTTTTCAACGATTGCAGCCGTACCATCACGCGAGGCGGAATTCGAGACGATGATCTCGTAGCCGTCCGCGAATTTTTTTGCTATTAGATACGCATCCACATCGCGGATTGTTTTTTCAATCCGCTTTTCCTCGTTGTATGCCGGAATAATCCAGGAGAGATGCATAAACAATTTCTTTCGTCATTCCGAGTGAAACGAGGAATCCCGCTAACTTACGGGATCCCTCCCTCACGGGACGCCTGCTGGCAGTCACTTCGTCCGGGATGACGCATTAATTTTTGAGGCGGGTTCTAGTGTTTTGGACACATTCTATCCAAAAACGACTGCAGGATGAGCGCGGCGGATGCGGCATCAATGTGTCCGTTCTCCATTCCGCTTGCGCGCGCCATGCGGCTCGTGAGTAATTCGTCCTCGGGCTCAACAGGCACCATCGCCTCGACCGCCAATTTTTCAATAAACGCACGCGTTACGCGCGTCTGCTCCGTATCCGTCCCATCGGCGGCGGAAGGAAGCCCGACGACGACCGTTTCTATCTTCTCTTCACGGATTATTTTTTTGACGCCGCGCACCGCATCCGCTTCGCTTTCAACTTCAATCGTTGTACGCGGGAGCGCAATACTTCCTTCCGGATTTGAGACCGCAATACCGATACGCCGCGTACCGTAATCAATTCCCATATAACGCATTGCCCTTATTGTATGCGAAGCGAGAAAAAAAAGAAAGCGATGAGGAGTCATCGCTTTATCCGACTATCGTGTTACCATCGCTTGATGGTAGGACATGCCGCGTGATAGTAAAAACCGTCTCGCCTTCTGGCAACATTGCCAACCCAACCCCGCCGTCCGCACCTATAGCATCGCGGATGAATAATCTTGTTCCAAAAAAGTACACCGCCCCAACTGATAATACCCACAAGCACACCGAGTATTGTCCAATCTTGTCCTTTCACGAATATACCCCCCTTTTTTTCTTAAAGAACTGTGAGTAACTTCACGCCGTTTTCCGTCACGGCAAGCGTATGTTCAAAATGCGCCGAACGCAAACCGTCGGCGGTTTTGAATGTCCAGTTATCTTTTTGTAGAATAATATCCGGCGTGCCTAAATTCGCAATCGGTTCAAGCGCGATGACGGTTCCCGCCGCGAGCTTGGGTCCCGTGCCGGCGCTTCCCCAATTGGGAATGAAGGGATCTTCGTGCAATTCATAGCCAACGCCGTGCCCCGCGAGATCCCGCACAATAGCAAGGCGGCTTTCCTTAAGAGAACGCTCGATAGCGGCACTGATATCCCCCACCCGCACGCCCGCGCGCACGGCGGCGATACCCGCATCCAGAGCCACACGCGTGCCGGTGAGCAAACGCTCCGCATCCGCATCAATTTTTCCCACACCGATCGTTACCGCCATGTCGGTACAAAGCGTCTGCCGTACGGAGGCGTTTTTTTGTCCGCTTTGCACGGGAGCACCGGGCCACCACATACCGATATCAATGGCAACAATATCGCCTTCTTGCAGAATGGTTTCCACGCGCGGAATGGCGTGCACCACCTCGTCATTGACCGATATACAGAGCGTCGCCGGATACGGAACCCGCTCGCCGCGCGGCCGGTATCCCTTGAAAGACGGTACGCCCCCCGCATCGCGCATGAGCCGTTCCGCGAGTTCATCCAAAAAGAGCGCCGAAACGCCCGAACGCGCCGCCGAGACCACCTCACGTAAAACAGCGGCAAGGCGCCGTCCGCCTTCCCGCATGATTGTTATTTCTTCCGCTGTTTTTATCGTTATCGCCATAACCTATTTTTCCGGCCACGCGGCGCCAAGACGGTCAGTAAGCGCGGCGCCCATCTCCGCGGTAACAGCCGCCGGATCTTGCTCACCGTTGACCATGACGAGCCGACCGTGCCGGCGATAATATTTGATGACCGGAATGACATGGCGCGGAAAATAGCGCATGCGGTTTTTTATCGCCTCGGTCTGGTCGTCTCCCCGCCCGCGCGCCAGAAGCCGGCGCGTCGCCTCTTTGGCGCTCACGACAACATAGATGCATACGGGTAACGGTCGGCCGTGCCAGCGCAAAACCTCGTCCAAAAGCTTCGCCTCGGTGAGTCGGCGCGGCGCACCGTCAAAAACCAAATGCTCACCGCCATGCCCCGACTCGATCAATTCACGGAGCCAGGTGAAGACCGCAAACCACTCGGGAAAAAGCTGACCGTGCGTCATGATGCGACGCGCGATCGCCACCGTTGGATTGTCGCCCTCAAGCAACGCGCGTAAAAAACGCCCCGTCTCCATGTGGTAGACTCCCTGCGCGCGCAGGCGTTCAAGCAAAAAACGCGCCTGCGTTCCCTTACCGCAACCGGAACGTCCCACCATGACAAAAGTCAGTTTGTCCGCCAATGGATCCGTTTCCATACGCAGAAAAATACCCGCAGTATTACTGTTCGTACTCACGAACCGCGACCTGGGCTTCCACCTGCTTCATCGTCTCCAAGACCACCGAAACAACTATCAGAAGAGCCGTACCGCCGATGCTCAAGGTCTGCTTCTCAAAAATGGCGCGCACCACCAAGGGCAGGATGGCGATGATTCCCAAAAAGAGTCCGCCCGCAAGCGTAATGCGATTGAGAATCCGCATAAGATATTCCGCCGTCGGACGCCCGGGGCGAACGCCGAGAATAAAACCGCCCTGTTTTTGCACATTGTCCGCGATCTGCTGGGGGTCGAACGTAACGGCGGTATAGAAATAGGTAAAGAGAAAAACCAGAAAGAAGTAAGAAGCACCGTAAAGAAATTGGCGCTGATCAAAAATGCTCACCAAAAAATGCGAGATACGCGGGACGGTTCCGTGCGCGATACCCGCCAAAAAACTGCCGATAAGCCCGGGAAAGAGCAAAAGGGAAACGGCGAAGATAATCGGAATGACGCCCGCCTGATTCACGCGAAGCGGGAGATGCGTGGAGACACCGCCATAGACGCGGTTGCCGCGCACCCGCTTGGCGTATGACACCGGCACATTGCGCTGTCCTTCGGAGACGATAATCACACCGGCGATGACAACAACGCTGATAAGAAGAAACACCGCATACACGGGCAAACCGGCGAGCTGACAATTACTCAAATAGGGAAACGAAGGCGTCGGCGTACAAATGGTAAAAAGCTCCTGACCGATCGCCTGCGGCACGCGCGCCACAATCCCCGCAAAAATAAGAAACGAAACGCCGTTACCAAGACCGCGCTCCGTGATAAGCTCTCCCAGCCACATGAGCAGGAGTGAGCCGGCGGTCGCGACGAGCATGTTCTGCATCATCGGTCCGACCGGAAGCGGGACGCCCCAGACCCGCACGAAGAGCGCCAGCGGCGGGATGACATGCTGGCGCATAAGCAGAATGAGAAGTCCATAGGACTGCAAGAGCGCCAGGGGAACCGTGAGGAGGCGCGAGTATTGATTAAACCGCTCTCGCCCCGCCTCACCCTCTTCCTGATAGATCTCCTTGAGGCGCGGAATAATCATCGTCATCAATTGCATAATGATAGACGCGGTAATGTACGGTCCTACACCCAACATGACGATGGAGAGATTGTCCAAAACGCCTCCCGAGAAAACATTGAACAGCCCGAAAAACTGGCTTCCGGCAAGAAACATCTTGAGCCGCAAAGGATCAACGCCCGGTACCGGAATGGCGGCCGTGAAACGAAACACAATAAGCACCCCGATGATGAAGAGGATTTTTTTGCGAAGATCGGGGCTTGAGAAGAGAAGGGTGATTCGTTGAAACATAAAAACAAAGGGGGAAAATTGCCGAAACGAACCACGCACACGCAACTCGTTATTTCAGCCGCTCGGCGACAGGACGGGAAAACGAAACGTCTTTGAATATGAGTTTCTTGGAGAGCTCCCCTCGCCCGAGAATCTTTACCTTCGGCGTGCGTCCGCCCGCGCGGCGAATTAAACCCGCGCGCAAAAGCGACGCAGGCGTTACGATGTCCCCCGTCTGGAAACGCTTTTCCAGCGTGTGCATATTGATGACTGCGGGCTTGGTCTGGAACGAGCGAAAACGATACCCGCGAAGTTTGGGAATTTTTTTGAGCAGTTCCCGCTCGGCGGGACGCATTTTCGCGCCGGCACGCGCCTTCTGACCTTTAATGCCGCGTCCGGAGTAGGTCCCCCGCTTGCCGCCCCGACCGATTCTTCGCCCTGCACGTCTTCAATCCCGTG
>OBEQ012168289.1_pt1 | contig 14385 bp, 16 predicted proteins | sample 1670901 | NCBI WGS metagenome assembly OBEQ01 (sample SAMEA104232315, study PRJEB22302) | groundwater metagenome | biome: forest; feature: aquifer; material: groundwater | place: USA | collected 2011-08-07 | depth 5.4 m
AAAGATTCCATATAGAGAAGTTTAGAACAGGTCAACTATAGGGGGTCAAAGTGACCAAAAAATCGGTTTTCGGCTAAATCGAATTTTTTTTTCAGTTTTAAGGGCATTTTGGATTATATCTACATCTTGTGAGGTTGTGCCTTCTTTAAAAAATGCTATAACTTGTGGTTTGCTTTCAAAATATTTTAAAGAAGTTTCTGACCCTAAAGCCAGGATTAAAAAAGTAAGCAAGGCAAAAAAAGTTAAAAACATAACCATGGATGCAGCAATTGCCTGAAAAGGAGCCCTCCTGATATTTCTTTTTGCATATTCAAAACTTCTGCTCATTCGTACCTTCCTTCCTTACTATCCCTTATTACTTTTCCATTTTTTAAAACAATAACTCTTTTTTTTAAGGTATTAACAATTTCCTGATTGTGAGTTGCCATAAGTATTGTTGTCCCCCAGGAATTAATCTCATTTAAAAGCTGAATTACACCCCAAGCTGTTTTTGAGTCTAAGTCTCCGGTTGGCTCATCAGCTAAAAGTACATCAGGCTTGCCAATAACAGCTCTGGCTATGGCTGTTCTTTGAGCCTCACCTCCGGAAAGCTGTTTTGGAAAAAGATTTCTTTTATCCCAAATCTCAACCAGTTTTAGAATATGCTCAACGCTTTTTGCAATCTCTTCATCAGATTTTCCAAGTACCTCAAGAGTTAAGGCCACGTTTTCAAAAACAGTTCTGTCATCAAGTAATTTAAAATCCTGAAATACTACTCCTACTTTTCTGCGAAGAGCAGGTATTTCCTTATTTTTAAGCTTAGCAATATCAATATTACCAACAAAAACTTTACCGGAGCTGGGATAGGCTTCTCTTGTTAGGATCCTAAGTAAAGTGGATTTACCTGCACCTGAAGGACCAACAATAAATACAAACTCGCCCTGTTTAACCTCCAGAGAAATATCATCTAAGGCTAAAGTATTAGCACCATATTTTTTGGTTAAATTTTCGAAGCGGATCATAAAGGATCATTTGATTTCGTCAACCTTACCAACATCCATCAACCAGCCTTCTTTCAAGGCTTTTTGAGTTTCACCATAAACTTTAACTTTTTTTCCTTCATATTTTGATAAATCAACAACAGACGAAGTCAGGGCAACAGGAACAGCACCTTCTCTAAGTAGAGTATGTGTACCTTCAGAGTAGGTCCCGTCTGAAGGAGATGGCTTTGCCTTAATTGTACCTTCTGCAAAGTCCTTAAATGTTTTTGTATCCTGCTGGGGATTTGTAACATTTGCTGTGGTGTTGCCGCTTGCTCCGGGTGAGGCAAGTCCTCCGCCCTTTTGAGACATAATATAACCGGTGAGTGTTCCCAAAACTACAGCTACAATAATTATACTGAGCAGCATCTTAGTTGGGTTGGCTGGGTTTAAGAATTTTTTTGTGATATTTTCAGAACTTACACCGGAGGTTTCTTCCATATAATTTATTAAACAACAAATTGAGTAATTTGTCTACCCTTTAGTTTGGGAGCTGTCTTAATTCCGAATCGATAAAGATGTTCAGGTCTCCGTCTAACACGGCATCAGTATCTGAGGTTTCTACATTTGTTCGCAGATCTTTGACCATATGATAAGGATGCAATACATATGATCTGATTTGGGTTCCCCAGGAAGCCTGGGTAGCACCTCCTTTAAGCTCTTTAGTAAGTTGTCTTTTTTCCTCCTCCTGTTTTTCCCAAAGCTTGGCAGCCAGCAAATTTAGGGCATTTTCCCTGTTTTGAAGCTGTGAGCGTTCAGTCTGGCAGGTAACTACAATTCCTGTGGGCTTGTGTTTAAGCCTGACTGCAGTTGATACTTTATTAACATTTTGTCCTCCGGCTCCACCGGATCTGAATGCCTCAAACTCTATGTCATCATCTTTTATCTCCACTTCATTTGAGGAAACAACCGGTAAAGTTTCAACTAGAGCAAATGATGTTTGACGGAGTTTATCTGCGTTAAAAGGAGATTGGCGAACGAGTCTGTGTGTTCCTCTCTCTCCTTTTAAATATCCAAAAGCGTATGGTTCGTGTACAATCATAGAAACTGTTTTAACTCCTGCTTCCTCTCCTAAATCTTCATCTGCAACCTCATACTTCCAGCCCATCCTGTCAAAATATCTCTGATACATACGGACTAACATGGAAGCCCAATCCATAGCCTCAACTCCACCTGCCCCTGAGTGGACAGATAAAATGCTTTCTGATTCATCGTGTGGGTTGGATAAAAATAATTTAAGCTCCAGCTTATCTAAAATTTCCTCAAGTTCTTTAATCTCGCCTTTTAAATCTTCCTCCATAGAAGATTCTTCTGAAATTTCCAGAGAATTATTTATTCTGCTTTCCAGATTTTCCAGTGTGGCAAGTGTTTTCTGCTTATCTGCCAGTTGCTTGGTGGTAGATGATGATTCATTTCGATCATTCCAAAATCCTTCTTTCATAGTCTTAGCCTCAAGTTCCTTAATTTCCTGCCTTAGTTTATCCCTATCCATCTGAGCGGATATTTTTTCAAATTTATCTTTTAACTGCTTTAATTTATTTTGTATTTCTTCCATGAAGGAAATTATATCCTAAAAGGTACCTTTCTACTTGATTATTTGCTTTCTTCTAATAATTAACATCACACTAAATAATGCATTGGCAAATGTCCAGGTTAAGGGATAAAGGTAAGTTACAATATTATATTGTTCTAATGCCAGTAGGTTTAGTCCGTGCCTAAATGCCGTTAAAGAATACAGAAAAAGAGTTTCAGAGTGAGGTTTATGCCAGGATTTTCTAATAGTTGGAATAAAGCCTAACATATCAGTAAATGATACAAGGATAACTGATAAGATAGGTTGTTTTGCAATTAGCCATAAAAATAGTGCAATAAGAGAAAGAACGAGAAATAATGTATCAAGTTTTGTGATATCTTTTTTGCCATTACGTAAGCCTAGTAAAAATACAAGAAAGCATGCAATAACTACTGCAAGTGTCACCCATGATCCAACACCTGCCCCAGCACTAACTTGTAAACCAAAAGCAATTGCTCCGACAATTACCCAAATAAACCAAGTATAAACATGGGGTGTTGTTTTTCCTGAAAGAGTATCTCGGATATAAGGGACATAAGCTATAAATGTTAAAGCAATAGCAATTATGCTGAAAATGGTTTTGATGTCATGCATATCTGAAGTATAGCCCAAAAATGGTAAAATCTACATATGATTTTACGTATTGATACTAAAGATCAAAAGCAGGTTGTAGTTTCTCTGAAAAAGGAGGGAAAAGTAGTGGAATCTTTAAACGAGCAAAATGAGTATGGATCACAGGTTTTGTTGCCTTTAATTGAGAAAATATTAAAATCTCAAAAGCTGGAATACGAAGATTTAAAAGGTATAGAGGTTGAAACTGGGCCAGGGTCTTTTACCGGACTTAAGGTGGGGGTTTCTGTTGCCAATGCTTTGGGCTTTTCACTCAACATTCCTGTTAATGGTAAAAAAATAGAACACAACTTGGTATACTAATACCTATGGCTTTGCATCAATGGTTTATTCCGCACAAAGATACACACAAAAAAGCCCACCTACTTTCCTGGGAAGGATTGTTAATTTATGTGTTGATGTTTATTCTTCTTCAGGTTAGTTTTTCGATTGTAAGTTATACAAAACCCGGAGTTTTGGGGATTAATGCAAATATTGATCAAAAAACTGTTATTGAGCTAACTAACAAAGAGCGGGAAAAAAAGGGTTTAGGAGATTTGAGTGAAAATGAAGCTTTGGATAAAGCAGCTGCAGCAAAGGCTCAAAATATGTTTACCGAAAATTACTGGGCTCATTTTGCCCCGAGCGGTAAAACTCCCTGGGATTTTATTTCCTCGTCTGGATATCATTTTACTTATGCCGGGGAAAACTTAGCAAAAAACTTTTATAAATCAGATGAGGTAGTAACTGCCTGGATGAACTCAAAAACTCACAGGGAAAATCTGCTTAATTCAAATTACAAAGATATTGGGATTGCTGTAGTTGAAGGTGTACTAAATGGTGAAAAAACAACTCTGGTTGTACAGGAATTTGGGACAACTGAGAATGTAACCACTCGTCCCATTGCCGATATACAGGGAAAACAAATACAAGTCCCAGCCTCAGATTTGCAAAAACCTCAATTGGCCTTGGTCTTACCTGAGCAAACAATCTCAAAGCCTTCAATTGATCCGTATGTAGTTTATAAAACTGCAGGTATTTCTGTGATTATATTTATCGGAGGATTACTTATTGCAGATTTCTGGATACTTAAAAAAAGAGGAGTTTTCAGGATATCTTCTCATCATATTGCCCACATGGCTCTCCTCGGCTTAACAGCAGGCAGCTTAATTCTGACACAACCAGGAGCAATATTATGACCTTACAAATACTGATCATCGGAATATTAATTTATTTAATCTGGGCTCTCATTCATCACAAAAGAGCTAAAAGTTTGACTTTAACTATTTTTTTAGAGTATCTTTTAACTGCAGTCTTAGCATTAATTCTAATAATGGGAGTAAAGTTTTAAATGAAAGCAATAATTCCAACAGGAGGCCGTGGGACAAGAATGAGGCCTCTGACTTTTTCTACAAATAAACACTTTATTCCAATTGCTAACAAGCCGGTTATTTTTTATCCGATAGAAACTGTTGCCAATGCCGGGATTAAAGAAATTGGTATTACTTATAACTTGGATGGAATGGATGAAGCAAAATCTATTTTAGGAGATGGATCAAGATGGGGCTTAAAATTTGAGTTTGTGCTGCAGGAGAAGCCAGCAGGTTTGGCTAATATTTTCCAGGTTTGTGAGGAGTTTTTGAAAGGGGAGTCTTTTGTTTTGCATCTTGGAGATAATATTTTTGTTGATGGAATAAAGGGTCTGGTTGATTATTTTGAAAAAGAAAAACCCAATGCTTTAGTTACAATGCTCAAACATAAAGATAACAAAAGACTTGGTGTTCCTTTTTTTGATGAAAAAGGAAAGTTTATAAAATATGTAGAAAAGCCGGAAAATCCGCCCAATGATTTTGGTATTCCTGGACTTTATTTTTTTGATAAGCAGGTTTTTAAATGCTTTTCCGGTGAGGATGCAATAAAACCATCTGAGCGGGGAGAACTTGAGATTTCTGCTCCGTATAACTGGTTAATAGAAAAAGGGTATAGGGTGGATGCGCTGGAGTATAAAGGTGTCTGGATGGACCCGGGAAAATTTGATGATTGGATTTTGGCAAATGAATACTTACTTTTGCATAAATTAGATGAAATCAGAGAAACAGAAATTGATTCCACAAATAAAATTTCCGGTAAGGTTACGATTGGAAAAAATTGCACAATTTTAAATTCGGAAATTGTAGGTCCGGTGATTTTGGGAGACAATGTCACTGTTAAAGATTCAAAAATCGGCCAGTTTTCCTCAATCGGTGATAGCTGTGAAATTATCGGTTCAGATTTATCAAACAGCGTATTAATGAAAGGTGTAAAAATTATTGATGTTAAGGCTCATCCGGTGAGTGTAAGTTTAATTGGTACAGATACTGAGATTATAGGAAGCGACGGTAAAGGAGATAAAACTTCTCTTTTTGTGGGAGAAAAGTGCAAAATACAAATATGACAAAACTTTTAGTTACAGGTGGAGCAGGATTCATCGGCTCCAATTTTATTCATTATTGGTTAAAATCTCATCCTGAGGATCAGGTTGTAAATTTTGACGTCCTAACTTATGCAGGACATTTGGAAAGCCTTAAAGATGTAGAAAATAATCCTAACTATCAATTTATAAAAGGTGATATTACAAATCCGGAAGAGGTCAAAACTGCAATGGAAGGGGTTGATATTGTTGTACATTTTGCTGCCGAATCACACGTTGACCGCTCTGTTTTGGATCCTTTAACTTTTGTCAAAACAAATGTTTTAGGAACTGCAGTTTTACTAAATGCCGCTCTTAATGCAAAGGTAAAAAGATTTCATCAGATTTCAACAGATGAAGTTTTCGGACAACTGGGACCAAACGATCCTCCATTTGATGAAAATACCAAATATGATCCCAGAACTCCTTATGCTGCATCAAAAGCCGGATCTGACCATTTAGTCAGGGCTTTTTATCAAACATACGCCTTACCAATAACTATCTCAAATTGCTCCAATAACTTTGGTCCGTACCATGATCCGGAAAAGCTAATCCCGAGATTTATTACAAATTTACTGCAGGGTAAAAAAGTTCCATTAATGGGAAAAGGAGAAAATATCAGGGATTGGATTTATGTTGAAGATCACAACAGGGCAGTAGAGGTGATTTTGGAAAAAGGGAAAGTTGGGGAAACTTACTGCATTGGAGGAGAGGAAAAATCTAATCTGGAAGTCACTAAAAAAATACTTAAGATTCTAGGAATGGGTGAGGAAAATATTGAGTTTGTGGAACACAGGCTGGGTCATGATTTTAGATATGCAATATCTGATTCAAAAATAAAATCTTTAGGTTGGGCTCCGCAAAAAAGTTTTGATGAAAGATTAAGCCAAACAGTTGAGTGGTTTAAAGCCAACGATTGGTGGTGGAAGCCACTTTTAGAGAATAGGCCAAATGTAGACAGGGTTTCCCAGAAAGGATACAACGGATAAAATGTCAGATTTCGTTAAGCAAACCAGTTTAAAAGGACTTTTTAAAGTGGAAAGGGCACTAAATCCTGATGAAAGAGGTTTTTTTAAAGAGGTATTTCATCTTGATGAGCTGGAAGGGGCGATCGGGTTTGAATTCAAGCCTGTTCAGATGAATCATTCACTTTCAAAACCAAAAGTGCTAAGAGCGCTGCATGGCGAGAAATGGAATAAATTAGTTTATCCGGTCACCGGAAAAATGTTTGCAGCAGTGGTTGATATCAGACCTGATTCCCCTACTTTTGGTAAATATCAGACATTTGAGTTTTCCAGTGAGGATAGGTATGCTCTTTTTATTCCGGTGGGTTTTGCAAATTCAATTTGTAATATGGGGGAGGAAGATGTGAATTATGTTTATTTGGTAGATAAATATTATGACGGCAGCGATACAACAGCAATTGCCTGGGATGATCCTGATGTGGCAGTTTCCTGGCCTATTGAAAATCCAATAATTTCAGAGCGGGATAAAAATAACCCAAGACTGCGTGATTTATTCCCTGATAAATTTAAATAATGAAAGTACTCCTTTTTGGCGGTAGCGGTTTAGTTGGTTCCGGATTTATTGAGGAATTTGATGAAACTTTAGAAATTGAAGCTCCAAGGGCTGAGGCAGTTGATATCTTAGACAAAGATGCTATTTCAAAAATAGTTAATGAGTTTAATCCGGACTCAGTTGTTAATTTTGCCGCATTCACAAACGTTGAAGAAGCAGAAAATCAAAAGGATGATAAAAACGGGCTGGCTTACAAAATAAATGTTCTTGGTGCCAAGAATGTGGCAGAAGTTTGTAAAGAATCTATTAAACATCTAGTTCATATTTCAACAGAATATATATTTGACGGGAACAAGGAAAACTCCCCTTACACTGAGGAAGATAAGCCAAACCCCATAAATTGGTACGGGCAGACAAAATATTTGGGTGAACAAGCAGTTTTAGAAATAGGGGCAAAAAGTGTAATTGTCAGAATAAGCATGCCCTACTCTTCTTTTTATGAATTAAAAGTGGACATTGCCAGATTCTTCCTGAATCAGTTAAAAAAAGGGAAGCAAATAAAAGCAATTGAAGATCAAAACATAACTCCAACACTGGTTTCAGATATTGTTAAGGCAATCTCTGGAATAGCTGCTGCAAAGCTTAAAGGTATATATCATGTCAGTGCCAGAGATACGACTACTCCGCTGGATTTTGTAAAAACTATTGCTGAGACTTTTAGTCTTGATTACTCTTTAATCTCCGGAGTTTCTTTCAAAGAATACAACAGCCGGAAAAAAGCCAAACTTTTAAAGAATTCCTGGTTAAATCCGACAAAATTTGAAAAAGAATTTGGAGAAGGAATTCTACATACTGTTGAGGAAGAATTAGTGATTTTTAAAAAGGAGATTGACGAGCGCTCATAAAATTAGTTATAGTATTCCAAACATGTCAAACAAAAAAAGAGCTTTCATAACAGGAATAACAGGACAGGATGGCTCATACTTAACAGAGTTTTTACTGGATAAAGGATATGAGGTTGCCGGTTTGGCAAGAAGAAATGCTGTTGCAGAGCTTGGTAATGTAGATAAGATTAGGGATGAGATAAAAATATACTATGGGGATCTAACCTCACCTGAATCAATAGCTCTGGCTTTATATGATTTTAAGCCTGATGAAGTTTATAATCTGGCATCAATGTCTTCTCCGCTGGGTTCATTTTCAGATAAATTAGGCTCAATTTTGATTACCGGAATAGGAGCTTTAAGTGTTTTTGAAAGGGCAAAACAAATAGTGCCTGAGGCAAAGCTTTACCAGGCTTCAACCTCCGAGATGTTTGGCGCCCCGACTCAGATTCCTCAAAATGAGGACACTCCTTTTGCTCCGGCCAATCCCTATGCTGCTGCAAAAGAATTTGCTCACCGTATGGCAGTGATCGGAAGATTAGATAAAAAACAACCCCAGTTTATTTCCTGCGGAATTTTATTTAATCATGAAAGTCCCAGACGCGGAATTAATTTTGTCACCAGAAAAATTACGGCTGCTGTGGCCTGTATTAAAAACGGTAAAAAAGAAGGAATTCCTTTAAATGAGATAGGGGAGCAGATTGTAAAAGACGGGAAATTGATTTTAGGTGATCTGGATGCAAAACGAGACTGGGGATATGCTCCAGATTATGTTGAAGCTATGTGGATGATGCTGCAGCAGGACAAAGCTGATGATTTTGTGGTGGCAACAGGAGAAGTACACACAGTTGCTGAGTTTGCAGAAGAGGCATTTAAAGTTGTGGGGCTTAACTGGAAAGATTATGTAATTACAGATCCAAAATTTGTCCCTCCTGTTCAAACAGGACCGCTGCAGGGTGATCCAACAAAAGCTAAAAGAATATTAGGCTGGGAAGCCAAAACCAAATTTAAAGATTTAGTTAAAATAATGGTTCACTCAGATTTAGCCAAATTTTCCTAGTTGTAAACCCTTCTTCATTTTCCTACAATCGATCAATATGAAAAAAGTTTCAGTTGTTCTTCCGACATATAACGAGAAGGCAAATATTGAAAAAACTATTGAGAAAGTGCTGGAGCAGCAAAATTCTTTACCAGGTTATGAAGTAGATGTTGTAGTGGCAGATGATATCCGCTCCAGTGATGATTTAGAAAAAGTAGTTAGGGATTTAATGAAAAAAGAAAAAAGGATTCATTTCTTGAAAGTAGAACCAGGCCTTGGAGTCAGTCTGGTTGAAGGACACAGATACGCCTTAGAGAATATTCATCCTGATATTTTAGCCCAACTTGATGCTGACGGCCAGGTTGTACCGGATGTTTTAATAAGATTGGTTAAGGCAATAGAAGATGGATACAATTTTGCAATCGGTTCAAGATTTGTAACGGGGGGTAAAAATCAGCTGTCTTTTGCAAGAAGACTTTTTTCTTACGGAGCCTCAACAATCTGCCGGATTTTAATGGGACCTTTTGATATAAAAGAATTTACAAATTCTGCCAGAGCTTTTACACCTGAACTTTTTAATAAAATAAGTTTTCATAGACTTCCATGGAAAGAGCGGACTTTTATAGTTCAGCCGGCTTTTTTACATGAGGCTATACTTGCCGGAGCAAAATACAAAGAAGTGCCTTTAATTTTTAGAAATAGACTGGAAGGTTATTCAAAAAATAAAGTTTTTAACTATACTTATGATGTTTTCAGCTATTCCTTGGATGCGAGACTACATTCTTGGGGAATTAAGTTCCCGCTTTATAGATTATCAAGAAAGGCAAAAACTTTTGTAAAGTTTTCCTTAGTTGGCGTGGTAGGTACAATCGTGGACTTTGGATTTTATAAATTATTTATTAATTTTCTTGCACTTACACCGGCAACTGCTAAAGGTTTTTCAGCAGAAATTGCAATTATAAATAATTTCTTTCTTAACAATTACTGGACTTTCAAATACAGAAAAACAAAAACAAATCTTTGGCAAAAATTAGGTATTTATAATTTGGTGAGTTTAGGGGGACTTTTGATAGGGGTATTTATTGTCAAGTTTTTACATACAAGCTATGGTGATGGCTTTATAAATGTTTTAGGCAGACCTATTGCTTATAATAACTTTTACTTTTTTGCTACAATTCCTCCGGTTATGGTCTGGAATTTTACAGTCAACCATTTTGTTACCTGGAGACACCAGGAAGATTAATTGAAAATAGAAAGGTTTGGAATCGGGGCTACGTTTGCTATTAAAAAATTCTGGGAATATAAATAAATTGCCAGACCAATAATTACCAGTACTATCTTAAATTCACGGGAAGTTAATACTTTTTCAAAAGCAATCAGTAAAAACGGAAAGATCGGTAAAGTATATCTTGCTATGTCCCTGTGAGCAATTAAAGTGGAAGCAGTTAAATATGTTAAAGTGAAAAATGCCAGAGGGTAAAGCTTTTGCTTAATTAATAAAAGACCGCCTAAAAACCCTAAGATAAAAATATAGATTATGTCCTCAAGCCAGATTTCCCCTACCCAAAACTGACTTTTATTAAACACCTGGAACGGAGGCAAAGTGAGATGAATATTGTCTCCGGAGTGAAAATAAGCCCAAAAATCGCCGTAAGTTTGGGAATAGAGGAAGAATACCCAGAGTAATCCGATGGGGATTAAAATATACGGAAAATATCTTAAGTGTTTTAAAAACGCTTTTTTGAATCCCAAAGTTTTCCTCTCCAGATAAAATTTGTAATGAACAAATAAAGCCAAAGCAATAAAAAGAAGTATCCCGGGCGGTCTGGTAAGCTGTGCCCCCAAACCAAAAATAGCTGAAAAAACTATATTTAAAAAATTTGAATTTTTTTCAAACTTTAAGAAAAAATAGAGAGAGGAAATCACAAAGAAAATAAAAATTGTCTCAGCTGATCCAACAGAGTGAACAATCACCCATCTGGCCGGAAGAATCAAAAAAACAAAAGAGAGAAAAAGCGGATGAGCGCTGAGTTTAAAATCACGGACCAGAAAATAAAAAGCCCAGACTGAAAAAATTGTAAAAAGAAGGGATGTAAAAAGCATTGATTTTAAAAATCCTAAAAAACCTGATAACAAAAGTATTAATGCAGGGTAAAGCGGAAAATGAGCAGCATAATAGTTAGCGCTCATTGTCTGCGGAATTCCGGCAATTAAATTGGGATGATAAAAAGTCTTGGCAATGACGACATATTCCAAGCCGTCAAAGTTTCGATAAATTGTGGCAAAGCCATTTGAAAAATTAAGCCCGAAGAAATTAGGAATGGCTAAAAAATGAGGCAGCCAGATAAGGAGAGTAAGAGTAAGAGTAAGAGTAGCTAGAATAGTCAAATCTTTAATTGTTTTGTGCATAATTTGATGTTAGCATATTACAATGACTATTAAAAACCTGTCAGTATTTTTCCCGTTATTTAATGAAGAAGGCAATGTACAATCAACAGTTGATAAAGCAGTGAGTGTTCTGGAAAAAATGAAAATAGATTATGAGATAATTTTAGTTAATGACGGATCAAAAGATAAAACAGCAGAAGTTGTAGATGAAATAGTCAGGAAAAATTCGAAAATCAGAGCTATACATCATCCTAAAAATTTAGGCTATGGTGAAGCTTTAAAGTCCGGATTCTACAACGCAAAATATGATACCATTGTCTACACAGACGGGGATGGGCAGTTTGACTTTTCAGAATTAGATAAATTTTTGGAAAAATTACCTGATAATGATCTGCTTATTGGATACAGGATAAAAAGAAGAGATCCGTTTTTCAGAATTTTATTTAAACAAGGCTGGAATTTATCACTTTTAGCTTTTTTCCGCCTTACTTTGAAAGATGTGGATTGCGGTTTTAAGATGATTAAAAGATCAGTTCTGGAAAAAATTCCGCACCTTGAATCAACCCGTGGAGCGATGATTAATGCAGAACTGGCCATTAAAGCCAAAAAAGCAGGGTTTAGAATCGGACAGGTTGGAGTAAATCACTATCCCAGGCTTTCCGGCAAACCAACAGGCGCCAGTTTAAAAGTTATTGTTAAATCATATCTGGATTTGGTAAAACTCTGGTGGGAGCTGAAGGAAGAAAAAAAATATTTCATATCAATCCTGGCAGTTTTAGCTTTAGCTGCCTTTTTCAGGCTTTATCGGATCGATCAATATATGATTTTTCTGGGGGATGAAGGAAGAGATGCCCAAATTGTAAAAGAGATGGTTGATATTCATCATTTTCCTTTGATTGGCCCGCCAACCTCTGTTGGAAATATTTATCTTGGTCCGTTTTATTATTATTTGATGTATCTTCCAATGGCGATTTTTAATCTTTCTCCTGTGGCAGCATCTGCAATGGTGGCAGTATTTGGGGTTTTAACAGTTGCCTTAATTTATTATCTGGGAAAAATATTTTTTGGTAGAAAAGCAGGACTCATTTCTGCGTTTTTATATGCAATTTCTCCGGTGACAATTGCCTACTCAAATTTTTCCTGGAATCCCAATCCTTTACCTTTTTTTGCTTTACTTTTTTTCTTGGGTTTTGTAAAAGTTCACAGGAGCGGGAATTTTAACTGGCTTGTTTTAACAGGAGCAGGAGTTGCAGCAAGCTTACAAATGCACTACCTTTCATTAATTTTAATTCCTGTTGCCGGGATTTTATGGGTTCATGAAATATTATTCAGAAAATACTTTAAAAAACCAATTAAGAATTTAATTTCCGGAACTTTTCTGGCAGTTTTAGTTTTTTTAATGATTATGTCTCCTTTATTTATCTTTGATCTAAGGCATGATTTTCTAAACTTTAAAGCAATTACCCATCTTCTTTCAACAGGTACTGTTGCAGGAAATATATTTGCAAATTTGGCAAAAATCCCTGGACTTTTTTCATATAACTTAGTAGGCAGATATATAACGGGTGAAAATTTTTATCTTCAGATAATTGTATCACTCTTAATAATATTATGTTTAGTCAGAGGCTTTATAAAAAGAGCTAAGGATAAAATTTTAGACTGGCCTACAATGGCTTTGGGAATGTGGCTTCTTGTCGGGCTTCTGGGAGTATCTTTTTACGCGGGTGATATTTATGATCATTATTTAAATTTTCTAAATCCGGTCCCATTTCTTCTTTTGGGATCTATTGCCGGAGTGAGTTTTGCAAAAAAGTGGAAGTGGTTAATTAATGGGGGGTTGTTGGTTCTGATAATTGCTTTAGCTTTTGTGAATCTGCAGAAAAATCCGCAACTTAATACCCCGCAAAATCAGCTGAGGAGAACTCAGGATGTTGCAAAATATATAATTGGAAGATCAGATGGAGATTTTAATTTTGCTTTGATTGCCAAAAGCAACTATGATCCGGCTTATTCATTTTACCTTGATATATACGGCAAAAAGGCTAAAAAACTGCCTTTTGAAAAAACCAAACAGCTGTTTGTTGTTTGTGAAGACCAATTTTGTGATCCGACTCATAATGCTAAATATGAGGTGGCGGCATTTGGCTGGTCTAAAATAGATTGGATGAATGAATATAAAGGTGTTAAAATTTATAGATTGATCGCAAATCCTTCCGGTAAACCATGAGTAAACTATCTGTTGTAATACCCTCTTATAATGAGGAAAAAAATTTAAATAAAGGAGTTTTAAACGAGGTTTCCTCATACCTTGAAAAATCCAAGTTAGATTATGAGGTAATAGTGGTTGATGATGGTTCATCTGATAACACACGCGAGATTGTTAAGAAATTTATTTCCAAAAGCGCTAGATTTAAACTAATAGAAAATTCACATGGCGGAAAAGCAATTGCTGTAATGACAGGAATGCTGAAATCGGTCGGGGATATTATTTTATTTACAGATATGGATCAAGCAACTCCTATTAATCAATTTGATAAATTTATCCCGAAGTTTGAGGAAGGTTTTGACATAGTAATCGGATCAAGACAAGGGAGAAAAGGGGCACCTATGGTCCGAAAATTATCTGCCTGGGGATTTTCCGTTTTAAGAAGTATTATTTTAGGATTGCCTTTTAAAGATACACAGTGCGGTTTTAAAGCTTTTAAAAAAGAAGCTGTTGAAAAAATTATCCCCAGAGTAAAAAGTGAATGGGGAGTTTTGCATTTTAAGGGTGGGGCAGTTAATGCCGGATTTGATGTGGAACTTTTATATTTGGCTAAAAAATATGGATTTAAAATTGCAGAAGTTTCTGTTGAGTGGAACTATGTTGATACCGAAAGAGTACAAGTTGTCAAAGATGCATTTGC
>OBEQ010614140.1_pt1 | contig 14383 bp, 15 predicted proteins | sample 1670901 | NCBI WGS metagenome assembly OBEQ01 (sample SAMEA104232315, study PRJEB22302) | groundwater metagenome | biome: forest; feature: aquifer; material: groundwater | place: USA | collected 2011-08-07 | depth 5.4 m
CCAATACCTTCAAAGATTTGCAACAAGCCGTCACGTTCAACTGTGAAGCGAATCTGTTCTGAACCAGGCGTAATTACGAATTCCGATTTTGCCTTAATTCCAGCGTCAACTGCTTGTTTGGCAACTGAAGCCGCGCGGGTTATGTCTTCATAAGAAGAGTTTGTACACGAACCAATTAAGCCAACTTCGAGCACCTCAGGCCAGTTGTTTTCTTTTGCAGCTTGTGAAAACTTTGAAATTGGCCACGCCAAATCAGGCGTAAATGGGCCGTTGACATGTGGCTCTAACTCGGAAAGGTTGATTTCAATGACTTGGTCAAAATATTTTGCAGGGTTTTCGTAAACTTCCGCATCTCCAGTTAAATGTTCTGCAACTTTGTCAGCTGCAAGTGCAACTTCTTCCCTTCCGGTTGCGTTTAGATAGCGCGCCATTGATTCGTCGTAGCCGAAGATTGAAGTTGTTGCACCTATCTCTGCACCCATGTTGCAAATTGTCCCTTTGCCAGTTGCTGAAATGTTTTGTGCGCCTGGTCCAAAGTATTCTAAAATCGCATCGGTACCTCCTTTAACAGTTAGGAGGCCGGCAACTTTGAGTATAACGTCTTTGGCAGAAGTCCAACCGCTTAGTTTACCAGTTAGTTTTACACCTATGAGTTTTGGAAACTTTAACTCCCACGGCAACCCAGCCATTACGTCGCACGCATCTGCACCGCCAACTCCAATTGCAACCATCCCCAGCCCACCGGCGTTAACTGTGTGGGAATCGGTTCCAATCATCAACGCGCCTGGAAAAGCGTACTGCTCCAGCACAACTTGGTGAATTATACCAGCGCCGGGTTTCCAAAAGCCAATGCCATACTTGTTAGAAACAGATGACAAAAAATCGTAAACTTCTTTGTTCTTTTGCAAAGCGGTTTGTAAGTCTTTGGAACTTCCAGCTTGCGCAACAATAAGGTGGTCACAGTGAACCGTAGTAGGAACAGCGACTTTGTTTCTACCGGCTTGCATGAACTGTAACAACGCCATTTGGGCAGTTGCGTCTTGCATTGCAACGCGGTCTGGGGCGAAGTCAACGTAATCTTTTCCGCGAGAATAGCTTTGCATTTCCCCAGCTAAGTGGGAGTAGAGTATTTTTTCAGTTAAAGTAAGCGGACGCTGCAGCTTCTCACGTGCTGCACCTATTCGTTGCCCCAACTGGCCATACATTTTTTTTATAACGTCAAGGTCAAAAACCATTTTAGATATCAAAACAAATTAGAAGAATAAAAGTTAAGAGGCTTTTGATTTCACCTAAGCAGACTGTGGCGGGGGGGTGAACCTGCGGTCAAGGGGGATTTTAACAGGCGCCACTTCGCGTAGATCTCCCCTCAATAAATACAAGTGAGAGACGCCTAGCTTGAGCAACACCGCTTCTAGTTCAGGTTTAACTCCGTTTTCCTTTATGTCCCACAACACAGAGCCAAACTGTGGTTCAACTGGCAGATCCCCACTCGTTCTTCTGGCTGGCGGGTTGAACTCCTCGAAAAGTGAAACGTGTTTTTGCCCATTTATTTCAACAGTAGCAATGTGTATCTCTGCCCCAGTAATTGAACGGTGGTATCGATTAAGAAGAACACGCATAGTAGAGTTATCTTTGTGTGGAATTGACTTTGCAAGACTCAGATTAACATGCCAGCGCAGGTAAGGCGGCAAAGAATCCAAAAAACCAGCTACTTCGTTGTAGTGTGCAGCGTGAAAAACTTTTCCAGGCTGGTCTGGAGAAGTGAAAAGTAAATGCCCAATTTGCCGCGAGTGTTTTTCAACTTCGGCCATTACCTCCTGTCGATATTGTTTGCCAATGCCGGCCTTTAACGCCAATGCTTTGCCAAAAAAAGAATGTGCAACTACTTTGCCCTTTTCAACAACTAAGTGCGGTTTGCCAAGCGGCCCAACTACTTCAAAATAAGCAGACCCAACTCTAAGCTTCCGCTTATCCACAATAGTTACCTCTTCAAACGGCTTCAGTAAGCGGTTCACTTCTTCGCGCCGCAGCCTATAGTCGCCAATATTTCCAGTATCACGCCGCTCTCTTTGCATGGATTAAATTAGACTAGCAAGAAAATATGAACGTTGCGGTGGTTTTTGTTTTTTGGTCAAGCCGTGCAAATCCCACTCTTTCGAATTGCACAACGTCGCCTTCGTTTAATTCCAGCACGCTTGGTGGGCAGTAGCCACTAACTTCTTTCAAACTAGCCTCATTGAACTCGCCGCTTTTGTTTAGCAACTCCCCTGGAACAAGAAGTTTTGTTTTAACTGCGCCGTCAGCGAAAACCCACTGCACTTTTTTATCTGGAACGGCGTTTATCACAGCTGCATTTTTTCCAGTTATTTTCACGCTTGCAAACCCCTTTAAGCGGACATCGCCCCCACCTGAAACTTCACTTTGTGGAACGTAAACCGTACTTTTATCTTCAATGCCTGCTAAATTGTGGCTAGCGGCTTTGTCCCTTTTTTCCACTTCCAGTTTAGTGCTTCCGCTTATTTTCAACTTAACTGCATTTGGGACAAAGAAGAAGTGCTCCGCATGCTGCTCGAGGAGTTTTTTGTTCTCCACAAGCAGCCTTTCCCACGATGGGTTGCTTTCAACTTTGCTCAAGCCAAATGATAAGACGAAGTTCTTAATCGCCTCTGGAAGGATTCCACGGCGGCGTAGCCCAGCAAGCGTCGGCAACCTCGGATCATCCCAGCCCATTAACTTCCCACTTTCCACAAGTGGCTTAAGCAGGCGTTTTGAAATAGGCGAATTTTGAAGCGAGAGGCGAGAAATCGTGACAAGCGTTGGCTCGCGTAGTTTTAATTTCCGCAGTAAATAGAAGTAAAGCTCGTCGCGCAACTCGTATTCCTTGCTGCGCAGCGGATGAGTTATTCCAAGAAGCGAGTCCATAACGCAGCCTTGAAAATCGTACGTTGGCCAAACACGATATTTGTTTCCCTGTTTGTAATGCGGGGCTTCAATTATCCGCCACAGCGTCGGGTCACGCATAACAGTGTTAAGCGAAGCCATGTCTGCTTTCAAACGCACAGTTGCGCCACCCTTTACAATAGAACCATCAAGCATTTTCTTCCACAGTGTAAGTTGCTGCGCTGCACTACCATCAGCGCATTTGCAACGCTGCATTTTTTCCCTGCCTTGCGCTACTTTTTCCTGCGAACATTCACAGATGTAAGCATCGCCTTGCTTCAGCAGCTGTTCATTCAACAAATAGAGTTTCGGCATATAATCTGAACAGTAAACTTCCTCGTCCCAGTCCATGCCAAGCCATTTTATCCCGTCGCGAATCGCATCAAGGAACTCTTTTTTCTCCGCTTCAGGGTTAGTGTCGTCCCAACGAAGTATAACTTTTCCGCCGCACTCCCTTGCAACTGTCCATTCTAGGAAAAACGCCTTCGCGTGGCCAATGTGCGGGTAGCCATTTGGCTCTGGCGGAAAACGCACAACAACTTTGCCCTGCTCAGCATTTGAAAAGACTAGTTTTTTCTCCTCTATTTTCTTTTCAACATAAGTGAAGTTTTCCATTTGCTTTTCGATTTCTGGTTTTGAAAGTGCATTGATTTCTCCAACTATTTTATTGATCTCCGCCATCGCCGCTTTCATGTCGCTTTTCGCGTCGGGAAACTCAGCAATTACTTTGCCAACAACACCGCCAGAAGTAGCTTTGCCGTAGTCAAAGGCGTTTTTCAAAACGTGCTTGCGAATAACTTCATTTAGCGCCAACATAAGTAAAATTCAAATCTCCCTTTCAATTAAGTAATCTGCAAATGACTTGAGCGAATCTTTAGCTTTTGACGGCTTTAACAGCGGCTCAAGCTCTTTCCAGGCTACGCTTACAATTTCTTTGGCGCGTCCTGCAGCGTAGCTGATTGAATTGTATTTTTGTATAATTGCAATTGCCTCGTCGATTACTTTTTGTTCGCTTGGGTGCGCTAGTAATATTTCCCTTAATCGAGCGGCGTCTTTTTTATCGGATTTTGAAAGCGAGTGGATCACCATTAAGGTGCGTTTACCTTCGTGGATATCTTCACCTGCACCTTTTCCTTTTCCAAACTCCTCGCCAACTAAATTGAGAATATCATCTTGTATTTGAAATGCAACTCCAATAGACTCGGCAAATTTTCCAATTGCTTCAAGCTGCTTTTCATTTGCTCCTGCGAACAGCGCACCTAACTTTGCGCTCATCCTTGCAAGTGTACCGGTTTTGTACGCGCACATCTGTAGGTATTCATCTTCGCTTACGTCGTACTTGTTTCCCTTATGCCACCAGATGTCCATCCCCTGGCCATAAGATAAGTTGATCATTTCCTGCGAGTAAATCTCATAAGCTTTAAGCATGGTTTCTTTTGGAAAAACATCGCGGTTTTTCATAAGCGACAAAAGCGGCAAGTAATACATCGCATTTCCAGCATTGATCGCAACGTCTATTCCATAAATTTTGTGAATGCAGGGTTTTCCGCGTCGTAATTCTGAAAAATCTTCGCAGTCATCAACCATCAAAGTTCCGTTATGAACTACTTCTGGAATCACAACAAAGTCCATGACTTTTTTCGAGTCGCCGCCAAAAGCTTCGTTTGCCAGCAGGAATAAAACTGGCCTCCATCGCTTTCCGCCTCTTGAGAGTAGGTCCCAGATTGGTTCATTAACTGCCTTGGACGCGGTTTCAGCGTCGTAAGCGTAGCGCGGTTTGCCGCATATTTTTTCAAGCGAGGATTTGTCGAGTTTTTTTGGGATGAACTCCGAGATCTTCGCGTCGATCTCCTCTTTCCTGCTTTCAAGTAGTTTCTTAATATCCATAAATTTGGGTTTTCACCTTAAAGAGTTGAAAAGTTAAGAAAACGGCATGACTTTAACTGCTTCTATTGCGGCACTTATCCGCTCATACGCCTTTGCAGCGTCGCGCTGGCTAAATAAAAATGTGATTTTTCCCCTTGTCGAAAACAAGTCGTGGATGTTTATGCCTGCCATTTCAAACTGCTGTACAAAAAACTGCAAGACGCCAGGCACGTCGAAGTCAGTGTTTTGTAAGTTTATAGTTATCAAGGCCAAGTCTAGCTTCTTTTCAGTTAACTTTGCCGGAGCGTTTACTTTGGATTCAATTGTCGCCATAAACCTAGAGTTGCACATTATGATTAAGTCATTTGACCGCGTCACCATGTAGAGCTTTTCGCCTGCACGAAAGTCAACATCTGGAAGGATTTCCTGCATTTCATTTAAAAAATTTACATCAACCCACTGCCGCACATTAAGCATGCACAAGTCGGTTCTCAGCGTTATCTTACAGCCCCGCACAACTTCAAGCAATTTAAGCGGCCGCTTATGCTTGGAATTTGATTCAATATACCGCCGCACAGCAACTGCAACAGCTTCCAAACTCGGCCTTGCGCCGCCTAGCTTAGTTGAAACAACTGGATGGATGAACCTCGCAACTGCGGAGTAGTTCAACAAATTGTAATCCATTGACGTACGTAAGAAGGTTAATTCCCCAAGTACTTCCTTAACTGCATCTGAAACAGAGTAAACCATAAAAATGCCCTTTAAGAAAAAGTAGCTACCAACTTACGCGCCTACCATTTAAAAACCTTCCGAAAAACAACTAAAGTGACTCCCAAACACCAAGCTTGTTGTTTTTACAACAAAACCGCTACTTTTTGTAACTACTTTGTCGGAAAAACGCAAGGTATTTAAACCGCGTTTGGGTTAGTGATTGTAGAGGTGTTAAGACAACACATTATCGGAAATAAAAAAAGTGTAGGAAAAATTGAGACAGTGTGTTGGTGTGCCGGAAACAGAATGTGTTTGTGATTTGTCCAAGCCAACCCGATCAAGGGAGGTATTCCCATTAAGTATCATGGTGTTCATGGCCTTGGTTTAAAACAATTCGGAGCTGCGATCCCCTTTCAAGCAAAGAAAAGCAGCTACATAAAAACAAACACGCTGAAAGAATCCAGGCACACAACCCTCTCATACTTACTAATGCTTTAGCGATATACTTGTAAAATTAGAAACTTATAGCGGCTAGCCTTTTTCAAAAAACATAAGTATATCATGCGGAGGCAAAAAATGATGCCGCCCAGTACCTCGAGGAACATAAGCTACACTCACTTTTCTTTTTCCCACTATTTGACGCGCAGTATGTAGAATTGCTTGTGAAAAAGTTTGGCCTGGCTGGCCGTGTTTTTTTGTAAATTCAGTAGCTTGCTTGGCGGATATTGGAAGAGTAACATACCAATCACTACGTCGCGCTGCTAGGGTTTCAGCTATGTCTCCAATTCCGTATTTTTTCTGCCACGCTTCAGCACAATCTCTAGGCATAGTAAAAAAAGGCAGTGAAACAATTTAAAGTTAAGCAGAGGCTCAAGCTTCAAAGTCCTCTATTGTCGCTGTGTATTGTTCGTCGCCTGTGATTTTGCCTTGTGCTTTGAGTACTTCTCTTGCAAGTATCCAGAATAGAAGAGCTATGGATTTCCGCCCCTTGTTGTTCGAGGGAATTACCATGTCGATACACTTGAGTGAATTGTTAGTGTCGCATACGGCGATTACTGGGACGTTGATTTCAAAAGCTTCTTTTACTGACTGTTTGTCAACAGCTGGGTCAACTACCATCACTAATTGAGGTTCGACGAAGTCGTTCCTCGCGGGGTTAGTGAACCGACCTGGAGTGAACCTTGAAGATAATGCTTTTGCGCCGGTTAGTTCGGCGAATTTTTCAATTGCTTTTTTGGCGTTTTCCTTGTTTCCAACTAAGTAAAACTTGTCAATTGGGTACTTCGAGATGAAGGACGCAGTGTTGTAGATGTGTTCGTTTGTCTTCTTTAAATCCAAAACGTGCAAACCGTCTTCGCGCGCTTTGTAAATGAACTGGCGCATTGAACCGTTTTTTGTACGGGTGCCAATGTGAATGCCTGCTTCTAGGTACTTTTCTTGCGGAATTAAAAACTCTACCATTAACTAGATTACACCTTTGAATTTACCGCCCTCGGTTTTATCGTCGGGCTATTAGTACACCTTCAATTATAGGAAGAAAGTGCCCAGCAATATTGAGAATAGAATGAATATAAAAACCACGCGGGTGAAATTATCTATCACATATGCAAACCCATTTTGACAGCGAAGAAAACCAGTACAAAATTGAAAGGATAGTGGAAGCTTCGCTGTTCATGGCTAACAAGCCGCTTTCTTTTGTGCAGCTGTGTGAATTGACAAAGGCAGATGAAGAAACGCTGCTAAAGGCGCTTGAATCCCTCAAGGCAAAATATGAAGAAGGGGAACGCGCAGTTGAAGTGCTTGTGAACAGCGACGTTAAAACCGCTTCGATGCAAGTTAGGGTAAAGTGGCTGCCTGCGGTTGCTGCGCTTACGGAAAAAATTGAACTGGCAAAGAAGTCAACTAAATTCCTCGCACTAATTGCAAAGAAGGGCGAACTCCTCCAAAGTGATTTAAGAAAGTATTTCAAAGGGGATATTTACGAATACGTTGGCGAATTGCGCGAAAAAGGCTACCTCGACAGAGTAAAGAAAGGGCACAGTTGGATACTAAAGCCAACGAAGAAGTTCCACGAAGAATTCCAAATCACAGTTGGAGAAATGCCCGAACTGCCATTATCAGAACAAAAACAAAACGAAAATCAAAAAGATAAAAAAGAAACAGAAGAAGAAACAGCTGAAAAAGAAACTGAAGAAAAAGGAGAAGGAAATGGTTAGGACTATTGAAGCTGCGGTTAGGAAAATAAACGATGCGCGTAGAACTTTGCGGGAAGGGGCAACAGTACAATCTTTTCCGCATGGTCCTTTTGCTAAATTAGGCGCAGTAAGAAAAAGAGCAGCGCGACACATTTTTCTCGAACTGCGCGGACATAAATTTGCATCCGCATTAGGATATAACACGGATCATCCAGGGATAGGTGATTCTTTAGCTCTTTTATTTCACAAACCACCATTGCATCAAATTAAGCTTACTGGAAAATGGAAAGAAAAATTAAGACGAGCAGGTTATAAAGTAGAAAATGCGCAGCGAAAATCGACTGGTGGCTTTCGAATTATAAAAAAACGCGATGTCGGAGCAATTATCCTTAATGAAAATAACCAAAGTGTCGAGGAACTAGTTGCAAGTCATAAACATTTCCTGTCAATAGTAAGAATTCTTTTTAGTTCGCCTAAAAACAGAAAAACAAAACCAAGAAAGTAAAGCTTTATTCTCCAAGTTCATTCTTATACTTTGTTTCCAACACGTTTCTGATCTCCTTCGCTTTTTCTTTTCCTATAAGCGCAACTTCTTGTAGTGCTTTTTCATCAGCTGTGAACACTTTTTCAACGCTTTCAAAATGCTCAAGGAGTTTCTTTGCCGCATTTGGCCCAATCATCGGAAGGCCTTCAACGATAAATTGTTGCCGCTGGTCAAGCGTCAAGCCTTTTCGTCCAAACCGCAGCTTCTGCTCCTTGTGTTCCTTCAGCTGTTCACGCTCTGCAACATGGTGCAGGAAAACCGCGAGTTCCTTTTCATCTTCAAAAAACATAACCGGCAAATCATAATCAATGATTAGGGAAATTATAACGCCGCGAATTGGCTTCTCACCAAGTCGGGGGAAATCTTTTCCAATTACGGCTAGAAATGGCCGCTCGAAGCTTTCCAATAAGTTTTTCACTTGGTCAAACAACCTGCCGTCCATTACGCTGCTTTCTAAGTCAGCGCAAGTTTTCCGCTCAACAGCTACTCTAGGCGAAAGGACAAAGTCGGACACGTCGAGGCGAAGCGGTTTTAGTTGCGCTCCGAGTGCAAAGAGAGTTTTGGCGGTTTCGCTTTTTAACTCGCGGTCGTCGACATAGATAAGCGGCTTTCCCGCAGAGCGAATTTCTTCTAAGTTGAACTCAAGGCTATTCATAAGATGCTATTAACGCAAAGCTATTTTTTAAAGAGCTTTATAACTGCACCTTTGCGTTCACCAGGTAATTCCCTAAAATCATCGCGACGAATAATCCACCTTCGACTAAAAACATCCAATATGTGCCGCCTACGTGACTTCTCAATAGGCAAATCTAACACTTCAGGCGTATAATGCTCGTGAAAGGTCATAGATCCACCTTTTTTAGTTACTCTGACTAGCTCGGCTTCAAGCTTCTCGATGGCTTCCCTGAAGCTCGAAGCATAGTGGTGAGGAAAGTGCGGAGCACTTACCATATTGCGGGTTACGACGTAATCAACTGAGTTATCGCGTAAAGGAATAGAAAACGCATTCGCAGACATATATAGATTTTGAACTCCAGTTACCTTCACTCGCTCTCGATTCCGCAAGGCTAATCGACTTACATCTATTGCAACATATTTGTCTCCTCGCCTTAATTTCGGCATTAGATGCACAGCTGCTTTTTCACCTGCACCTATTTCCAAATAAGTTTTAGCACTGCGTTTCTTTTGAGTTGGCTCGGTTTTATTCATCGTTTTCAAAGTCTCCCATTGTTAACTGCGGCAAGTTCTTTAGAGTTTGGTGCATTTTCTTTTCTTTTCGCCGTGAAATCCAGTGAAACGCCTCGTCCTTTGTTCCCTTAGCCACTAGCACAACGACTTTGCCGCCTTTTGCCCTACCTGCTCTGCCACGACGTTGAATTAAACGGATTTCTGACGGCACAGCTTCAAAAAATACAACTAAGTCAACGGTCGTCAAGTCAAGCCCTTCTTCGCCGACGCTTGTGCATACTAGCACTCTAAATTGGCGGTCTTTGAACTTTTCTATAACCGCTAGTTGTTTTTTCTGCGTCATGCCGCTGCCGTTCTTAAGCGCACGGCCAACAAGGCTGGCTGCCGTGAGGTTTTTCTCATTTAGCATTTTTACAATTTTTTCAACTGTGTCACGGTAATGTGCGAATATAATGACGCTTTGGTCGCTTTGAACCGCGTGTTGAACCATTGTCTCCAGCACTGAGAACTTCGGGTGGTCAACCCCTTGCTTAATGAGATTTTCAGTTTTGACAATTGTTTTTTGTAAGCGAAAATCAGCCGCTAATTCACGCGATGCTTTTGTTGGCTTTTCGCGTTTTAAAATAGACATGAGAAATGAGTGAAGTGAAGATAAGCCCTGCGAATCCAATACATCAAGCGCGTGCATTACTGAAAGCGCCTTTGCCTGCAAACTTAACGCGCGGAATCCGCCTGGGTTGGATTTTAGTTGCGGCACAATTGCCATGCGCATTGCAAGCAAATCCCTTTTGTTAACGCTTGCCACTTCAGCTGATTGTAAGAAACCGAGCTGTTTTATTTCGCGGAGGGTTTCGCGCAGGATATCTTCTAAATCGTGCCGCATTTCTTTTATTTCAGTTGGAAGGTTGATGAATTCCCACTCTACTCTAACTGGTTGCACGTACTTTGCCACATCTACATCGGTTTCGCTTCGCACGAAAACGTTTGTAGCACCTATGTTGTTACAAATTTCTTTTATCTTCTCCCGCTCGCTGGAAGGAGACGCTGTGAGGCCAAGGAGAAGCGGAGACGGAACTGCCTTGGTTGCTTGTTGTGCGATGAAAGAATATGAATAGTCACCAACCGCACGGTGCACTTCGTCAAAAACAATTAATGAAAAAGCATTGAGGTTAATGCGGCTTGCAAGTACATCATTTTCTATGGCTTGCGGCGTTGCACAAATGACTCTTACACTTTCAAGAAGCGGAACCCGCTCTTCTGGCGACAGCTCACCAGTTAAAAGGCACACGTCGCCATCTGGCAATTCAAGCGTCTCTTTTATTTTGGCGAACTGCTGCGACGCAAGCGGTTTTGTAGGTGCTAAAAATAACGCGCGGCTATTTGGATTATCCGCTAACTTCTTTGCCAATACCAATAGCGCAACGTAGGTTTTTCCAAGCGCAGTTGGCATCACAACTAACGTATTGCCTTTTTCAATTACAGACTGGGCTGCGTCGAGCTGGTACTGGCGCGGTTCAAAACCTTTGAGGGCGGAAAAATCTAGCATTGTAACAACAATACAAAGGGCAGTGTAAAAAGAAAAAGCAGCTAGTCGTAGTAAATTTCTATTACTCTTCTTTCACTGCTTCAAAGCACGTTGTTGTGAGGGTTTTGTGAACGCCTGGAACTCGTCTCACTTTGTCAACGATTAACCTTCCAACATCTTCAACTGTCCTGCCGCGGATTTTTACCAAGAGGTCCCACTCGCCAGAAATTATGTGAACCCCGTAAACGCCAGGCAAAGCGGCTATACTACGCGCAACTTCATGCTGGTCCATTTTACTCGATGGCTCATAAGAAACAAACACAAACGCAGTTATTGGCAAGTCGAGTTTTGCATAGTCAAGCGACACCGTGAATCGCTTAATCACGTTGTTTTGCACGAGCTTCGACAAACGGTCATGAACAGTGACCCGCGGAATCCCAGTTTTACGACTGATCAACGCAGTTGACTGCCTACTATCAACAAGCAGCTGGTCTAAAATCAACCCATCCTTACCATCCATAACTCAATATGTTGGTTTCTACATATAAAACCAACTGTTTGTCGACAATTCTACGATTTTTCCAACATAAAGCAGAAATACCCCCTTAAAGTATATCTGTTCCCGCTTGGCAGGGTTGAAAAACATGTGTGGAATCTTAGGCGCATTTACAAGCAAGTCACCTATTTCGGAAGTTAGGAAAATCTGCCTTGAAAGTACTTCGCTTATCCGCCACCGTGGTCCAGACTGGAGTGGTATTTACAGCGACGGACAAGCAGTGCTGGCACACGAACGATTGTCAATTGTAGATGAAGACGGTGGAAAGCAGCCGCTTGTAAATGCTGCAACTGGCGACGCGCTTGTTGCAAACGCTGAAATTTACAACCATTTAGCGCTGCGAAACAAATTGAAAAAACCGCACTTGTGGCAAACGCAGTCCGACTGCGAAGTCATACTGTACTTGTACGAAGAATATGGCCCGCAATGCGTTGAAATGCTCAGCGGCATCTTTGCGTTTGTGTTGTACGATAAGCGAAGCGGCGACTGCTTTGTTAGCCGCGATCACCTAGGGATTTGCCCACTGTACGTTGGCTGGGACAAGCAAGGCGGAGTTTGGTTTGCAAGCGAGTTAAAAGCGCTGGACGGAGTGTGTAAAGAAATCCGGGAGTTTCCAGCTGGAAGCTACTACGTTGGCAAAGAAAAAAAGTTTACTAAATGGTACAAGCCAAAATGGGCGGAACGTACTGAAAAAGTTCCAACCGCTAACCTTCGGCTTGAGCTTGAAACTGCAGTTAAGCGGCAGATGATGGCCGACGTGCCGTTCGGAGTGCTTATCTCCGGAGGACTTGACTCTTCGCTGATTGCTGCAATTGCTTCAAAGCACTATAAACAACTACGCGCTACTAAGGTGACAAGCGAAACAAGAGCTAAGCTTCCAAAAACGCTGCATTCATTTTCAATTGGACTACGCAACTCGCCCGACTTAGCATATGCGAAGAAAGTGGCGAACTACCTTGGGACAAACCACCACGAAATCATCTTCACCGAGCAAGAGGGGCTCGATGCACTACGCGACGTAGTTTACCACGTGGAAACATTTGACATCACAACAATCCGCGCCTCTACACCAATGTACCTAATGGCTCGAAAAATAAAGTCAACTGGAATCAAAATGGTGCTCTCAGGAGAAGGGGCAGACGAAGTGTTCGGCGGCTACCTCTACTTCCACATGGCACCAAACGCAAAGGAATTCCACGAAGAAACTATACGCAAACTATTCGCGTTAAGCAAATACGACTGCTTACGTGCTAACAAATCAACAGCCGCGTGGGGAGTTGAAACCCGCGTGCCGTTCCTAGACAAAGAATTTCTGGAATACGCCATGGCAATTGACCCAAGTGAAAAACTATGCCCTGGCCCAAAAATCGAAAAGGAAATCCTACGCAAAGCGTTTCAAGGTCACTTACCCGACGAAATCCTGTGGCGACAAAAAGAACAATTCTCAGACGGCGTCGGATACTCGTGGATCGCTAGCCTGAAGCAACACGGAGAAGAAACAGTGACCGACGAAAAGCTCGCAAGCGCTAGCAGGCGTTTCCCAATCGGCACGCCAACAACAAAAGAAGCCTACATGTACCGCGAGATATTCGACGAAGTGTTCCAAAACAAAACCGCCGCACTTACAGTTCCAACTGGCCCTTCCATTGCTTGCTCTAGTCCAACCGCTTTTCGCTGGAGTAAAGAATTTGAAAAAATGAACGACCCATCAGGAAGGGCGGTAAAAATACACCAAAATCCAGTACACCAACAAGCCACTACAATACCAATATCAGCCCTGCTTTAAACGCCGCAACGCTTTTATTCTGCCATTCCAAGGAACTATACTAGCTGTTTTAACCAAAACAAGCCACTAGAGGTGTTCAATTCATGGAAACAAAGGGAGATCTACCAATTGCGCCAGTCGAAAGGCTCATCCGCAAAGCAGGCGCTGAACGGGTTTCGCCAGACGCAGCTGAAGCACTAAGCGACGTGCTGGAAAACTACGCGCTAGATTTAGCACAAAAAGCCGCGCAGTTAGCACGGCACGCTGGCAGAAAAACAGTAACAGCACAAGACATAAAATTAGCGTCGAGGCAGTAACTTTCGAAGAACTTCGAAAGGTTTATATACTTCTTTTCTTCTTTTTAGAAAGTTATGAATCACAAGGAAGAGGTTTACCTCTACATTTTGGAAAACTATCGCAAGGGAAAAGTAACCCAGCAAGGAATAGCTGAAGCGCTGGACATTTCACTGAGCACAGTTAACAACGCGTTGAAGCCATTGAGGCAAATGCAGGCAATTGAAATTAAGCCACGAGAGTTACTAGTGAAGGACAGCGAAAAAATCCTCGCTTACTGGGCAACTATCCGCAAGTTGGAAAAAGACACAGTGTACTCGACACACGTACGTTTGTCAATAAAGGAAATTGAAGGCTCGCTGCCGGCAAATGTGGTTTTCACAGCGTTTAGCGGGTACAAACTCCGCTTCAACGACGTGCCGGCTGATTACAGCGAAATCTACACGTACGCCGATGATAAAACGCTTGGCGAAATAAAGAAGAGGTTTCCTGAAAAAAAAGGACCTAAAAATTTGTTCGTGTTACAAAGTAACCGCGTTGTAAAAAAAATGTCGAAAATCGGAATTGCACCTGCTTCACTGCTTTTTGTAGACCTATGGAACGTGAAAGGCTGGTACGCTAGGGATTTTTTAAACGCTTTGAGGGAAAAACTATAATGGCCGAATATTGGAATGAAAACGTAACCCAAAAGTCGTGGGAAAAACTACAAGAATTAGCCAAGCAGTTCAACTTCATAGTTATTGGCGGCTGGGCGGTTTACCTATGGACAAAACAGCACAAGTCAAAAGATATTGACGTA
>OBEQ012038346.1_pt1 | contig 14381 bp, 17 predicted proteins | sample 1670901 | NCBI WGS metagenome assembly OBEQ01 (sample SAMEA104232315, study PRJEB22302) | groundwater metagenome | biome: forest; feature: aquifer; material: groundwater | place: USA | collected 2011-08-07 | depth 5.4 m
AGCCGCGTCTTTCTGGCTCAAGAATGCTTTGCGATCTGCGCTTAATCGTGACCCGGTTGATGCTTTGCATGATGCGGAATTGCTGGTTGTTGCACTCAAAGAACGGCTTGATTTTGTTGTTAATGAAGAAGCCGCAGAATGAAAAAACCGACAGGGGGAAAAGAAGATGTGGGATGGAAAAATTGATGATTACGGCTTGGGTTGGGCATTCTTTAAATCCGATGGCGTGCGAGGCGGCAACTCTGCGCCATGTGAAGATGATGACCTGGCCGAATGGATGAAGGGCTTTTGTGCGGCGCAAGCCGATGATGATCTTGAGCCATACCGTCATTATCCAAGCATTCAGGCCGCTTTACTCGATCTTGGGATAGACGCGGATTTACTTGAAGCTTGCCTTCGAGCCGCTGAGATTATCCACTCCAGTGATGAGTGGTGCCTATGGCCGTCCGTGCCGATTCGTGGGTTCGGTAGCAATGTGCTTAGAACCGGTCCAATTGTCTACGTTCTGCCTGATGCCGCTAACGATGAAATGGGTTAACCATATCGCCATTGCCGGGAGCGTTGCCGCTGTCTGGCGGCCGGAACTGGTACCGCTGGCCGTGCTCGGTTCTACAGCGCCGGATTGGTTGGAATGGCTTTACAAGGCGACTGGACGCCATGTTAGACATCGAACCGTCACCCATTACCTTTCCGTTTGGTTGTTTGGCTTGCTGTTCGGGCTGTGGGTCTGGGATTGGCACCACGTCATCGCCGCCTTTTGCGCCGGCGGCCTGTCGCATGTGCTGGCCGATGCGCTGACCATCCAGGGTGTGCCGTTGGGTTGGTGGAGCGACCGGCGCTTTCATTTGTTCGGCGGTCGGCTGCGCACCGGCCAGATGGGCGAGTATTGGGTCGCCGGGGCGTTCGTGCTGGCCTGCGTAGGGTTTTCGGTCGTCACGCGCAACTTTGGCGCTTCCGAATACAGCCCGTTTTTCTGGGACTATGCCGATTATTATCACCAGGGGCTGATTGACGGCCATGAGTGGAAAACAAACCGGTTCCGGTGGTTGTGATGCAGAATAGATGACGCAACCGTAGGGGTTAGAAGCCTATTTTTCTGGACAATCCCAATAAAAATGCCATATAAACCGATCTATGAACCACATTTACCTAGAGCGGCACGACCCGGACAAAAACCTTCACCGGTTTTATCAGATGTTCGTAACGCCCGGCATATTCGGCGATTGGTCGCTGGTTCGAGAATGGGGCAGGGCAGGATCGCCCGGAACGGTGCGTAAGGATTGGTTCGATACCGAGGAAGAAGCGCGGGTAGCCGGAGAGAAGTTAAAAGCACTTAAAGAGAAGAAAGGGTATCAATCCATTCCGGCAGAATTCTAAGGCGTATAATAGATTATCAGCCGAAAAGGTACGCACAGCGTGCCCTACCGGGCTTACTCCTGTCCTTGCGTTGCAGATCATTCTTAATTGAATGAAAAAGCAACAGCAAAATAAAGTTGTTTATCATGTGCTATTTGCATGTAATCCAAATAATAACTTGTTAGAGGTTGCGAAACTTTAGTGATTGCACATAAACACCACTACGTCCCAGAATGGCTTCAAAAGCGGTTCCTCTGCAATGAAGATAAATACTTCTACCGCGACCTTAAACCAAATCGCGTTGCAAAATCCGACGGCACTGAATATGTTTCGCCGAGTATCCGTCATCAGATTCCTAAACAATGCTTCAGGTCTGATGATCTTTATTCCGTCAACTTTCCAAATCTTCAAAGCGACATTGTAGAGTCTAAGTTTTTTGGACCAATTGACAATCATGCACCCTTAGCGTTCGAATTCTTCGTAACGAACAAACTGGCTCCTAGCGATAAATTTTACAAGCAGTTTCTAAACTACTTGAGTGTACAGAAGATACGCACTCCAAAAGGGCTCGCGTGGCTTCATTCATTTGTCAGTTACATCTCCAAATCACCACCGACGCAAGAGGTTCTAATGAACTACCTTTGCGCAATAGGAGAGATGCACATCACAACGTGGTGCGAAAGCGTTTGGGAAATCGTTGAAGCCCCTTATCCCGAAGTTGGATTTCTATTGACCGATCATCCCGTCACTGCCTACAATCTTCAAGCCCCTCCTGAAAAGCACCCTTTCGAGCCCGTAATCGAAAGCCTTGGCACCCGCACTCTGTTCCCGCTAGATGCCAGACACTGCCTCATCATTTCAAATCAGGAGTTCGTTAAAAATCCAATAGCCAGCACGAGCCTTCAGTCCAGAACGAACCCTAGGTCTTTCAGCCCAGCTTTCTTTTCGCCAACTCACATCATTCGAGGGAGAATCTTGGCTCCAGAACAGGTTTGGTCGATCAATTTCATATTAAAAAAACAAGCGCTTCGATATATCGCAGCTCCACGTGAAAGTTGGCTCGACCCGGAGACGCAAACTCCTAACCAAAACTGGGCTCAGCTAGATCATATCCTTCAACCACAAAAGCCAATCCTGATCCAAGAAATTTGGGCTGAATATAGCGACGGTAAACGCGTCGCTATCGACGGATTAGGAAGACCAATTACCGCTCCCGAGAAACTGAAGGAGATGGAAGAGATTAAGCGCCAAACTAAGAAACCGAAGACAATGAATTAACATCGCATAATACGGCCTATACAAAGAAACAGGCGGAATTTGACTATCCATCGGGGCTTTTCTACATAAGGCATGTGTATTATGCGCAATTTGCATGATACCCAAATTCAAGTAATAGCTTATTAATCATTTGAGGCACTATGGAATTACAGATCATCCTCAACACAATTGCAAACGATGTATTACGGATGCAAGCCGATTGCGACTACATTTCAGCTCGTGCTAACTACAAAATGCACTTGAGACAACAATTTCTGTGGTCGGCACTACAAGCAGTTGAAAAATACTTAAAGGCAATCCTCCTTTTCAATGGGAAAAGTTCTATATATTTCATACCACCAGAAAATAAAGCTGCATGGTTAGCCACTTGCGTACATGATCGTAATGACGCCGCCGCCGAAGTGAATAGTATTGCTAGAAGCAAGAAAAAATTAAAATTCACTCACAATCTTGATGCGCTCTATGCAGAAGTAAAAACAATTACTCCTTTAAGATTTGACATCAGCCCTGAAGGAAAAGAATTTCTTACATACCTACATAAACAAGGCAATAACAGATATATCAGTACCTCGGCATATATGGAACGAGACGCCATCCATCAATTAGATGCTTTAGTTTGGGAAATCCGACGCTACTGCCAGTATATTCCAGATCGCGAAAGTGGTAGCCAAGCTGTTACGCCCAACATGTATGAATCATTCATCCAAGGAATTACCAATCCTTCTCACAAAAAAAATCCGCAATTATTTAGACTAATAGCAGGTAACAGAGACCACCTAAAAAATGTGCTCGAAAGAAAACCAAGAGACCCTGCTCGTAAAGCACTTGTATGGATGAATATTTGTTATGGAAAAAGGAATCGCCGCCAACTTACTCACGATAGCCATAGTTCTGTTGAAATCTCACCCAATGAACGAGAATGGCCGGGGGTGGACTGGAACAGGATTCAAGACTACGTTTAAATCAAAATTCGATGATACGCTCTACAGCGTTACAACATTTAAAATAAAAAACAGACCTTGCATAATGCGCCCTATGCAAAAAAGCCGATATTACCCGGCCTTAATCTTTATTATCACATTGGCTCTTGAATCTGCTCTAACCCAGATAGATTACAATATCAATCAAACACTCCCCCCCATCCCCTCAATAAAAGTGTTAATAAACACCTGAATCTTTTCAGCCACACGTTTAGTAACAGGATCACGTTCCCGTATCTTCAGCTTAACGCTAAGTGCGTCGACAATCTCTTGATCGCGTGGCAAGCGGTTGGCAAACACATAATTATTTAACAGCTTCTCAAGCTGTTCAGGCACAATCCGCTCTTCCTCGCATAATGCGTGAAAGGCTTGTTGCTTGCTTTCCGACCAGAACGATTCAAACGCGGCAGTCACATCGTCAGTAGCTTTAATGTTGGGCAGGTTCTTATCGATAAAGGCTTGAATGAGTGATTTCTTGCTGCGTAACTGCACATCGCCCGCCACCAGATCAACAATTTCTTTTTGACGCTTGCCGCGCTCTTCAGGCGGCAGTTTACCCAAGGTCATTAACAGATTGAGAATATAAGCCACGTTAATCTCATCCCGATGAATCAGGCTTAATTCAAAATCCACATCCTCTAATATTGAGGCTTTCTCTTTGCCCTGGTCATTTTTAACTTTGTCGTGCATATCCAAATATTTAGATTTGTACTCATCAAAAGTCTGCTCCGATAGACTTAAATCAGCCTCATCAAAATCAGCAAATGTCGTCAAAATATTTTTAACTTGCAACAACTTCCTAAACCGAATCACAAACTCCCGTTGTTCTATTTCGCTGGGCAAATCATCGACACTTTGCACCGTTGGCGCAATTGCCAGCAACGCCTCGACGGCTTCGTTAAAGGTTTTGACATAATCTTCATAGGGTTCCACCAACACCGTTTCTTTGGCATTTTTGTTTGAGAACAAGGCAATCGCTTCATCGGTGGCGTCTTTCAGGTTACGGAAACAGACTATATTCCCCTGCGATTTTTTCTCGCCCACCGTGCGGTTAGTGCGCGAAAACGCCTGTATCAAGCCGTGAAACTTCAGGTTTTTGTCCACATACAGCGTATTAAGACGGGGACTATCAAAGCCGGTTAAAAACATATTCACCACCAGCAAAATATCAATCTCTCCCTTGCGTACCCGCTTGGCAATATCCTTGTAATAGTTTTCAAACAGCTTGCTGTCTTTGGTGCTGCATTTAGTGCCAAACAGTGCGTTATAGTCGGCAATGTATTCATCCAGTTTGTCACGCCGGGTTTGATTAATCCGCGTACCGGTAGGAACCTCCAGCGATTCTTCAGGTATAGCGCCACTGTTAACACTATTCGCATCCGGATCTTCTTCATTGGCCGCATAACTAAAAATAGTGGCTATCTTTAATGGACGGGCGACATCTGCCTGCTTGAGCTTAAACAACTCATAATACTTAATCAGCGTATCGACATTACTCACGCAAAACATCGCGGTAAAATCCGGCGCTTTGGTTTTTTGCCGGTGGTGGGCAAGAATATAATCGGTGATCTTTTCCAGGCGTTGCGGACTCTCTAACAGCTCCTTGGTATCAATCGCTTCGACATCAATATCAAGCTCATTGGCGCTGTCTTTAAGTTTATATTTGCCGACGTATTCCACCGCAAAGCGCAGTACGTTGTCATCGCGTATCGCATCGACAATCACATATTTATGCAGACATTCATTAAACAGCGAAGCGGTGGTTTGTTGATTACCCACTGAACCCGCGGCATTCTTGGCAAAAATAGGTGTACCGGTAAAGCCGAATAGCTGCGCGTTGTTAAAGAATTTCTTAATGTTCTGATGGGTTTCACCAAACTGGCTGCGGTGGCATTCATCAAAAATAAATACGAACTTCTTGTCTTGCAGGTGGGCAATCTTATCCAGATAACGCTCTTTCATAATCGCGTTATTAAGTTTCTGGATAGTGGTCACAATCAGCTGGGTGCTGTCGTCGGTCAGTTGCGCCACCAGCTTATGGGTGTTGGTGGTGCTGTCCACGCTGTCTTTGCAGAAGGCGTTAAATTCATTGGCCGTCTGATAATCCAAGTCCTTACGGTCAACCACAAACAGCACCTTATGCACCTTGGGCAGGTTCATAATAATCTGGCTGGCTTTAAACGAGGTCAAGGTTTTTCCTGATCCGGTGGTGTGCCAGATATAAGCGTTGTCCATGCTGTTTTTAACCCTGTCCACCAACGCCTCAGTCGCATAAAACTGATAAGGCCTCAGTATCATCAAGCATTTACGGCTTTCATTGATGACGGTGTAATGCGTTATCATCTTGGCGATATGACAGGGCTTTAAAAATACCGCCGTAAACTCATGTAAATCCGATAAGAGATTATTGTCCTTGTCCGTCCAGAAAAAGGTTTGTTTGAACGGCTGTCCTTTGTGATTGGCAAAATACTTGGTGTTCACGCCGTTGCTGATAATAAACAACTGCACATACTGAAATAAGCCGGCACCGGCGTCATAAGAATCGCGGTGGTAACGGTCCACCTGATTAAACGCCACCTTAAGTTCGGCGCCACGCCGTTTAAGCTCAACCTGCACCAAAGGCAGGCCGTTGATTAACAGCGTCACGTCATAGCGGTTTTTGTGCTTGCCCTCCATAGTAATTTGACGGGTGACTTGAAACTCATTCATGCACCACTCAACACAATTTAAAAAAGTCAGCCAAACGGTTTCGTTGTTATCGCGTTTTAAAGCAAACTTATCGCGCAGTATTTTCGCCCGATCAAATACAGTACCGGTATTGAGGTGATTAAGAACATGCTCAAATTCAGGTTGGCTAAGGGGGGTGATTTGGTTATGGATTTCCAGTTGCCGCTTTAGATTAGCCAGCATCTCGGCTTCATTCTCAATACGGACGGTGCTGTATTCCATGCCCTTAAGCTGAGCAATCAGGGCTTCTTCCAGGGCGGATTCGGATTGTGTCACTATGAGTTAGTCCCAAGGGTTGAGTATTTTAGCGCCCGTAGACTTAAAATCTGCCACATTGCGCGTGACAACGGTCATATCGTGAACGATTGCAGTGGCGGCAATTAATGCATCACGGTCTGAACGCGGGTCTGGTACATGCAACCGACCACAACACAATGCAGTCGCTACATCAATAACAAGAATACGATCATCAAAAGTAGGCAGGACATGATGATTAAGCCAAGTACGCAGCAATGCCGCTTGCGCCACGTCGCGCCGTTCGATTAATCCGATACCCATTTCTAACTCAAGAAGTGTCACCACCGATAAAAACAGTTGGGTAGGTAAAACAGTCTCCGCCCAGTCTTTAACGTTGGGATTTATTTTGCCGGTTTTGATTTTTCTTAATTCAGAAATGACATTGGTATCTAACAAAAACTTCATGATAAATCAGCGGGGTGAAAATTAGTTAAGCGGGGTGGATCAAAATCAATGTCGGCAACTTCGGGCATTGCCAGTAAGTCGGCAATGTTGGGCTGTTTTTTGTGTTGCTGTAAGTAGTCGGCCAAAATTTTAACAACCGCTTCTTGAGCGTTTTGATTATGACTAACGGCAATCACTTCGTTAATTAATGCGTCATCCAGGGTTATAGTCGTCATGGTTTTACTCCGTTTCTCTCGTTATCACTTGTGGCATTCTCAGCGTAGCCCAAAATTTCATCAGGGGAGCGTTGGTCAATGGTTGGCAAACTGGCGCAGTTTTTAATGATTTGCATAATTGCTTGTTCTTTAGCTTGATCGGTCGGAATATAGCCGTTTGTATAGTCTTTTAAACACCCTGCCAACGCTTGTTGTTCTTCCGGTAAGCGGCCTTCGCTGCTAAATCTAAGTCTAAAAGAATGAATAAGCTCATAAAGCTCTGTTAGCTTAGCTTCGGGTATGTATTGCAATTCGTTGATGATGTCGTCTTGAATCATGATGTTATTCCTCATGTTAAGAGCTCTCGTACCCACACGGCGCATGGGAACGAGTAAAAATTTACTTAAGCTCTATATAATCTCTCAAATGGTTATAATTGATACCGTTTGCGCATCGTGCAGCTAATTTAAAGTCATTAGTAATAACCAGGTACTCGGTTGTAGCCAATTCAAAAATTCCTCTATCTGTTATGCCAAATTGTATAAAAAATTCGTCTTTCGATATTTCAGACGATGAAATATATTTTTCAGTTGTTCTTTCAATAAATTTAGACAGAAAAATAAAAAACTCATTTTTTGCATTCCCACTGAGTTGTCCACCAAGATTACTAACTTCTGTCAAAATATTTGGCGTGGTGGCAAATTTTGCGAAGCTTCCTAAAAGTTCATCCAATATCTTAAAATCTTCCGCACAGAATTTATCTCTGGTTCTTTTGAATGTTTCTATCAATCTAGGATTAACACACCCAACAAGATAGACAAGTAGTATATTTGTATCCAATATCACGAACTTATCTTTATGTTGGGAAAGAATTAAATTCGACTGATTGCTCATAACATCTGGTCTATCATTTTAACAAATGAGCCATCTTCCCCTTTGAATCTAATTTGTTTGTAATTTCGCTCATTTTTCTTAACGGTGGACGTAGAACCGAGCAAAGAACTGTAACCACCAGCCCCTTCAGTCGTAGTTGTTATGCGTTTTGAATCAAAACCAATGACAACTTTCCATTCATCAGAACTGTCGTCATATTCTATTTCTTCCAATAATTTGTTTGGTAATTCTTCCCCTTCATACATTTCATCAAGATATTGAAATGATTTTTTTATTGCATCTTTGAGCTCAAGCATTTTGCTCTCCTGTACTTAATTTAAAGTGTTATGTTAAACAAACATCTGCTGTAACAAGCCTTGCTTGTATTGCTTCATGGCGTTAAGTTGGGTTTGATTGTGGCTGATTTTTTCGTCTAACGCGGTTAGGAAGTTGGCGATTTTGGTTTGTTCGGAAATTACAGGATAAAGAATTTCTATTTGCGTTAAATTTTTCTTCGGTAATTGCTTCAACGCTGAACCTGTTTGAAGTTCTTTAAATTGCTTCTGGCAATAAGTTGAAGAAAGTAACTGAAGTAAATATCTAGTATTTAACTTACTTTTATCAATGACTCTTAACAAACAAATTTGAGCATTTATATTTGCACCATGAAATTCATCATTAACATATGCAACCATACCAATATCTCCACGAGTGGTTACTAAAATATCATTTGTCTCCAAATGCCCGCTAGTTAACACTTTATGAAGCGAATGATCTATAAACTTCATATCAGCCCAAGATAGACTCAAGCCATTAATATTATTTGCTCTTATAAAAGGAACACCGCTCTGTTTTAACTCTTCAGCTTTTGGATATTGCTCTCCGTAATTTCCATCAGAAATATATATATTTACATCTGAAAGCATCTTAATTTCCCACTCAGGAAAATCCCGCCCCTCATCGTCCTTAAAACGCAGTTGTTGGCTAAAAATCTGCTGCATCACGCCTTTTTTGTAACGCGCTAACAAGTCGCCTTTTTGGGTGAGCTGGGCTATTTTTTCATCCACCGCCGAGAGAAAGTTGGCGATTTTTGTTTGTTCTTCAAGTGAGGGCACATTTAGATTTATTTTTTCAATTGTGCTTTTTGACAGACTTGGAACGCCAGAAGCCTCATTGTGTTCTTTCCAGTTGATACGCTGAAATAAATTAAAAATAAATATTGGAAGCACTTCCTTGAATGAGTGGGTATAAAAAAGTGTATCGACAGTCCAAAGTTTCCCATTAAAATACATGGGCTTATCTATAGTGCCTTTTCTACCTATACAAACAGTTTCACCATCATGTAAAAAATCATTTACCGTAGCCATCAGTCCACCCGTTCCAAAAACAGGAATATTGCCAAACGCTAAATGTTTATAATCCTTACCACTGCCAATAACCAAAGCTTCACTTATTGGCTTACTCTTCCATTCATCACTAAACTCTTTAAACCTCAACCGTGGCACATTCATAAATTTACCCTTGCACCGCAAACGGCGACTTAATGCCCAATTCCAAGCAAAACGCGGCAATCGTCGCATCGGTGCTTTTCCCGGCCTGTTCCAGTTCTGTCAATTGCGCGGCGATAGCATTTAAATCAATCGCGTCTTCAGCTTCAAAAGTATCCACATAACGGGGAATGTTCAGATTGTAGTCGTTAGCCTTAATGTCAGCTAACGAGGCAATATGACTGTATTTAGGCTCATTGCTGCGGTTGCTATAAGCCGAAACAATCCTGTCGATATGCCCAGGCAACAGCTTGTTTTGGGTTTTGACTTTCTCAAAATGCTGGCTGGCATCAATGAACAAAACATCATCGGGATTTTTGCGGCATTTTTTAAACACCAGTACGCAAGTGGGAATACTGGTGCCGTAAAAAATATTGGCCGGTAAGCCGATCACCGCATCCAGGCAATTGAGTTGTTCAATCAGGTACTGCCGGATATGCCCTTCCGCCGCTCCGCGAAATAACACGCCATGCGGTAAGACCACGGCCATGATGCCATCGTCGGCCAACTGGTAGACCATGTGCTGAACAAAGGCCATATCGGCTTTGGTGGCGGGGGCCAATCGGCCATAGACACTAAAGCGGTCATCACTCATAAACAGCGGGTTAGCGCCCCAATGCGCGGAAAACGGCGGATTGGCGACTATCGCATCAAAGCGTAACTCGCGGTGTTGCGGATGCTCCAGGGTGTTTTCTTGGCGTATATCAAAATCGGCATAATGGACATCATGCAGGATCATGTTCATCCGCGCTAAGTTGTAAGTGGTGCGGTTGAGTTCCTGCCCGTAAATCTTGATTTTGTAATCTTGCGCGGCTTCCCGTTTTACCCGTAACAATAGCGAGCCACTGCCGCAAGTGGGGTCATAAACGTTCTTAAGGTTAAGATTCTGACTGGTTACCAGTTTGGCTAACAGGATCGATACCGGCTGCGGGGTGTAAAATTCACCGGCTTTTTTACCTGCGCCGCTGGCAAATTCGCCGATCAGGTATTCGTAAGCATCGCCCAGCACATCGGCGGTAGTATCGCTTAAGTTGAAGTCGATCTGGTCAAGGTGGATCAATACCTTGGTGACCAGTTCATTTTTGGCTTTTTCGCTGTTGCCGAGTTTAGATGACGTTAAGTCCAGGTCTTCGAACAGGTTATTGAAGTCATCGGCACTGTCGGTGCCGAGTGTGCTTTGCTCAATGTTTTTTAATATCCGGGTGAGGTCGGGCAGGATGAAGTTATAGCCTTCGCCTTGGGCATGGGTGTCGACCTGATTATTGCCTTTCATGGCGATGGCATGGAACAGTTCCGAGGGTTTTAGGAAGTAGCCCAGCTCCTTGACCGTGTGGCTTTTAACCTCTGCGATATATACAGCGTCTTCCTCGCTGTTTTCATCCAGGCCGGCGAATTTAAGCTCATCTTGTTCAAGCAATGAATCCGCGTAACGCTGGATTTTTTCCGACAGGTATTTGTAAAAGATAAAGCCGAGAATGTAGTCTCTAAACTCATCGGCATTCATCTTGCCGCGCAGGGTGTTGGCGATATTCCAAAGTTGTTGCTGTAACTGACGGCGCTGTTCTTCTGACATTTTTTCTTTAAGTCCGGTGGGCATGATAATGCCAAAGTTATGTTTCAATAGATGAGTCGTTTCACCTCGTTGTCGTGTGTTTTAGCGGTGTAACACGAGTCCAATGTTTATATTGGCTTATGCCGATTTACACACAAATAAACATTAAAGGGCAATTATATAGTAATTTTCCGGTTAATTTGACGTTGAACCAGCAGCAAATGTTGGGTTACAGCAAAAGGTCGGGCAACGAAAAAATGTTGCCCGACACGGCTTACCCTTTGTAATTATTTAACGACTACTTTGTTTAACGGTTAGCTTTTAAATACCGTCATAAACCGCATGAAATATCCTTGAACAGCAAATATTATGAACAACTCTATCTACTACCACTACACCACCATTACTGGATGCCATGGGATCATTACGTCTGGAAAGATGTGGTTTACCGATTATCGTTTTCTTAACGACAATCAAGAGCTTAAATTGGGACTATCAAAGCTCCTTACTTCTTTTTCAGAGGACGAAAGACGTTCGTTTGAAAATGCTTTTATTGTGCATGAAATTAATACTCCCCACTATGTACTCAGCCTATCGCAATCCCCTGAAATTCTTAGTCAGTGGCGTGGATATGCTGCTGACGGCACCGGAGTTGCCATTGGTTTTAGTAATCAAATAATGGAATTGGCCGGAATCAGTCTTGTAGAATGTAAATATACAAACTATGAGGAATATTTAGAGATCCTTACTACAAAGTACGACTCACTCATTAAATCAGTGCATCAGGAACATACAACAATAGCTAACCTTGAAAGATTTGTCATAAAAAATTCCTATGAATTCAAGGAATTAGTAAAAGATATTATGTCAATAAAGAACCTTGCATTTCAAGAAGAACGAGAGGTGCGAGCAGTCTATTCAGTAAATCATCCAAAAATAAAAACGCGCCTCTCCGGTGAGAGTATAGTTCCGTATGCCGAAGTAAATTTATGGAACGAAAATAAGAAATTTGCCATAGAAAATTTTATTCATGAAATATGGCTTGGCCCCAAATGCGATATGCGCAACGAAATTGCTCTGAAACTTTTCAACATTAAGTACATTGAGTTTAAAAAGTTTGATTGTGGCTACAATTAAGCCGAAAGCTGAAAAATTCATGTGATTTTTATTGATAGCTTTACATAACCACACTTATCTAAAGTTTTTTTGTAGGGGGTTGCACCGCGTCCATTTTCAATACCAAATCGTATTTTGTAAGCTGGAACGGTTTAATACGCTTTTTTCTTTGGGTGATGCTTTGCAGGTAAAGGTGACGGCTTACCCTCAAGATGCCGTTCAGATGCTCTAGGCCTTCTTGCAACTGCTTATATTGAACGCCGCCCAATGCCTTTAGTCGATACGATGTAATCATAGGTGATGAACCTGATCGTTTTTGAAGCTGCCTGATTAGTAAAGTGCTTCAGCTATTATTTAACACTAAAACAATACTAAATTAATACCAAAAAGGCATTAATTTAGTACCAAATAATCACTAATTTTATCCCTCTTCCTGTATTTCCTTAGCCAGCTTGAGCATCGCATAGCGAATAAAATTTAGCTTAGTCCGACCGCTTAATTGACTGGCGATTTCCAATTGCTGGTGTTCATATTCATTGAACGGCACACGGATCGCTTTGTAGTCGCGAATGGCATTTTGATTCAATGCGGGTGGTTGGGCATCTATCTGGGTTGAAGAAACAAGCGGACCGTCTTCGGCACCGGCCACAAAAGCTTCGATTTGCTCGGCAGTCGGTTTAGGTGTTGAGGCTTTAGGTTCTCTGCGTTTGACCATTACAGTATCTCCGCGACCAGTTTTTTGATTTCATCTTTTGCTTTCGGATTGTCCATTTCGACTACGCCTAAGCCGTCGCTCATCGCGTCACGGTAGCATTTGCGGTCATGAAGGATGGTCGTCAATAGCTTTATGATTGGGTAATCGTTTAGGCAAGTACGGGCGTCGGTTTCTTCATTGATGGCCGGATTGGTGGGGGCCATGGTGAATAGTCCGAATATCGCTAAATCCGGATTGACATCTTTAGCTTGGACGATGATTTCCTGCATTTTCGGCAGGGTATCCAGGTCGGGTTGTGACGGCCTGAACGGTACTACCAGGACATGGGCGGCGGTCATGCCGGTGCGCAGTTCGCGGCTATCGCGACCGGCGGCATCGACGATGACGAAGCCGTAACGCTTGTCTAAGTCGAGCAAGGTATCCCGGATATTTTCATATTTTTGCACGCAATGCACTTTGGCCAGGGCGGTATTGGCGGCCCGGTCCATCGCCCAGTTTGCAGAGGTGCATTGTCGGTCGGCATCGACTAGGACAACGTCGTGTCCCTGGTTGGCCAGATCGGCGCAGATATTGACGGCGGTTGTCGATTTTCCGCATCCGCCTTTTTGGCTGCCTATTAGGATTATCATAGTGTCTTTTAAGTGTTAAAGTGGTACTAAAATTATACCTTATTAGTTCCTTTTTAGTATTCTTTTTGTGCTATTTATGGATTAAGATTTATAGAATAAAACGACATTTGAATTGCCCTCACCCTAGCCCTCTCGGCAATTGCTCCTGCATTGCTCTACTACCTACATCCCTGTAGGCATCCCTTCGGGTGAAGGGACTTTGTGTCTTTTTATCAACTTATAATCAAGCAGGATTCACGCCCAGTTATCCAGGATCAGCGGCGCTTCGATGCGTTCGTAATGACGGCTGTTGTTGGTGACCAGTACGGCGCCGGCAGACAGCGAGTGTGCCGCAATCATCATATCTAATTCGCCGATGGGTTGGCCGGTGCTGACGAGTTGGTGACGGATTTCCGCGTACCAATCCGCCGCTTCGGTGTCCCACGGAAGAATACGCACAATTTTCAGGAACTGACGCACGGCCAGATGCAGGCGGTGATCGCTTGGCAAGCGTTTTAACCCGTATTGCAATTCGGCTCGGGTCATGACCGAGATGCAGACCATTGACGGCACCAGTTCCGCCAGCTTTGCTTCGATTGCCGGCGATTTTCCTTTGATCAGGTAGCTGGCGGTGTCGGTATCCAGCATGTGCAGCATCATAAGCGCTCCGCCTTCTCGTGCTGGCTCAATTCGTCATCAAAGAGGCCTCGTTCTTGCGGCAATACATTCATCG
>OBEQ011676752.1_pt1 | contig 14380 bp, 12 predicted proteins | sample 1670901 | NCBI WGS metagenome assembly OBEQ01 (sample SAMEA104232315, study PRJEB22302) | groundwater metagenome | biome: forest; feature: aquifer; material: groundwater | place: USA | collected 2011-08-07 | depth 5.4 m
AAAAATGGGATGTATCGGCAAAAAGAAATAGCCCTTCGCTTGCTTGGCAAAACAGAAAAAGAAGTGGAAAAAGAGGAACTTAGGAAAAAGATGATCCGCATTCAAAGCACTTTAGGTAGGTTAAAAAGAAGTGGCATAATTAGCCAGAGTACAAAACCACGCGTGAGGATATTTAACCCCGCCCCGACTAGTAGTGAAATTGAAGGGCATAAGGAAATAGCGCGCGAGTTTTTAAGGCGCGGCCACGCTTTTGTAAGGAGCGACTGGCGGAAATACTTCGACGAAGGGGAAGCTGAAACTTTCGCCGACCGCGGCTTAGTTAGGGCGTTACAGCGATTTGACCCAAGCCGAGGGATTCCTTTTCCAAGTTATGCGCGCTATTGGATTGCGCAAGCAATAGGCCACGAAGCTACAAAAAGGGCAAACAGGGCAAGGCGGGAAAAGGCCACTTCTTTCGATGCACCTAGAAGCAGCGAAGATGAACGTACGCTCCATGATACAATTGCAGCTCCTGCTGTTGAAGAGGATAAGGAGCGGTCGCATATTGAAAAGATGTTCAAACTACATAAAAAAGGCGCTATAGTCACGCAGGAATTAGTGGTTGGCACATTGTTAATTGCTGGACACAACCAAACAGATATAGCTCGATTCTTTGGCACTTCCCGACAAAGAATAAACCAAATTAGAAACAAAACAACAAAAAACCTACGCCGCTTTACTACTTCAGAATAGCTGTTGCAATTGCCTTCGATGCATCTAATACAGCGTATTTTGACGGGATTGTGTTCGACGCTGCGACGTACTTTATTCCGTTTCGCCGTAGTTTGTCTCCAGCTGCTTCGGTCATTAAGTGGACGCATAGCGCGGATACGCTTTTGGCGCCCATTTTCTTGAGGTGTTTTGCTGCACCTAGGATTGTGCCGCCAGTTGAAATTATGTCATCTACAATCACAACGTTTTTACCGCGGCATTCAACTTTTGCAATTGCAGTGTGCTTTATCCTACTTCCAGAAACGCGTTTTTTGAGAAACGTATCGTAACCGCTTCCAACTAGCTTTGCCACTTCACGTCCAACGCGGTGTGACTCAATATCGGGCCCAACTACAACCGCGTCTTTTCCAATATTTTTCGTAATCCAGTTCGCCATCTCATGTGGAATGGAAATATTAGCAGCTTTTATTGAAAACAACGTTGAAAGCGAATCAACCCGATGTAGGTGAGCTGCAACTGTGTAAAACTCATCAGCGCCGGCATGTTGAATTAAGTGCGAAGCTATTTTGTTGCTCACAACTTCGCCATCGTGGAAACGCTTATCCTGCCGCGCATAGCACAAGTAAGGTGCAACAACTACAACTTTCGCCGCACCGAGTTCCTTGCAGGTTTTAATTGCAAATACCAATTCAATCAAGCTATCGTTTGGGCTTGGCGACAGCGACTGGACAAGCGCAACTTGTTTGCCGTTTAAATTGGCTTTAAACTTGAGGTGCAGCTCGCCGTCGGGAAAAACTTCTTTCCATAACTCAGAATAAGAAGCGCCTAGATGCAACGCTAACTTGCGGCCAATAACTTTTCCATTAGAACAAGCAACAACCAGCATAACCATCAGTAAAGAAGTGAACGAAAAAGAAGTATAAAAACAAACGCAATACATTTTGCATTATAAGAAAACTAGAATTAAACGCACCTTCCGACAATATCGGATAGCAAGTTTTATTAAGTATCCGATATCAAATATCTTTTATGATAAGTGAACCTATTTTGAAAAGGATTTTAGAAAAAAAGAAGGCGTTGGATAATTTGAGGCCTTTTGACCAAGCGGCGCTTCACAAATTGCAAGAATCTTTTAACGTAGAATTAACCTATAACTCTAATGCCATTGAAGGCAACTCGCTTTCCCTAAGTGAAACTAAGCTAGTGCTCGAGGAGGGCATTACAATCGGCGGCAAAACAATGAAAGAACACTTAGAGGTTACAAACCACAGGAAAGCAATTGACTTTGTGCAAAACCTGGTTGAAAAGCCGAAAATAGAGGAAATAGACGTATTGAACCTCCACGCAATTATCCTCGATAGAATCGATCCACACAACGCTGGATTTTACAGGCGTTCTGGAGTCCGAATAAGCGGGACAACTTATACTCCGCCAAACGCGTTAAAAGTGCCCAAACTAATGCAGGAAGTTTACCAGATGCTAAATTCAAAAAGCAAGGAACCAATCGAAACAGCATCACTTATACACTTGAAGTTCGTGGACATCCATCCATTCATAGATGGAAACGGCAGGATTGCGAGGTTACTCCTAAACCTATATTTAATGCGTGCAAGTTTTCCGCCAGTCATCATCCAAAAAGCAGAGCGTAAAAAATACATAATCACAATAATGCAAGAGCAGCTAGAGCACAATACTTCCACCTTTGTGAACTTCGTTGCAAAAGCACTTGAACGCTCGCTTGACATTTACCTAGATGCGCTTGGAACCACGTCAAGCGAATACCTGACGCTAGCGGAAGCCGCAAAGAACAGCAAGTATGGCCAAGAGTACCTAAGTTTGCTTGCGAGAACTGGAAAAATCGGCGCAGTTAAATTCGGCAGAAACTGGAAAATAACCAGAGAAGCACTTGGTGAATACGAAAAAGCACAAAAACCTAAAAATATCGGATAAGCTGTTTTTTCCGCTATCCGATAAACCTATATTGGTTTCAATAGTCAACCTCAAACCCTTCGTAGCTCCGCCACGCTGGCTGAAACCTTTTTTCGCCTTCGTTATGCACTTCAACTTTTTCCACGTGTGGCCCGAAGAAGCCGCTGCTCTTTATGTTTTGCACGGTTACGATGAACTTCTCAATCGCGGTTTTGTCGCCATCAAGGAAAACTTTGACACCTTGCGGCTCGTTGCGCACTAGGCCAGCCAAATTAAGTTGCTGCGCTAGCCGCTTTGCATAGCTGCGGAACCCAACGCCATGCACGTCACCGTAAACCAAAACCAGCGCCTTCATCGTAAATTTCACAGAATTACACTCGTTTCACAAACTTAAAAAGCACTGGTTGAGTTGCTTTAATGGAAGTTGTACCTAATTCACATGCTTGGAAAATTCACAAAAATAACCGCCGGCACATTACTAGGGTTCACCTTGCTTGCCTTGGCATGGATGTTTGCAATCAGCAAAGCGCAGCTCGAAACACCAGCGTTGATACTCACCCTCGCATTTACAGTCATAGTTCCGCTACTGGCGGTTTTTATGATTGTGAAAAAACAGCGCGGCTTTAAGGTTGCTGCGATTTTTGGGCTCGTTTATGCTTTGTTCGGCTTAACAACTGTTTTCCGCACAATGAACTCAACTGACCCATTCCTACAAACAACCATGTACACTGGAGTTGCAGGTGCGGCGCTTGGTCTCCTACTAATGTTTGCCAGCGTAAAGGCAAAGAAGGAAGACACCGAGGAAGAAATGGACGAGGAAAAACCAAACCCCTTCCAAGAACTACGGCGGCAAAAAGCGCAAGAATCAATTGCCGCACAAAGCTAAAGACAATCACATTTACAATTTACGCACAACACCCTTAACAGCGTCCACTTCCACCTTATCGCCGTCTTTAAGCCACTTTGTTGCAACTTTTGTCCCAATGACGCATGGTATTCTTAATTCCCGAGAAACAATCGCAGCGTGGCAAGTAATACCGCCTTCGTCAGTCACAATTGCGCCGGCGATTTTCATAGCGCTAATTAGGTTCGGGTTAGTTGCCATTGAAACCAAGATGTCACCTTGTCCAAATTTTTTCATGTCCTCAGCATTTCGCAAGATCTTCACAACCCCACTAACAATTCCAGGAAAGGCGGACATGCCTTTAATTTCCACTAGACCATCTTCAGCTTTTTCTTCGTAGATCATTGAAGCTAATTGATTTGCAGTTTCGCCCGAGTAAATAACTAGCTTTTCGTTATCAAACGTTACAATGCAGTGCTTCATTCTACTATTTAACTCAGCTAAATTAACTTTTTCAGATTCAAGTGCCACTTTAACTTCGTCTAAAGTGAGGAACTTAAGCTGCACAGTGGTGAGGTTAAGCCGCTTTGCTATTTCTTTTATTAGCGGATAACTATTCGCACCTGCTCGAAATACAGCGTCTTTGCGAAGGGATTTCAAGTATCCAAATTGCCTTGCAACTTCAAGCCAGTGCGTTTCCTCTTCACTAAGCAAAAGTTTCTTTGTAAGCTCAACTTGCATTTCTTGAACCTGACGTTCACACTGTAAAATTTTGCTAGTTTCTTTTTCAGCATCCAATCCTTGTTTAGTTGCACTTATAACCCCAGCTTCAAAATAAGGTTTTTCCAAAATAGTCGGCCCGTCGTAATGGAACTGCAGCCACTTATACTTGTCGCTGTGTTTTTGCAGGTCTTTTTCTATATTTTTTCCAGATTTATACTCGACAAGTAGATTGTAAAAGTCAAGATCTTGTTGTTGTAATTCACTGCGTTTATTTGGCGTGACTAAAGCGGAAAACACCTCTGCAAGCGTAAGGCCAAGATTTGCAGCCGTGATTCTTTTTTTCAAAAAAGAATTTATTTTATTAGAAAGGGTTAAAGTTTCAAAATCTGGAAGGTTTACAACATGCCCCCATATGTTCAGCTCCACCCATAAGTCAAATAATTTTTTGTAATGTGAATAGAGTTGGGAATTGGTAAGCACATTTACCTGCATTTTGTTTAGCGTTTCAGCGTATTGTTGTAACGTAGAAATAGACTCTAGGCTTTTTTCAATTGTTGAGTTGAAAAAATCCCGTTCAAGCAGTTTTTTAATCACTAGAAAAACGGATGGTTTGCAAACGTCTAGGTCAATGCACCACTTTGCGTTTTTTCCAGTGAATTGGCCTATCGTAGACGAATCGAGCCCAAGTATTGGCTTCATAGAATTAGATGCAACGCAGTAAGCTGCCATATGAATAAATGGACTGCCTTCGTCTGCGCCAACAACTTTCCACTTCTCCATAGTAAGTGTTGATAGTCAAACGGATAAAAGCTTAATCGCTAGTTGTTAGAAGGAAAAAAAGCTCAGGGGCAACTGCGGGGGTAAAGCTAATTATAAGTAATGACTTCAAATAGCTTTGATGGCTAAGGGGATAATTGCAACTGTAAAGGAGAGAAAATGGAGCACGGGGGCTAATGTAGACTTTACGTTAAACCTAGGCAGCCCTAGACGTTGGCACAAACTTCCTTTTGTAAGTAAAAGAGTTTTCATTCCACTATCAGAAACTCAAGTAGCCGCCCTAGGAAAACTTAAACGAAAGTGGGGAGAGGAATTAGGAACTTGTGGTTTTACAGTTAATCATCCTAAGAAGCTCGTCACGTGGTACAACTTTTTTCCAACAGGTAGTAAAGATCAAACCCGTTTACCGCAGCAAGGAATTGGCACCAGAGTCCACCAAGGCATTGCACAGTTTATTGCAGAGCATTATGCTGATTACAAGGTTACACACACTGAAGATGTCTTCATGGATAACTCTAGAAAGATGCAACTAAGCAAAATGGGAATTAATCCAGATCAACCTACCCACGTACAAGAATACCTACAACTAGTTAGAGCATATGTAGAGAAAAGAAAAAGAGAAGGCAAGTGGTAGCGTTTAGCTTTCTTTTGACACGCTATTTCTTTTTGGCGCCGCATGCGCTTTCTTCTTTTGGCCACGCCTGGCCTTTTCTTCTTTAGAAAAGAAGAAAAGGCATGGCTGCTACTCCACATCCATTTCTAGTTCGACTTCGCCTGTTCCGCATGGGATGGTTTGGCCGATTATGATGTTTTCGGTTATTCCGCGGAGTTTGTCCTCTTCGCCGTGTATGCATGCGTTTGTTAAGTGTTTGGCGGTTTCTTCAAAAGCTGCACGTGCAAGCACTGAATCCTTCTTGCCTGCGAGTCCGTGGCGTCCGATGCTTTCGATTGCGCCTTTGGAGGTCATTGCATCTGCGATTAGCATGATGTGGCGCATGTCAACGTCCATGTCCTGTGCTTCCATGACCTTGAGAAGTTCGACGATGATTGCGTTTCTTCCAGCTTCGATGCCGAGTACGCGTGAGATTTCAGCGACGTCGTTTGTAGTTGTTTTGCGTGTGTCAACTGCTTCAATTTTGAAAACTTCTTCTAAGTTGCTTCCCTCGGTTGCGAGGGTGTATTCGCTTCCTTCTTTTTCAATTATAATTGCCCTGTTGATGCCGGTTATTCCCTTTAGTAGCACGGTGCGTAGCCGGTTGGTGATTTTCCTTACGTTGCGTAGGGTGTCTACTTTTGGTTTGACGGTTATGGTTTTGCCGCCTTGCCCTTCGTAAGGCGCAACTGCTTTGATTTTTTCAACTGCGCTTTCAATTGAAATCGCGTGTTCTTTGAGCATTTCTTCGTTGAACTTGATTTGGATTGCTTTCTTTTCAAAGTCTTCTTTTACTTCTGCAACTTCTTCTAATGTGACTTGTTCAATTTCAGCTGCGATTTGTTTGGTTTTGTTGTAGTCCTTGTTAAACGGCGCCTTTAGGTAAACTTCCATAACTGGCTTCTTTGGCGCCTTGCGTGCGTCGACGATTTCAACTAAGCGGGTGAAGCCAAGCTGTGCTAGAGACGCTACTCCAGCGTAGTGGAAAGTTCGTAGCGTCATTTGGGTTCCTGGTTCGCCAATGCTTTGCGCTGCAATAACTCCAACTGGTTCGCCGTAGGCGATTTGTTTTCCGCTGGTTATGTCAAGTGCGTCGTCGCCGTATTTGAATTGAATTACCCTTCCTTCTGCGTCGCGTACAGATAAGTCTGATTTTACGATGAAGTCTTGGATTGCATTTACTAACCTGCGTTGCATGTATCCAGTTTTTGCAGGGTTAACTCCCTTGTCAACTACTGAGTCACGTCCTCCTGCTGCGTGGAAGAAGTACTGAACTGGAGTTAAGCCGTCTTTAAACGCGCGGTCTACGAATCCCCTTGCTTGGTCGCTTAAGTCGCCTTTTCTGAAGTGTGGTAAAATTCTCGACTTGTAGCCAGAAGTTGCACGTTTGCCACGAATAGCTTGTTGTCCGACAAGTGCAGCCATTTGGATAACGTTGATTTTACTTCCTCGGGCGCCTGCGTTGGCCATCATGAGTGCAGAGTTTAAGTTAAGCTCCTTGCCGCCTGCAAGCGTCACCCTTGTTTTAATGTGTTGGCTGGCTAGTTTATTGCAAGCTGAACGCGCCTCTTCAAGCACTTCCATTATCTGCTCCTCGAGTGTTTCGCGAAGTGTTTTGCCAGGTTGGCGTTCAAGCGTCTTTTTCCTGTACCGCGAAATGACTATGCGTACTTTCTTCCTTGATTCTTTGACTATTTCCGCGAGTTGCTTTTGTGCAGTTTCGTTTAGGGAATAATCGTCAAGTGAAAGCGACAAGCCGAATAGCTTTACAACTATTGAAGATAACCGAGTTGCTTCGTCGATGTATTTGCGTACAGCATCTGCGCCGTAGGTTAAGAATAAGTCACGCACAATTGCGTTGGACACTTTACTGTCAACTGGCCCGTCTATAAGTTGGCCTTTCTTTATCACTGTTTTGCCTTTAGACTTGTTTGCGAATTCAGCTGAAAAATCTGGCGGTAGGAGCATTGAGTACATCGCTTGTCCAGTGATTTTCTTTCCCTCTATTGGGTTTTCCATTTGGCTTTGGCTTAGTATCTCAAGCGCTTCGTCGCGGTCAAATGAGTAGTCAAAGTTTGTAAGTAAGTATAAGCCGCTGAGGTGGTCGAGTGAAGGTGAGATCAATGGCTTGCCGTGGCGTGGTGAAAGGATCTGGCCTTGTACTTTCATTAAGATCTCGGCTTCGCTTTGTGCCTCTTCGTTTTGCGGCACGTGGACGTTCATTTCGTCCCCGTCGTAGTCAGCGTTGTAAGGTGCACAGTCAGCTACGTTGAAGCGGAAAGTTTTGCCTGGAAGTATCTTAACTTCGTGGCACATCATTGACACCCTGTGCAGTGAAGGCTGGCGGTTGAAGATGACTAAGTCGCCGTTTATAAGTTGGCGTTCGATTTGGTAACCTGGGGCAATTTCTTTAAGCACTTCGTCGAGGTTAGCGGTTGTGAGTTTTTTCCTGCGGTTATCTGGCCGAATTACGTAGTTTATTTTTTCTGGGCTTGCTGCCATGAAGCTCTTTATCAATTCTAGGTTCCACCCAGTTACGCTTACTGGAACGGTTAACTCGCTTGCGATTTCCTGCGGTACTCCAAGCTGGTTAATTGAAAGAGTTGGATCTGGAGAAATAACTGTACGTGCGGAGAAGTTGACACGCTTTCCACTTAAGTTGTAACGGAACCTGCCTTCTTTTCCTTTTAAGCGTTGGAATAAAGTTTTGAGCTGGCGACCGCTCCTGTGACGTGCAGGTGGAATTCCAGCTGTTTCATTGTCATAGTAAGTTACAACGTGGTACTGCAGCAATTCCCATAAGTCTTCGATGATTAACTGTGGGGCGCCTGCGTCTATGTTTTCGCCAAGTCGTTGGTTAATGCGAATGATGTCGACAAGCTTGTGTGTCAAGTCATCTTCACTGCGTTCACCGGTTTCAAGCGTAATCGAAGGCCTGACGTTTACAGGCGGCACTAACAATACAGTAAGTACAGAAAGTTCTGGTCTAATCGCAACGCCGAGTTGTTTTAAGTCCTGGTCTGGAATGCGTTCGAGGCGTTCGCGTGTTTCGTTTGGTAAGAGTTTGCGGTCGCCTTCGTAGTAGTTTGTTGGCTTTACGAATTTAATCACGACTTGCTTTTCACTGCAATGTGGGCACTGGGCTGCGCGTTTGACGCTTTCCAAGTCAGTTGCGTTTGTCATTACCCTTGAACACTTGCGGCAAACTGCCTTGAGGAGCTGGTAGATCATTTTGCCGAATCCAACGTGCACAACTGGGCGTACGAGTTCAATGTGGCCAAAGTGGCCAGTGCATGATTTCATCCTGCCGCCGCATGACTTGCATTTCAAACCCGGGTCAATTACCCCGAGGCGTTGGTCAGCTAAGCCGCCTTGGATTGGGTAGCCGTCTTCGTCGTACGTGTCTGGAACAGTTATTTTGACAGAGCTCATCTTCCTGACTTGTTCAGGGGAAAAGACTGAGAATTCAACTTTTTCAATTAAACGCATTTTTTATTCACACCGAAATTTTTGATATTGATTTTTTTAACTTGTCCCATATTCCACTCCATTTTAGAACGAAGTAAAATGAACCTAGGAATAAGGCAAAGGCAATTACTACAAGTAGAATCGACATTGTGCTGCCGACTATGCCAAACCGGGGCACTAGCAAGGTCAGAATTGCAGCTACGAATAGCACTATTGCTTTGTTCAATTCAGCTGGAAGCACTGCCTTTGTAATTTTTGGTTTTATTGACTTTGTTGATTTTTTAGCCATTGGTTTATTTTCACCGAAGTACGGTTTTGAAATTGCCTCAAGCAATTTCTAACTCCGCTAATCTATGCCTGCGATTTCAATTTTAGCTTTGGAAATATGCCGATGCTTTTCATTTCGTCCAAAAGTAGCTTGAACGCGTAGCTCATTTCAACTTCTTGCACGTCGCCGCTTTCGCACAACGGACAATAGCGACGGTTTTTGTTCTTGTCATGCACTGCAAGTGAACCACAATCGCCACAAACTAACTCCGTTGTTTTATCTGAAGAGTCAATCATCCTTTCCTTTAACAGGGAAGCTGCGCCGTATCCAATGAAGCAGTCCCTTTCCATTTCTCCTAAACGTAATCCACCTTCTCGCGCCCTTCCTTCTGTTGGCTGGTGAGTTAACATTTGAACTGGCCCGCGTGAACGCGCGTGCATCTTAAGCGAAACTAAGTGGTGTAAGCGTTGGTAGTAAATTACGCCGATGAAAATCTTTGCCTTTAACATCCTGCCGCTTACCCCGTCGTAAAGGGTTTCAACTCCAGCAGGGTGGAACCCACGTTCAACTAGTGATTGCTCGAAGTCAGTTTGTGTTTCTCCGCGGAACGAAGTCCCGTTTTTCAACCCGCCGTCAAGGCAAGCTGCTTTTGCTCCAAGCATTTCAAGCAAGTGGCCAGCTGTCATTCTTCCTGGAATAGCGTGCGGGTTAATCATTAAATCCGGAACAATTCCATCTTTTGTAAATGGCAAGTCAGATTGGTCTGAAAGCAATGCAATTACTCCTTTTTGTCCAAACCTCGAGGCGAACTTATCCCCGATTTCTGGGATGTTAGTCTTCCTTACTTTTATCTTGACAAACCTGTTGCCCGACAGTGTTTCAGAGACCATTACACTGTCAACAATACCCTCTTCGTTTGAACGAACTGTAAGTGAACTTTCCCTGCGCTTCTCTGTTTCAACGTCCAACGCACTGATTTCTTTTAAGAAACGCGGAGGCGAAGTTTTGCCTACAAGCACTGAATTTGCCTCTGCTGGCTCTTCAGGTGAAATTAACCCACTTACGTCGAGTTTAGAATAAGCTTCTGGCCCAAGGTACCCCTGCGCGTATTCCTGAGGTATTTCAAAATTGTCACGCTGTCCACCTGGATAACGGCGTTCTTCGTTTTCATAAGTGCGTAAGAAAACGCTTCTTCCAAGGCCACGGTCAATTGCGGATTTGTTAAGCACAATAGCGTCGTTCATGTTGTGGCCAGCGTATGAAAGCACTGCCACTACGAAATTCTGCCCACTTGACCTGCGGTAAATCTCAAGCGAATCATAAACATCAGTTTGTACAATTGGCCGCTGCGGGTAGTAAAGTAAGTAACCGCGAGTTTCTGAACGCAAGTTGAAATTAGAAGCATATAACCCAAGGCTTTGCTTAGTGTGCTGGCTTGCCATTAACACCCTCGGAGCCATGTTGTATTCGGTAAACGGCACTTGGCTTGAGGCAAAACCCAAAATTGCAGCTGGATCAATTTCAAGATGGGTGTATACACGTTCAGTGTTCTGTAAGCTTTCAGAAGTGAGCGCGATAAAAGTATTTTCTTCCTCTTCTGCATCGAGGTATTCAATAGCGCCTTGCTTTACCAAAGCGGCCCAGGATAATTCGCCGCTCTTTACTTTTTGCAAGTGCTCTTGCGTAAACATTGGTTTGTTACCCTTCACAACTATCAACGGACGCCGGCTCCTTCCTTCGTCGGTGTTGATGAAAACTTCGCCAGTTGTAGAGTAAAACGCGACATTAACCTGCGGGTCAAGCTGACCTTGGCGACGTTTTTCGCGTAGCTCCTTTGCCATGCGCTCGCCATTTTCATTGAACCCCATAAACCTGCCGTTGATGTAAACGCTGCTCTTATCCATCTTAATTGAAATGCCAATCTGCTTCAACGCATCTTCAACTTGCTTTTCCCCAGTGCCGTTTGTAACTTCACAGAACAACGCTAAGTTTTTCACTAAACCGCAATTGGGACCTTCTGGAGTTTCGTTTGGATCCAACCTACCAAAGTGAGTCCCGTGTAAGTCACGTGCCTTGTGATGAGGATGCTTCTTTGCAAGTGGGCTTGTAACCCTACGTAGAAATGAAAGTGAAGAGATGTAGTTGTACTTGTCAATTGGCTGGCAAACTCCAGTGTGTCCGCCAACCCAGTTTCCAGTTGCAAACGCGTACTTGATACGATCCGTAAGGGCGTCTGGCCTGACTACGACGAACATTGAAAGCTTGCGTCCACGCACGTTCGCGCGCTCTATTTGGTATGAAATGTCCTTGACAAGGAATTGAAATGCATACTTGAACAGCTCTTCCATTAACTTGCCTGAAATCTTGAGGCGCTTGTTGGCATAATGATCCTTTGACTCGCTTACCCTTTTTCCGTAGGCAACTTTAATTGCACGCTCCGCCATCCTACATAAGTAAAACGCCTTTGCAAGCCGACTGGAATCATCAACCCCGATATGCGGGAATAAATAGTGATCTAGAAGAAGCTCAGCACGGCGAACTTGGTAGTCAACAGGCTGGCCCGGCGCTGCGCGACGGCCAATAACTTCAAGCGCTTCTGCCTTGTTCTTCGCCTCTACAACTTCTAAGTTAAGCAAAACATCGTTCTTAACCTCTGAATCTTCAGAAAACGCTTCCAAGATTTTGTCGGTTTTGTCAAAACCCAATGCTTTCAACACAAGCACAATTTCCAACGTCTTGCTATACGACGGCATTGAAACAGCAATTTTCCCCTCGCTAGTGCGCTCAACAGTGCACCTGCCACGGAAACCCATCCTTGTTGAGAACACTTTTGCCTCAACACTTTCCTTCGCTTTGTCCTTGCTTACCAAAATCCTGTTCGGGGCAAGATCCTCTAAAGTCATGAGGGATTTTTCAGTGCCGTTGATAATGAAGTAACCGCCTTGGTCCATCGTGTCTTCGCCGGCCTTTACAAGCTCGTCGTTTGTCTTGCCATACAAGTAGCAGATCTTGCTCTTGACCATAACTGGAATTTCGCCGACAAAAACATCCTCTGTACGCTTTTCAACTCCTTTGATAATAAGCGTCATTTCTAAAAACAGCGGAGCAGTGTAAGAGAGGTCACGCATGCGCGCTTCCATTGGATACAACGGCCTGCGGGAACCGTCGGCTTCAGTGATCATTGGCTTTTCAACACGAATCTTACCAAGCTTAAGTTGCATGCCTTGAATCTGCGGCTCAATAAGCGGCTGCGAGTCAATAACCTTCTGCATCCCCTCTTCAATAAACTTATTATACGAATCGACAAACTGCTTCGTAAGCGGGTTTTCCTTTAAGTATAACTTTGTCAATTCAGGGTAGTTTTGCGATTGGGTTTGAGATTGCATAAAGTTTATTCACCGAGCACAAGCCTATAATACGGGTTTTCATCACCAGTAACTAAGCTTTTCCTATGGAACTTCACAACGTCGCCCGCCTTGAGCTTAAGAAAAGCAATTGCGGGGTCGCTTGAATTAATCTGCGGGAGCTTGTCAATAGTAATGCCGAAATTATCAGCTAAATTCTTCAAATCAGCAGGAGTTGCAACTTCTACTTTTGGAACTAAAACGTGGTCAAGCTGCTTAGCTTCAACAACTGGAAGTTCAACTTTTGACTTTTTCTTAGCTTTAACAGGTACCTTTCCAGCCATAAATTTAAACGCCTTTTAATCCCCTTTCAACCAACTAACTGACGCTTTTGCCATTCAGCACAACAGCACGAAAAAACAGGGTTAGAACTAAGTAAGAAAAAACGCTTATCTAAAGATGGAATAGCCTCAAACCCAATAATCGCCCACAAACTTACAATGAATACGCTAGTGCTTCCAAACAGCAAAGTTGGTAATACTAATTTTGCACGGCAAAGCTTAAAAAGTTACCGCTCCACACCATTTTAGAACAATTTTAGATGATTCTACAAATAACAGTCACAACCAACGCCGCCAAAGAAGAAATACAGGTAAAAGACGGCGCGTTAAAAGTCAAAGTTCGTGCAAAGCCAATTGCCGGCGAGGCGAACAAAGCAGTTACAGCTGCATTAGCGAAGCATTTCAACGTGGCAGAAAGTAAAGTGAAAATAATCCGCGGGTTGAAAAGCAGGAAAAAAGTGGTTGAAATTAACTAGCGTGTTTCAAAATCCTCACAATTCCCTTCGCAAAGTTTGCAATGGATGCATAAATACTCACAATTTCTTCGTTAATTCCAACGCCGCTTTTCTCACATCTTGCGCTTCATAGATTGCCCTTCCTATTATCGCGTGCCACTTGTTACCCGCAGCAGCGGCAGCTTCGGTAACGTCTCCGCCTTGTGAGATGAAACCCGGCGCGTGGAAAACGGGGTCAACGCCTTTGCTTTCCAACAGCGTTTTAATTTCCTTTATTTTATCCGGCTTATTCCCAGGCACAACGAACTCCGTTACACCTAAATCAGCTGCAATGGAATAAACTTCTTCAACAGCTTCGTCTGCAATGAACCCGCCTTCGCTACGCAAGTATTTGGGATGCGTCATTAAACCGCCAACGATTACACCGAGCTTTTCCGCTTGGCAAGCTTTGATCCACGCGTTTTCAGTTTCTGGTCCAGACTGGCACATTAAGATCACCGCGTCAACTCCGGCATTTTTGCACGTAGTTGCGAATAGTTTTCCAGTGTCTGGAATGTCTGTGCCAGCTTTTTGGTGGTCGTAGATAATTGGCTTCGCTGAATACCTTTTACAAACTTCAACTACTTTTGGCAACCCATTTGCAAGTGCTAAGCCAAACCCTATTTTGTAAGCGCCAATTGCACTGATGTCAGCGGTTTCTCGCACGATTTCTTCAAACTTCTCCAAATTTACATCGCACGCAATTACAATGCTCTTGTCGCGGTTAATTATAGACATATTTTTTACACTTTTTATTATTTTTACAGTTTTAACTTTTCTACGCAGTAGCGGTTGAAATACTCTTGAACAGCTGCGGTTATTTCTGCGG
>OBEQ012764512.1_pt1 | contig 14380 bp, 13 predicted proteins | sample 1670901 | NCBI WGS metagenome assembly OBEQ01 (sample SAMEA104232315, study PRJEB22302) | groundwater metagenome | biome: forest; feature: aquifer; material: groundwater | place: USA | collected 2011-08-07 | depth 5.4 m
GATGTTCCCCAACGCGCGGTGGCTGCGGAACCTGACCGTCGACGTGCTCATGAAGCTGCCGCTGACGAAGTTCTACTTCTTCCCGTGGTTCCTGGCCAAGGGCTACCTGAACATCTTCCGCGTGTACCCGCTGAAGCTCTCGCTGTCCAGCCTCGCGCGCAACGTCTGGTACAGCATCCAGCGCGAGTGGCGGAAGCGCTCGCCCGACAAGCTGATGTACCGGAAGCAGGTCCACCTGGACCGGCCGACCGTGCAGACACTGGGCGGGCCGCCGCCGCAGGCGTAGCCCGCCGCCGTTTGCGGCTCGGGGCGTCGTGAAGGGCGTCTTTTTTACGCCGCCCCTCGCGAGACGGTAGTAGAATCACGCCGATGCGGGTGCTGATCACGGGTATCACCGGGTTCGTCGGGAGTCACCTCGCGGAGTTCGCGCTCGCCCAGGGGGCCGAAGTCTTCGGCTCCAGCCGATGGCGGAGCAAGACCGAGAACATCGAGCATCTCCGCGATCGCATCGCGCTCGTCGAGTGCGACCTGCATGACTTGTCCTCGGTGCATCACCTGCTGGAAGTCTCGACCCCGGAGCTCGTGTTCCACCTCGCCGCCCAGAGCTTCGTCCAGGCGTCGTGGCATTCGCCCGCCGAGACCCTGAACAACAACGTCATCAGCCAGGTGAACCTTCTCGAGGCCCTGCGACTGGGCAAGAGCGAGGCACGGTTCCTCGTGATCGGGTCGAGCGAGGAGTACGGTCTCGCCTACGAGCACGAGCTCCCCATCCGGGAGACGAATCCCCTGCGGCCGCTCTCGCCCTATGCGGTGAGCAAGGTCGCCCAGGACCTGTTGGGGTATCAGTACTTCATGAGCTACCGGATGCCGATCGTCCGGTCGCGGGGCTTCAACCACGAGGGACCGCGCCGGGGGGACGTCTTCGTCACGTCGAACTTCGCCCGTCAGATCGCCGAGATCGAGGCGGGGCTCTGCGCGCCCGTCGTATTCGTGGGGAACCTCACGGCGCGGCGAGACTACACGGACGTGCGCGACATCGTCCGCGGCTACTGGCTGCTGATGCTCAAGGGTGAGCCGGGCGAGGTCTACAATCTCGCCTCGGGACGCGCGTGGGCGATCCAGGAGATCCTCGATTTCCTCCTCGGCGAGTCGCGCGTCAGGCCGATCGTGGTGAAGGAGGATCCGGCGCGCCTGCGGCCGTCCGATGTGCCGGTGCTGGTCGGTGACGCCGGAAAAGCGCACAACGCCGTCGGCTGGAGCCCGGCGATCCCGTTCGAGCAGACGCTGCGTGACTTGCTCGGCTACTGGCGGCACCGAGTCGCCAGCACCCCGACATGACCGATCCGCGGGCACCGGGGATTCCCGACCGAGTCGCCGTCGTCGGCCTCGGGTACGTCGGCCTCCCCCTTGCCCTCGCGTTCGGGCGGCGCCTCGCCACGATCGGGTTCGATCTCGACCTCCGCCGGATCAAGGACCTCCGGGACGGTCAGGACCGAAACGGGGAGCATGGCGAGGATGCCATCCGGGCGTCCGCCGTCGACTTCACCGACGATCCCCGGCGGCTGGGGAACGCTTCGGTCATCATCGTCGCCGTCCCCACTCCGATCGACGACCACAAGCGTCCGGATCTGACGCCGCTCCTCGAAGCCACGCGCCTCGTCGGCGCGAACATGTCTCGCGGAGCCACGGTGGTGTACGAGAGCACGGTGTACCCCGGCCTCACCGAAGAACGCTGCGTCCCGATGCTCGAGGAGACCTCGGGCCTGCGGGCGGGCATCGATTTCACGATCGCCTACTCGCCGGAGCGGGTGAACCCGGGTGATCAGGCGCATTCGATCGAGAACGTCGTCAAGGTAGTTGCCGCGCGGGACCACACCACCCTCGACCGGGTGGCCGCGCTCTACGAGCTGATCGTGCTGGCCGGCGTTCACCGGGCCCCGGACATCAGGTCCGCCGAGGCGGCCAAGGTGATCGAGAACGTGCAGCGCGATCTCAACATCGCGCTCATGAACGAGCTCGCCATCCTCTTTCACCGCCTGGGAATCAACACGCAGGAGGTTCTCCGCGCCGCCGGGACGAAGTGGAACTTCCTTTCCTTCCAGCCGGGCCTCGTGGGAGGACACTGCATTCCGGTCGACCCCTACTACCTGACCTTCAAGGCCGAGGAAGTCGGATATCACCCGGACGTCATTCTCGCTGGCCGCCGGATCAACGACACCATGGGCCTTTACGTGGCTCGGGAGACCATCAAGCTTCTGATCCGCGCCGGCTGCGCGGTGAGGGGAGCCCGCGTCCTGGTCCTCGGGTTCACCTTCAAGGAGAACATCCGCGACGTCAGGAACACGCGCGTGATCGATGTCGTCCGCGAGATGGAGAGTTACGGCGTCGAAGTCGTCGTGCACGACCCGCTTGTCGAGTCTGAGCGGATCGGACGCCTGGGGATCGTCGCCGTCGACGACCCGGCCGCGGGAGGCGACGGCTTCGACGGACTCGTGGTGGCCGTGCCGCACCGGGCATTCCGCGACCGCTCCTCCCGCTGGTTCCTGGACCTGGTCAGCCGGGGCCCCGGCGGGGGCGTCATCGTCGACGTGCCGTCGATCCTCCCGCGTGACGCCATCACGGCAGCGGGCGCGCTCTACTGGTCACTATGAAGGAGCGCTGGTCGGGCAGGGTCAAGGTTCTCGGCGGGTGGCCTTGTCGGCGGGCGGGGCAGGCCCTGCTCGCGGCGCTCCGGGTCGAGCGGAAGACCGAGGGATACGAGATCGATCTCGTCCGCCTGGGACGAGTGGCGGGCGTACTGCTGGGCGTTCTCTTCGTCGGCGTCCACTTGGTGATCCTCGTCGTCACGATGTTCGACTTCCCGCTACTCTCTCCGCGGACGAACGTGGAGGAGCAGCTCAACTACTATCAGGCGGCCCGCAACTTCAACGCCTACGGCTTCGCCAACTCCGGCTTCCTGCAGGACCTGGCGACCAGCTCGAGCGCCGCGCATCACCCGTTCGTGTACGCTCACCAGCCGCCTGGGCCGGAGATCGCGGTGGCATTGCTCACCCGGCTCGTGGGGGAACGCTATGCGCTGATCCGCCTCGCGTTCGCGCTCCTCTTCTGCGCCGGCGTCGTCCAGTTCGTGCGCTTCGCGAATCTCGTCCTCGGTCGCGTCACCGTCCCGGCCTCCGGGATGGTGCTAATGTTCCTGGCCCCCTTCGTGATGTACAGTGCGGACCATCCTGCCTTGAGCCTCTTCCCGCTGTTCGCGTTCTCGCCACCGCTGGCGCTCGAGGGCTATTACGCGACGGGCCAGCGGCGGCGGCTGCTGGAGGCCTTGGCGATGGTGTTCGGCGCCTCGCTCTACCTCATGTACCAGCAGCTTCTCCTGGTGCTGCTCGTGTGGGCACTGCTCGCGTGGACCGGGCTCGTGCGCGCCACGCGTCTGCACCTCCTCGCGGTCGGCGCCGCCGCCTTGGCCGGAGTCGCGCTACACGCCGTTCAGGGGCTGCTCTACTTCGGCCCGGCCGTCTTCGCCCGCGAGCTCTTCATCGCCCTCTCCAACCGGGTGTCGGGGACGCCGTCCTACGAGGCGGTCGCCGGCTTCTACCGGTCCATCGACGCCGTCCAGCACGGCCGCCATCACCTGCAGGCCGCCCGCGTGCTGGCCGCGCTCGCCGGGGCCCTCGACTATCCGGGGCGAGCCGCCAGCGGCATCGCAGCGCTGGCCGCGATCGGGGTCGTTCTCGCCCGCCACAGCCGGCTCGACCCGGGGAACGCGCGCCTGACGCTCCAAGCCCGTGCCCTGAGCGAGCTGGCTGGCTCCAGACGTGTGCAGGGGGTCCTGCTCCTCGGGGGAAGCATCGTCGCCGGCACCGCGGTCGCCCTCCTCCTGCTGCCAGCCTACGCGAGCGACTACGGACTGCAGGGGGCCAGCCAATTCTATCTGGCGATCCTGGGGGCGGGTGCCTTCTCGCTGCTCGCCTGCGAGGTCGGGCGAGCCTGGCGGCCTGGCTCGGACTCGCCGGGGTGGTCGGCCGCCCGGGCCGTGCTCGTCGTCGTCGCGCTGACGCTGCTGATCAAGCTCGCCGCGTGGCAGGTGCAGGCGATGCGGGAGTTCGCCGAGACCGCAGCCGGAGGAAACCGGTTCGCGTCCCTGGTCGAGCTCGAGCGCTACGTCGGGGGCCGGGTCGCGATGACCAACGTCAACTCGACCACCGTGGGCTTCTTCTCGCGCGAGGCGGTATTCGGCGGTTGCGAAGACCGCGCCGTCGCCCCGGACGGGCGGCCGTCGCTCGCCGGGTGCTACACGGCATACTTGCGGGGCTACGGGCGCTCCGTCGCGCCCGAGCCAGCGCGCTACGTCCTCGTTCGCGCCGCCGAGCTCTTTCCCGGGTTCAGTCAGTGCCGCGAGGAGTGCCTCGCGCGTCTCTACGAGCGCACGGCCCTCCGTCACCCGGTCCTGTTCGAGAATCGCGCCTTCGCGGTCTTCGATCTCAGCGCGTCCCCGCCGGCGGGCCGGGGGCGCGAGGGCAAGTGGGATCGGTCATGAGCGACGGCTCACGGCGCGTCACCGTCTTCGTCCCGGCCTACAACGAGGCCGCGAACCTCCAGGGCGCGGTCGAGGACGTGCTTGCGGCCACCGCGAAGCTGGACGACTTCGAGGTCATCGTCGTCGACGACGGGAGCACCGATGGCACCGGGGCGGTCGCCGACGGCCTGGCCCGGACCGATGCGCGGATCCGCGTGATCCACCACGGCGCCAACCTCGGGCTCGCCGCCGGGTACCGGCGCGGGCTCGCCGAGGCCCGAATGCCGTTCTTCACGTTCGTGCCGGGCGACCGCGAGGTCAACGGCGAGTCCATCCGGAACATCCTGGCGGCCGTGGGCTCGGCGGACATCGTCGTCCCTTATCACGCGAACATGGGGGCGCGGCCGTGGCACCGGCGGTTCCTGACGCGGACCTCGACGGCGCTCCTGAACGTACTGTTCCGGAATAAATTGCGGTATTATCAGGGACCGTGCGTATACCCTACGGCTGTGGCTCGAACCATACCCGCCACGACCAAGGGCTTCTTCTTCCTTGCCGAGATGCTCGTCCAGGCGCTAAGGCGAGGTCACTCGTTTGTTGAAGTCGGTCTCATCCACCAGGAACGGGCGCACGGGCGGTCCAAGGCAGTGACCCTCTCCAACATGGCGCGAGCGCTCCAGACCGTGCTCCGGCTCTGGTGGACCGTACGTGTCGCCCCGCCGTCGAACCCCCAGAGAGAGACTGCCGCGTGAACACAGACCTGAGATCCGTGCTGGTGACCGGTGGCGCCGGATACGTCGGAGCCGTGCTCGTGCCGAAGCTGCTCGCGCAGGGCTACCGGGTGAAGGTGCTCGACCTCTATCTTTTCGGCGACGACGTGCTCCCCAAGGGCCATCCCGCCCTGGAGGAAATCCGCGGCGACATCCGCAACCACGGCCTCCTGCGGGCGGCCCTCCGCGGGGTCGACGCGGTGATTCACCTCGCCTGCATTTCCAACGATCCGAGCTTCGAGCTCGACCCCGCGCTCAGCCGCTCCATCAACTACGACGCCTTCGAGCCGCTCGTCGCGATCTCGCGGGACAGCGGCGTGGGCTGCTTCGTGTACGCCTCGACCTCGAGCGTGTACGGAGTGAGCGACATGCCGAACGTGACCGAAGACCACCCGCTCGTCCCTTTGACGGACTACAACAAGTACAAGGGAATGTGTGAGCCGGTCCTGGCCCGCTACCAGGCCGACGGGTTCACCACCATCACCATCCGGCCGGCGACGGTGTGCGGTTACTCGCCCCGCCTGCGACTGGATCTGAGCGTGAACATCCTCACGAACCTCGCGGTCACCAACCGCAAGATCACGATTTTCGGCGGGAGCCAGAAGCGGCCCAACATCCACGTCGAGGACATCGCGGACCTCTACGTGGACCTGCTGACGATGCCGTCCCCGCTGATCGCCGGCAAGATCTTCAACTGCGGGTACCAGAACCACACCGTAGCCGAGCTGGGCCAGATGGTGCACGAGACCGTGCTGCGGGAGATGCCCCACCTGGCGCCGATCGAGATCACCACGTCCCCGAGCAACGACCTGCGCTCCTACCACATCTCGTCGGAGAAGATCGCGCGTGAGCTGGGCTGGAAGCCGAAGCGGACGGTGGAGGATGCCGTGGTCGACCTGTGCCGGGCGTTCCAGGCGGGCAAGATTCCGAACCCGATGACGGACATCCGGTACTACAACGTCAAGGCGGTCCAAGCGGCGAAGCTGACGTGAAGCGCGCGATCGTCACGGGTGGTGCCGGCTTCATCGGCAGCCACATGGTCGATCTCCTCCTCGACCGCGACTTCGAGGTCCGGGTGATCGACAACCTGGCTACCGGGCACCTGGCGAACCTGCTGGAGCATCGAGGCAACCCGCGCCTCCGCTTCGAGCAGATCGACATGTGCGATCTGCCCGCCTCCGCCCCCGTCTTCCGCGACGTGGACTTTGTGTTCCACTTCGGCGGGATCGGCGACATCGTGCCCTCGATCGAGCGCCCCCTGGACTACATGCGCGCCAACGTCAACGGCACCCTGGCCATGCTCGAGGGGAGCCGGCTCGCGCCGGTCAGGAAGTTCGTGTATGCGGCCTCGTCGTCGTGCTTCGGGCTGGCCGAGGTCCCGACGCCGGAGGACGCCCCGATCCGGCCGGAATACCCCTACGCCCTGAGCAAGTACCTCGGCGAGCTGGCGACGCTCCACTGGGCGCAGGTGTACCGGTTGCCGGCGACCTCGATTCGCATGTTCAACGTGTACGGGCCGCGGGTCAGGACGACGGGCGTGTACGGGGCGGTGTTCGGCGTGTTCCTCGCCCAGAAGGCCAACGGGAAGCCGTTGACGGTCGTCGGGGACGGCACGACGCGACGCGACTTCGTCTACGTCACGGACGTCGTGCGGGCGTTTCTGCTCGCGGCGGAGTCCCCCCTGACGGGGGAGGTCTTCAACCTCGGCGCCGGCAATCCGCAGTCCATCAACCGCCTCGTGGAGCTCATCGGAGGGCCGGTGGTCCGCGTGCCGAAGCAGCCCGGGGAGCCGGACTGCACGTGGGCGGACACCAGCAAGATCGCGCGGTCGCTGGGGTGGAAGCCGCGGGTCTCGTTCGAGGACGGCGCGGAGATGCTCCGGCACATCGAGGAGTGGCGGGCGGCGCCACTGTGGACGCCCGAGTCCATCGCGGCGGCGACGAGGACGTGGTTCACCTACCTCTCACCCGGGTCGTAGGGAGGGTCGCGCATGTTCCGGCACAAAATCAAGACTCGCGAAGAGCTGGCCGAGGCGATCGGGCCTCGCCCGCGGGCGAAGACCGTGATCATGTGCCACGGCGTCTTCGACATCGTGCACCCCGGCCATCTCCGGCACCTCATGTACGCCAAGCAGAAGGCCGACGTCCTCGTGGCCAGCGTCACCGCGGACGTCCACATCCTCAAGGCGGACCATCGCCCCTACGTGCCCCAGGAGCTCCGCGCCCAGAACCTCGCCGCGCTCGAGATGGTCGACTACGTGATCATCGACCCCCACCCGACACCGATCGACAACATCCGGTATCTCCAGCCCGACTATTTCGCCAAGGGCTACGAGTACTTCGCAGGCGCGATCCCGCCGAAAACGCAGGCGGAGATCTACGCCCTCGAAGCCTATGGCGGCGAGATCGTCTTCACGCCGGGCGACGTCGTCTACTCGTCCTCGAACCTCATCGAACTCCAGGCGCCGAAGATCGCCATCGACAAGCTCCTGAGCCTCATGGAGTCGGAGGGGGTGGACTTCGCCGACCTCCGGAAGGCGATCCACAGCCTGTCGGGAATCAAGGTGCATGTCGTCGGCGATACGATCGTCGACGGATACAGCGAGTGCACCCTCCTGGGTGCGGCCTCCAAGTACCCGACGTTCAGCGTGCGGCTAGAGCGCACGGATCTGTTCACGGGCGGCGCCGGCATCGTCGCGCGGCATCTGAAGAGCGCCGGCGCCCAGGTGTCGTTCTCAACGGTCCTCGGAGACGACCAGCGGAAGGACTTCGTCTTGAAGGAGCTGACGGAGGTGGGCGTGGTCTGCCAGCCGGTCATCGACCGCACCCGGCCCACCACCTACAAGGAGCGCTTCACCGCGGCCGGTCACAAGATGCTCCAGGTCGACCAGGTCGACAACCGCCCGATCTCCGAGCGGAACCTGCGCACCATCTGCGAGAGCCTGCGCGCTAGCGAGGCCGACGTCGTGATCATGAGCGACTTCCGGCATGGGATCTTCAACCGCGATTCGATCGGTCGCCTCGTGGCCGAGATCCCGGCCGGACCGCTCAAGGTCGCCGACAGCCAGGTCTCCAACCGCTGGGGCAACATCCTCGACTTCGCCGACTTCGATCTCATCACGCCCAACGAGCGGGAGGCGAGGTTCGCCCTCGCCGACCAGGATACGATCGTGCGCCCGCTCGCGCTCAACCTGTTCCGCCAGGCCCGGTGCCGCAACCTCATCCTCAAGCTGGGAGAGCGCGGTACCATCACCTACCGGCGGCCGGGAAACGAGCCCCGCGACTTCTTCACCCTCGACAGCTTCGTCGACCGGCTCGTGGACCCGATCGGCGCGGGGGACGCCCTCCTCGCCTACGCGTCGCTGGTCCTGGCCGCGACGGGCAGTCTCGTGGTGGCGTCGATCCTCGGCTCCGTCGTAGCGGCGGTGACGTGCGAGCGGCAGGGGAACGTGCCGGTGTCCCCGGCCGAGGTCGAGGAGAAGATCGACGGTCTGGAGCGGCGCGCCCGCTACGCATGAAATATCTGCTGGTCGGGTTCGGCAACATCGGCGCCAAGCGAAAGGCCGCCCTGGGCGGCCGCTGCGTGGCCACGGTCGACCCCTTCAATCCCGCCGCCGACTACCGGACGCCGGCCGACTGCCCGCCCGACCGCTACGACGCGGTCGTCCTGTCCGTCCCCAACGAGGTGAAGCTGGAATTGCTCGAGTACTTCCTCGAGCGCGGCAAGCACGCGCTGGTGGAGAAGCCGTTGATCCTCGAGGAGGGGGCCGCGGCGTCCCTCCGGAGGCGGGCGGAGCGAACGGGCGCCGTCTGGTACACGTCCTACAACTTCCGCTTCGAGCCCAACGTGATCGCGCTGAAGCGCGCGCTCGAAGCCGGAACGTTGGGCCGAATCTACCGCGTGCGGATGTTCTACGGCAACGGCACGGCCGGGAGCATCGCGGGCACCTGGCGCGACAGCCGCTACGGCGCCCTGGAGGACCTAGCCACGCATCTCATCGACCTCACGGGCTTCGTTTTCGGCCGGTTCGGCAGCGAATTCCGCGTGTGGGAGCGGCGCGGCTATGAGCTGAAGGGCATCGACCACTGCATCCTCGCCACGACCGATCGCAGCGTCGTCATCGAGTGCAGCTTCCTCTCCTGGAAGAACCGCTGGCGCATCGAGGTGACGGGCGAGCACGGCGCCCTCGAGATGGACGGGCTCACCAAGTGGGGCGTCAGCGAGCTCGTCCGGTGGTGGCGGCAGCGGCCTAGCGGCGTCCCCGAGGAGCGGCGCGAGGTGGTGCGCGGCCCCGACCCCACCTGGGCCGCGGACCTCGACCACTTCGAGGCGTGCGCGGCGGCGGGCGCGACGTCCTGCGAGAACGATCTCTGGCTCTCCCGCACCATCGCGGCGGCGGCGACGGCGCCGCTGGAGGGAAGCGCGTGAGCGCGGCTCCGACCGGTTTCCTGGGGCTGTCCCACCTGGGAATCGTCTCGAGCGTCGGCTGGGCGTCTTTCGGGCAGCCGGTGGCCGCCGTCGACCTCGACCGCTGCGCGGTACTCGATCTCGCCCGCGGGCGTCTGCCGGTCCACGAGCCGGGGCTCGACCAGCTCTTCGAGCGAGCGCGGGCGTCGATGACGTTCTCGACGGATCCGGCGGCGCTCGCCGCATGTCCGCTCGTGATCGTGACCCGGGACGTGCCCACCGACGCGGCAGACGCGAGCGACCCCTCGGTCGTGCTCGACCTCGTTGATGCGGCGCTGCCACACCTGCGGCAGGACGTCATCGTCGCGGTGATGAGCCAGGTGCCTCCCGGTTTCACGCGCCGGCTCGCGGGCCGGATTCGGGCCCGCCGGCCGGATCTGCGGTGCGGCCTCTATTACTGGGTCGAGACGCTGATCTTCGGCAACGCCATCGAGCGGTACCTCAAGCCGGAGCGGCTGATGATCGGGTGCGCGGACCCCGCGGCACCGCTTCCGTCGGTGCTCGAGGCCGGCCTCCGCCGCTTCGGCTGCCCGGTGTTCCCGATGGCCTACGAGAGCGCCGAGCTCACCAAGACGGCGATCAACCTCTATCTGTGCGCCGCCGTGACCTACGCGAACACCCTGTCCGACCTGTGCGAGCAGGTGGGAGCCGGCTGGGCGGAGATGATGCCCGCGCTGCGCCTCGACCACCGGATCGGCCCGACCGCGTACATCCGGCCGGGGCTGGGAATCGCCGGGGGCAACCTCGAGCGCGACATGATCACGCTCCGCGACCTCTGTCGCGCCACCGGGGTCGACGGTGCGTTCATCGAGACGATGGTCGACTACAACGCCCGCCGCCACCAGTGGGTGCACCGGAAGCTCCGCGAGCACGTGTTCGCGGAGACCCCGTCGCCGACGATCGCGGGGTGGGGGCTGGCCTACAAGAAGAACACGCGCTCGACGAAGAACTCCATGGCCCTCAGGGTGATCGGGGAGCTGGGTGGGCAGGCCGACGTGCGGGCCTGGGACCCGGTGGTCCTGGCGGACGACGTGAGCGTTCCCGTCAAGGTCGTCGCGCACCGGGACGAGGCCCCCGTTGGGGCCGACTGCCTGCTGATCCTCACCGAGTGGGAGGAGTTCGCCCTCCCCAGAACGGAGGCGCTCCACGCGATGCGGCGTCCGGTCGTCATCGACTGTGTCGGGGGGGTCGACGTCGGCCGCGCGGATCTCCGGGGAGTGCGGTACATCACGATGGGGCGCCCGGCCTGAGCGTGAAGCGGCGGGCGGTCTTCCTGGATCGGGACGGCGTGCTGGTCGAGACGCTCGTGCGCGGGGACCGGGCCTACGCGCCGGTCTCGCTGGAGGAGTTCCGGATCGTCGGGGACGCGGCGGCGCAGCTCGGACGGCTGCGGGGTGCCGGTCTCGTCCCTATTGTCATCACCAACCAGCCCGAGGTCGGCCGGGGGCTCATCAGCCCCGCCGTCCTCGAGGAGATGCACCGCCGGCTCCGGGCCGCGGCGCCGGTCGACGACATCTTCGTCTGCCCCCACCCCGTCGACGGCGTCTGCGAGTGTCGCAAGCCGCGGCCGGGCATGCTGCGGGACGCGGCGGCCAGGTGGGACATCGACCTGACCCGCTCGTTCGTCATCGGCGACCGCTGGCGCGACATCGACGCCGGGCGCGCGGTCGGCTGCTTCACCGTCCTGCTCGACCGGCCGTACAGCGATTGCCCGGCTCCCGACGCGCGCGCCGACGATCTCGGGGGTGCGACCGACACCGTGCTCCGGGTACTGGAGGGACAGACCGGATGAGATTCGTTCGGCAGTATCTCGAGGAGGTGGTGCAGGTCGCGCGCGGGATCGACGCCGAGTCGGTCAGCCGGGTCATCGACGTCCTGTGCGGCGTCCGTGCGGCGGGGGGCCGGCTCTTCATCCTCGGGGTCGGGGGCAGCGCCGGCAACGCGTCCCACGCCGTCAACGACTTCCGGAAGATCGCCGGATTCGAGGCCTACGCGCCGACCGACAATGTCTCCGAGTTGACGGCCCGCATCAACGACGAAGGCTGGGACACCTCGTTCGCGAACTGGCTGAAGGGGAGCCGTCTCCGCGAGCAAGACTGCGTGCTGGTGTTCTCGGTGGGCGGCGGCGACGCCGAGCGCGGCGTCAGCGTCAACCTCGTGCGCGCGATCGAGTACGCGAAGAGCGCGGGGGCCCGCGTCTGTGGGATCGTCGGGCGCGCGGGCGGGTTCACGGCCACGATGGCCGACGCGTGTGTTATCGTGCCGACGGTGAACCCCCAGACGGTCACGCCGCACACCGAGGTCTTCCAGGCCGTGCTCTGGCACCTGCTCGTCTCCCATCCGCGCCTGCAGACGGCGCCGACGAAATGGGAGAGCCTGGCTCGATGAGCCTGCCGTCCCGCGTGGTGATCCTCGGCGTGACGGGTCACCTCGGCGCGGCCCTGCGGCCCCGCCTCGAGCGCGAGCTGGGCGTCGAGGTGGTCGGGCATTCGGCGAAGACCCTCGACCTGACCAGGCAGGATGCGTTCCGCGTGCTGGACGGGGTGCTCGGACCGGAGACGGCCCTCGTGTTCGCGTCCGCGCTCACGCCCGATCGAGGCCAGACGCTCGACACCTTCACGGCCAACGTCACCATGGCCGTCAACGTCGCCCGGTATCTCGAGTCGCACCCGGTCGGCCGGTGCGTGTACGTAAGCTCGGACGCCGTGTACGGCTTTGACTTCAATCCGGTCACGGAGGCCACGCCGGTGGCGCCCAGCGGCTCCTACGCCCTCGCCAAGTACACGTGCGAGCGGATCATGGAGCTGGTGGCGGGCGCCCGCTCCGTCCCGCTGCTCTCGCTCCGGGTGACGGGGGTCTTCGGTCCGGGCGATCCGCCCTCCGCCTACGGCCCGAATGCCTTCGCGCGCTCGCTGGCCCGTGATCGGACGATCCGTCTCTTCGGAGGCGGCGAGGAGGAGCGCGACCACGTCTACGTCGACGACGCGGCCCGCGTGACGGTCGGGCTGATGCGGGCGGGCGCCACCGGCGTCTTCAATGTGGCGACCGGCGAGAGTCGCTCGTTCGCGGACATCGTGGAGACGGCGAGGGGGCTGGTCCCGTACGACTTCACCGTCGGCTCGGTTCCCCGCAAGGGAGCCGTCACCCACCGCCGCTTCGACACGGCGCGCCTCCGGCAGGCGGTGCCGGGCCTCACGTTCACGCCCTTCAAGGAGGCGCTGGCCGCCACCCTCCGCGAGTTCGGGGCGCTCTGATGCGCGAAGTGAACCTGCTCGACCGGTATCCGAGAGCGAAGCGCAACATCGCCGCCAGAGAGGCGGCGGTGCCCTGCCAGCGGGAGATCGCCAAGCGGTTCGGCCGGGAGTATTTCGACGGGGATCGCGGTCAGGGCTACGGCGGGTATCGCTACGACGGGCGATGGGTCCCGATCGCCGAACGGATGCGTGACTTCTACGGCCTCGGGCCGGGCACGCGGATCCTCGACGTCGGCTGCGCCAAGGGTTTCCTGCTGCACGATTTTCGGGCCGTCGTCCCGGGCGCGCAGGTGGCTGGCGTCGACCTCTCCCCCTACGCGGTCGAGCACGCGATGGACGACGTGAAGCCGTGGATCGTGGTGGGATCGGCCGACGCGCTACCGTTCGTTGACAAGTCCTTCGACCTGGTCATCTCCATCAACACCGTGCACAATCTCGAGCTCGACCGCTGCGTCGAGGTGATCCGGGAGCTGGAGCGGGTGAGCCGCGGCGGCAAGTACCTCCAGGTCGACTCGTATCGGACGGACGGGGAGCGCGAGCGGTTCGAGCGCTGGCAACTGACGGCGGTGACGCACTTCGACCCCGCCGGCTGGCGGCGCGTGCTCGAGCAGGCCGGCTACACCGGAGAATACTACTGGACGATCACGGAATGACGGCGGGCGTGGTCGCGCTGGAGCAGCTCCTCGCGTGCCCGCAATGCCACGGGGCGCTGGAGCGGGTCGGGGAGGGGCTCCGGTGCGGGCTGGTGGGCTGCGGCTTCGAGGCGGCGATCGTCGACGGCGTGGTGAACGTGCTGCCCGCGGGCGCGCGGCGCTCCTTCTTCGACGACCACTACCCCGTCATGATGCACGGCTCCGGCGAGCCCCGCTCGCCCCGGACCTTCTATGCCCAGCAGGCGCGGGCGCTGCGGGAGCGGCTGCGGGAGGCCCGGATGATCCTGGACGTGGGCTGCGGGCCGAAGCTCGAGTACGAGCGGCCGCCGGGCTGCCTCCTGATTGGCATCGACCTCTCGTACGAATCGCTCCGTCACAACCAGGACGTCGACGTCCGCCTGCACGGGTCGGCGACGAACCTGCCCCTGCCCGCGCGCTCGCTGGACGCGATCGTGTGCTTCTACTCGCTGCATCACCTGGTCGGGCAGACCGTGCGGGAGAACGAGGCGCTCGTGCGGACGGTCCTCCGCGAGTTCGGGCGGGTCCTCCGATCGGGCGGCCACCTGTTCGTGTTCGAGGTCGCGCCGTGGTGGCCCGCGTGGCAGGCCCAGCGCCTGGTCTGGAACTTCGCGCGGCGGCGGCTCGGGCGCTCGCTCGACATGTTCTTCTGGTCGCGGCGGACCCCGGAAGCCCTCGCCGCCGGGCCACCGCCGCCCGGCC
>OBEQ013044691.1_pt1 | contig 14380 bp, 13 predicted proteins | sample 1670901 | NCBI WGS metagenome assembly OBEQ01 (sample SAMEA104232315, study PRJEB22302) | groundwater metagenome | biome: forest; feature: aquifer; material: groundwater | place: USA | collected 2011-08-07 | depth 5.4 m
CGTACTTCCGCAGGAGCTTTTCGGGCTCGAGGAGGTCGTACTCGTAGTTCTGCTCCACAACGTTCACGCGCGACGGCTCGGTCAGCGAGCGGAAATGCACCGTCGCCGGATTCACCGTGGCAGCGATGTCCATGAAATGCAGATCTGACGTCCCGCGTGCGATCTGAAGGTTGCGAACGTCCCGGACGAGCGCGATGTCCGAGTTGTAGATCGTGACGGCAAGCTCCGCCTGGTCGTCGAGCGTAGTCGTCGTCGCCGAACCCTGCGCTACGGCCGGAGCAGCTGATGGCGTTGCGGCGGGTTGGAGAGGTACGACGGCAGTGATGGCGAGAATAAGCGGCGCAAACCAGAATCGTGCAGACATGTGATGGCTCCTTCTGTCCTTAGAACGGAGCCGGCCGGAATTCTTGCGGCTAGGGGCGCTGCCAGGTAGCGCCGCCGTCCGAAGTGCTGAAAATCCGGCCGTCTGCAGTGGAGACCGAGGCCGTTCGCGCGTCGGTAGCCTCGACGGCTGACAAATCCGTGATCTCGGGAAACGCCACACGCCGCCAGCTGCGGCCGTCGGTGGAGAGCAGTACGACCCCGCCACGACCCACCACCCAGCACACCGTCGTTGTTGGCGCAGCGCCCGCCGTGAGTACGGCCGCGATGCCGGTGGGCACGGCCTCCCAACTGGCACCACCGTTGGTGGAGTGCTCCACGACGGACCCGGCGATGCGCCAGCGGACTGAGGGATCGGGCGACACGGTCGCAATTCCTGACACTTCGGCCGCATTGCGGCGCGGGCTATTTTGGTCCGCGGCGTTCGCGGACCCTGCCGCGCGAGCCGCCTCCGAAGGCGGAGCTGATGGCGCGGCAGCGGCTGGTGCCGAGGCCGCGTCTTGCGCTTTCAGGCGGTCGGTCTCGAGTCGGCCGGCGTCCTTTCGCAACTCCGGCGCAGGCGCCTGGAGCTCAACTTTGCCTGTGGCGGCCAGAGTCGCAGGCTCCTCGTTTGCCGCGACCGGCGCCTGAGGCTTCTCGTCGAGCGGCGGTGGTTGCTGCGCCTTCTTCTCCGCTGCCTGCTCCTGGACGTCGCTCGCACGCGGCGCAGGAGCAAGAGGGGCACTCAAATCACGAGGGACGGCAACCCACAGCGCGCCGGCGGCCGCGGCCGCGGTGAGAGGCACAAGCCACGGAAGCCACCGGCGCGCCGCTCGCTCGGGTTTCGGCTGCGCGACAGCCGCGTTGGTACGAGCCAGGGCCCCAACGAGTGACTGGCAGCGAGCGCAGTCGGCAACGTGGGACTGCGCCATTTCGAGCGCAGCGCCGGACAGACCGCCGTCGGCCCAGGCTGCGACCGCCTCGGCGTCGAGACACGAGTCCGTCAGGCCGTCATGTCGCGGCGTCTGGAGCGATTGTCGAAGCAACCGCTCGATCGACTGGTCCCGTTCACGCGATGTGTCCACAGTGCGTTCTCTCAACTGGAACGATTGGGCGCGGATTCCTTGCGCGCAGAGTTGAGGTCGAGGATCTGCTGCAGGTCGAGTGGACCCGCGTCCTGCGAGACAGATGCAAAGCACTGCGCGACCTCCGCGTCGCTCAGCCCGCATTCGACCCGTAGCTGACGCTCCACGTCGTCCCTGATAGCCCTGCGCGAGCGTGCAAGCTGACGAGAGGAGGTGGCTTCGTGCTCGCCGAGCAGTCGACCCGTCTCCGCAAGCGTCAATTCCTGCGCATAGTAACAGGCCAGCCGGAGGCGATCGCGGGCTGGGAGGTTCGCAACGGCGTGCCCCAATGTCCGCTGAATCAGCTCCAGATAATGGTGTCGTTCCGGCTCGATCGGCGAACTGGGAGCCGGAAGGGCAGCGGATGAGTCCTCATCCGGCAGTGCGTCAAGCCGACGATGTGTTCGCAGCCGGTCGACGTGCCGCTGCGCCAGCACCGCACGCAACCACGTGGTCAGGCTGCTGCGTCCATGGAAATAGCGGAACAACGACTGCCGCTCGCCTCCCCGGTCCCGGAGTCCGAAGAGTTCCCCGTACAACGAATCCGCCAGGTCGCGAGCGCCACCGCCGGGATCGAGCGCGTCGGCGGCGCGATAGAGAAGCGGCCGCTGCTCGAGGACGAAGTGCTCCCACGCGCTCTCGTCCCCGGCGGCGCACGCGCACGCAAGCGCCAGGTCTTCCAGGTGAAGGGCGCTGAGGTAGCGGTCCAACTCCCTCGAGTCCGGGCCGGCGCGCACGCGCTCGGCGCTCGACTCGAGCGCCTCGGCGAAGCGAGGCATCGGGACGCGCCACTGTTCGGCATTTGCCTGACGATAGAGACGCTCGACGAGCTTCCCGTCAATCGGCAATCCTAAGACAGTACACCGGGACTACCTCTATGAATCCTTTTTCGAGACACTGAACAGCGATGATGGCGCCGTCCACGCATTGCCATGTTCTCGTCGACCAGACGACTCATCATCATCATCACAGTGCGGCCTCAGGGCAGATTCTTGCGTTCGCGAGGTGCAGAAACGAAGCGCTCCGTCTGCCGGCCTTTCTTCGACATTATCGCGGTCTGGGCGTGGATCGATTTTTCATTGTCGACAACGATTCCTCCGACGGGAGCACCGAGTATCTGGCGGGCCAGCCCGATGTGCAGCTCTTTTGCACGACAAGTCGCTACCGTGAGGCACGAAGCGGGATCGACTGGCTGAACGCGCTCTTGCGGGCATTCGGTGTCGGCGCCTGGTGCGTGACCGTGGATATCGATGAACTGCTCGTGTATCCGGGCAGTGAACAGGCCTCGTTGCGCAGGCTGACCGACCATCTCGATCGCCGCGGCTCCGAGGCGCTCTCGTGCTTGCTCCTCGATCTGTACCCCGCAGGCCGACTCGATGAATGCGTCTACCGCGCGGGCGACGACTTGCTCGCAGGGGCGCCGAATTTCGATCCCGGCCCGTACGAAAGGTCCCCTGTCGACCTGTGTCCCGGAGTGGTCATCAGGGGAGGAATGCGGGCAAGGGTCTTCTACCCGGAGTTCCAGACGCGCGGCGTCACGAGGAAGATCTACGATGCGCTGCTCGATCGCGCAGCACTTCGGGCCCCCGTTCTTCGCGAAACGCCGTGGCTACGCGCGCGCCGGCGCCGCAACCCGCCCTGCCTCACAAAGGTCCCGCTCATTCGGTGGAATGAAAGGTCCGAGTACATCAACAGCATCCATTGGGTGTCTCAGAGGGTCGTGGCGCCGGAAACGGGAGTGCTCCTGCACTTCAAGTTCCTGCACGATTTTCACGGTCGAGCGGTTCAGGAAGCGGAACGTGGCGAGTACTACGATGAGGCATCCGAGTATCGAAAGTACGTCAGGAAGCTCGCCGAGAACCGGGACATGAGCCTCACGTACGAAGGATCAACGCGATTTGAAGGGACGACTCAGTTGGTCCGGCTGGGAATCATGAACGACACCGAGGCCTGGGTCGAAGCGAGAGCGGCGAGGCTTCCGTGACTGCCTCACAGAGTACCCGTTGTCATGTTCTCATCGAGTACGCGCCCCGTGGTTCTCGCTCGGCCAGCCGTGGGGAGATTCGCGCATTCGCGCGGTGCAGAAACGAGATCCTTCGTCTGCCGGCCTTTCTTCAACACTACCGCGGCCTGGGCGTGGATCGATTCTTCATCGTCGACAACGATTCCTCCGATGGAAGCATCGAATACCTGGCTGGCCAGCCTGATGTCCGGCTATTCAGGACGGCAGATCGGTACGGCGAGGCCAGAAGCGGCACACACTGGTTGAACGCACTCCTGCGAGAGTTTGGCGTGGGCGCGTGGTGCGTGACCGTTGATATCGATGAACTGCTCGTGTATCCCGGCAGTGGAGATGCGTCGCTGCGCACGATGACGGAGTATCTCGACCGGCACGGCTATGAAGCGTTGGCGTGTTTGCTCCTCGACCTCTATCCCGCCGGACCGCTCGAGGAGTGTCTATACCAGGCGGGCGACGACTTGCTCGATGCGGCGCCGTACTTCGATCCCGGCCCATACGAAACGTCGGTGGTCTACGTATGCCCCGGCGTTCTCATCAGGGGAGGAATGCGGGAACGGGTCTTTTACCCGGAGTTTCGCGCGCGCGGCTTCGGCGCCAGGATGTACGACACCCTGCTCGATCGCCTCGCACATCGAGTCCCGATTCTTCGTGAGACGTGGTGGTTACGCGCACGCCGGCGGCGCAACCCGCCCTGTCTCACCAAGATTCCGCTTGTTCGGTGGGATGAGACGTCCCGGTACCTCAACATCCATTGGGTTTCTCAGAAGATCGTGGCACCGGAAACGGGAGTGCTCCTGCACTTCAAGTTCCTGCACGACTTTCATGATCGAGCGGTTGAAGACGTCGCCCGCGGCGAACACTACGATGTGGGCCTGGCATCCGAGTATCGAAGATATGTCGAGAGGCTTGGCGAGAACCCGGAGATGACTCTCGCGTACGAAGGCTCGACGCGCCTCGCAGGAAGGACTCAGCTGGTTGACCTGGGACTCATGCAGGACACTGAAGCCTGGGCCGATGCGAGAGCGACGCGAGGATAGCGAAGCGAGCCCCGCGCCTCCAGTCAACGCGTGATCGGGACGATATGAAGGAATTCCCGATTGGTGAACGACGGAAAGCCCAGGTCGACGGTGGTGACAGGGTCAACCGCGCTGACAATCCGGTACAGGTCAACTCGACGCGTGTCCGCGCCTGTGATGGGAAACGAACGGACCAACTCAAACTCTGGCCGCGCGACGGCTTGTCGCAGCAGACGTCGCCCAATCGAGCCCGGATTGCGCGTCACTTCGATCGCCACCCAACGACATCCCGATCGAGTTCGCAGCAGGTTCACGACATCCTGCGTCGAGGCGACGTTCGACTTCTGTACTGGCGTGAATGTCGACGCGGGACCATCCTGGTAGAGAAGCTTGTTCCCGAGGGCCACGCGCCGCTCGAAATGTGGATCGAACGCTCGAACGTAGAACCCGAAGAGCCCGTCGTACTCGCCGTCATAGAGCACGGCGTCTCTCGGGGCCTGCTCCTGAAGATAGGCCGCGATCTCGCGAAAGCCCGACACGTGCGGCACATGAACGCGAGTCGCCGACCAGAACCCCACGGCAAGGCCCGCCGCCAATGCCGCAGCCTGCCATGCTGGATGACGTGATCGCAAATACGGAACGGCAACCGCGAGTCCTATCGTTGCGGCGAGAACGAACGCAGGAGCGGCCAGCAGGATATAGCGCGAGTCCTTCGCCGGCAGCAGCGATAATCCGACGATCAACGCGGTGACCCAGATCGCAACGTAAGCCGCCTCGGTTCGCCAACGCGAGGTCGAGAAACCTGCGCAGAGACCAGCCAATCCGATCACCAGCGCGGGTCCGCCGGTCAGACCGGGCAGCGTCATCCAATAGAACGTCCAGGTGCGTGGTCTGGTCAGGAGCGCCAGTGTTGGCAGGTGCCTCGATGTTTGCACCGGCGCAAACGCGATGGATACCGCAATAGGGACGATCGCGCACAAGGCGATCGCGGCGATCCACAAAGCCCTCCGGTCGAAATGGAAATGACGCCAACGAAGGACCGCCCATCCGGCGCAGATGCACAAGACACTGGCGCCCGGGTAATACGTCAGCACGACGGCTGACGCAAGAAGCAGCGTCAGCGCAAGCTGCTTCACGCATGCGGTCTCGGACCAGCGACGAAAGTGATAGAGGACTGCGAGGCCGAGTGCGGTTGCCGGGATGTTGAGCATCACGCTGTTGGTCCACAGGACGATGCCGGGCATGAACGCGAGAAACGGGCCCGCCCATCCTGCAGCAAGTCCTATCCATCGCCTGGCCCAGGCCGTCGTATAAACGCCGGCCATGACGCCGAAGAGCAGGACGATGAATTTTGCGACCTGCGGGGAAGGTCCGAACGCGGCGAACGCCAGGCCTTCGACGAGGTAAAACAGGGGCGGATATGTGGCCGGATTGATCGCTGGATACCGTGCGTAGTAGCTGACGGCGAACTCCACCGGATCCCGCGGCAACGTCGTCAGCAAGTCCCACCAGAAAAGGCCGTTCATCGCGTGCCGCGGCGAGTCGCCCTGGAACCAGAGGCCATCGTTCTGCCGATGTAATGAGGCGACGACGGCGAACGTGAGGGCGACGCCGATGACCTGGCAGACGCGCGAACGCACGCACATGTCAATCGCATCGCGGATCCCCAGTGCGCGTTTCCTCGTCACTCGTCCCGCAATCGCGTGAAACGCCGGTTGTAGATGCGGTCGTACGGAATCAGCGATTGAGGCATTTCCCAACTGCTGAAGTGCACGCCAGGACCGACCTTCTTCCGGCTCGAACGACCGGATCGCACGAGCGTCTTGGAGAACAATCGAATCACGTACGGCAGGGTTTGAAGCGCCAGGCTCGATCGCGACGCGCGCAGGCCCCAAAGGATGGCACGGAGATAGGCCCGCGACCAGTACGACACCCCGGCGAGATGCAGTGCGAACTGATCGTGCGAACGTCGAATCGACGACGGTCTGAGCGCCGGCCGACGCTGCCTGGCGCCGTTCACCATGAGCGCATGCGATCGCCACATCCGGTCGGTTCGAGTCGACATGCTCTCTCGACGCCTGCGGTATCCGACCAGTACTGACGGCACCACCGCAAGGCGCGATCGCTCGGCGACCTTCAGGGCCACGTCCCAATCTTCGCAGCCCTGTGCATCGCGATCGCGCAGCGTCTCGTCAAACCCTCCCACCTGCTCGAGGTCGCGGCGCCGGTACAGAGGAACACTGGCATTGCCGGTGTAATTCACTTGCAGCAAGGTTTCGGCGGCGTTTCCTTCAACCCGCCATCGCGGTGAACAGTCGAGGACGGCACCGTTGGCGTCGATCCACACCCACCAGCAGTAGACCAGTCCGGTGTCGTCGCCCGCCTCCATCATTCGACCGAGTTGTCTTTCAATTTTCGTTGGATCCCACACGTCGTCCGCATCGAGCGGCGCAATGAACTCGCCGCGCGCATCTGCAAGTCCCCGGTTGCGCGCGGCCGCCACCCCTCGATTCAACTGAGTGATGACCCGAACACGCGCATCACGGCGAGCTCTCGCCTCGACGAGCTCCCGTGTCCCGTCTCGCGATCCATCGTCGATGATGATCACCTCGATATTCCGGTACGTCTGCTCGAGCGCTGAATCAAGCGTCGAGCCGACGTGCGACGCTCCGTTGTACACGGGAAGGATCACCGATACGAGAGGTTCGAGGGTCGTCGCTCCACCGAAGCGGATGTCGCCGGCCTGTGGCGTTGGATTGTTCGGCATCCGATTTGTCAGTCGACTCGACTCACTTTAGTCTCCTATTCAGACGGTAATTATCCGTAACCTCCCTGCCCGTGCAAACGCACAAGCGGCATGCGGCTTGTGTACGCCGCTCATCTCCAGTTGCCGACACGATTCTCCTTCATCGTTCCTTTTCACCAGGGGCTTGACTCTCTGGCCCGATGTCTGGCTGCCCTTGATCCGTTGCCGCCGGAGAGCGAGCTGATCATCGCAGCCGACGGCGCCAGAGACGATTGCCGCCAGCTCGCCGCGCTGCACCGCGCGCGCGTCATCGCGATTGAGGGGCCCTCGGGACCTGCGGTCGCCCGCAATGTTGCCGCGGCCGCGGCGGCCGGTGAGGTGCTCGTGTTCATCGACGCCGACGTCGTCGTGTCCCGTATGGGGCTGACGCGCATGACGCGGATTTTCGCCGAACACCCGGAGACCGCGGCGGCATTCGGCTCGTACGACGAACGGCCTGCCGAGCCCGGCTTCATGTCGCAGTACAGAAACCTGTCCCACTCGTTCATCCATCAGTCCTCGGCAATCGAGGCGCGCACGTTCTGGGCCGGATTCGGAGCCGTTCGGCGGGACGCGTTTCACGCGATCCGCGGATTCGACGAGCGATTTGCCCGGCCGTCGGTTGAGGACATCGACTTCGGGTACCGCCTGACCGAAGCGGGGTACGCAGTGGTCCTCGATCCCGCACTCTCCGCGTGTCATCTGAAGCACTGGACGCTACGTTCGGCCATCGTTTCCGACGTCCGCGATCGCGGGATTCCGTGGACGCAATTGATACTGAGATATGGCGCGCTGAGGGACGATCTGAACCTCCGCGCAGAATACCGGTGGTCTGTTGTGATCGCGTACCTGACGGTCGCTTCGTTGGTGTACGCGGCATTCGACCCGCGCGCTCTCGCCGGCATTCCGTTCTTGATGGCGGGGTTGATCGCGCTCAACCGCCGTTCCCTCCAGTTTTTTTACCGCAGGCGCGGGCCCTGGTTCGCCGCAAGAGTCTGGCTTCTGCAAGTCCTGCATCACCTGTGCAACGGGTTGTCGTTTGCGACCGGCACCGCATTGTTTGTTGTCGCCCGTTATCTGGGTGTGCGCTTACCGGGCACTCTTCCGACTGATTCGTGGAGCGCGACAGAGGCGCGACACGCGCTGTGATGCACGCGGAGGAGGTCCCGGTTACGGAAAGCCTGTCGGATCGAACCGCCCGCGCCGTGCAGTGGCGCGTGATCGGTGCGGTGATCAGTGTCCTGTTCCAGCTCGCGGTAGGCGTGCTGCTCGCCCGCCTGCTCACGCCGGCAGACTTCGGCGTGATGACGTTGGCCGTCATGGTGCTCGGACTCGCTCAGCTCCTCGGCGATCTCGGCATCGGCGACGCCGTCGTGCAACGAGCCCGGCTGACCGGGCATCACATCCGGACGGCCTTCACGTTCTCCGTGATGCTCGGTCTCGCCCTGGCGGCCGTCATGATGATCGCGGCTCCTCTCGGCGCCATCCTCATGGGCGATCCGCAGGTGACGCCAGTGCTGCGGGTGCTGTCCGCGCGATTCGTATTCCGCGGCGCCTCCGCTGTCGCCGAGGCGTTGCAGCGGCGGCAACTCGACTTCAGACGGCTGTTCTTCATCGACACTCTCAGCTACGTGCTCGGCTTCGGTGGCGTGGCGGTCACGCTGGCCCTGCTCGGATTCGGCGTGTGGAGCCTTGTGTGGGGCAGCCTCGTCCAGGCTTTGCTGGCGTCGGTTGCGCAGCTGGCCGCCGCTCGACACTCCATTCGTCCGCTGCTGGTGCGCCGCTACCTCACGGACCTCCTTCATTTTGGATTTGGATCAACCGTAAGCCGCGCCGTGAACTATCTCGCGCTCAACGGAGACAACTTCGTGGTCGGCCGATGGATTGGACCAGCGAGCCTGGGGGCGTACGAGCGGGCGTACGCGTTGATGAGCCTTCCGCGCTCATATGTCGCGAACGTCATGTCGACGGCCATGTTTCCAGCGTTTGCGCAACTGCAAGCGGAACCGACCCGAGTGCGACGAGGCTATCTGTTACTGACGAAACTCACGGCGACGATCGCAGCGCCATCGATGGTGACGCTGGCAGTTGTCGCCCCTCACCTGGTGCGCGGCCTGTATGGGCCGCAGTGGAGCGGAGTCATCGTGCCGCTGCAGATCCTGTCCATCGGCGGCTACTTGAGGGCCCTCTACCACCTTGGCGGCGTCGTGGCTCAGAGTCACGGCCGGGTGTACGGCGAGATGCGTCGTCAGATCGTCTATGCCGGCCTGGTGATCGTGGGTGCGTTGGTGGGATCACGCTATGGCGTTCCCGGAGTGGCGGCGGGAGTCAGTGTGGCGACGCTCTTCATGTTCATCGCGATGGCTCACCTCGCGCTACGGATCACCGAAACGCCATGGCATTCCTATTTCGGCGTTCAATTCGGCGCGCTCGTCGCAGCGGGAATCACCGGTGGTGTCGCCTTCGCCGCGCGAATTCTCCTCGAGGCGAGGGGCGCTTCCAGCGTCGTGATCGCACTCGGTGTCGTGGTCGCAGCGGCGGTTCCGTCTGCCATCGCCATGCTCTGGCAGCTGGGCGAGCCCGATCTCGAGCCGATACGGGCTCGCCTTCCACGTTCGTTGGTGCGGCTGATCGAAACGCTGCGCATGCATCGTCGGCCTACTCCAGAAAAGACGCCGACACATGCGAAACCGCTCGCGGGCGACGGACCGGGTTGCACGGGCGGAGTGAAGATGGTGTGATGGGTCGCCGTGCCGGCGACCGATCCAGTGCATGAGGCGGTGAATGCCGTCTATCTCTCCGAGTCCCGCCGCGTACTTGCCACGCTGATCCGTCTGCTTGGCGACTTCGACGTTGCTGAAGAAGCGCTGCACGACGCCTTCAGGGCGGCACTCGAGCAGTGGCCCCGCGACGGCGTACCCACGAATCCGCGCGCGTGGCTGGTGTCAGCCGGACGTTTCAAGGCGATCGACGGCCTCCGCCGGCGCGCGCGTTTCGAAGCGCTCGACGAAGCCGGCGACCAGGCCGACATCGCCGTCGTTGATGCCGCGGCGTGGGCCGACGAAGAGAGTATCGAAGACGATCGGTTGCGCCTGATCTTCACGTGCTGCCACCCGGCCCTGGCGCCCGATGCGCAGGTGGCGCTCACGCTGCGCGAGGTGTGCGGCTTGACGACCGAAGAGATTGCGCAGGCGTTTCTGACGCCGGCGCCCACGCTGGCGCAGCGCATCGTGCGCGCCAAGGCGAAGATCCGCGGCGCGCATATTCCGTATGAGGTGCCGACGCGGGCCGAGTTGCCCGAACGGCTCGACGCCGTGCTTCGGGTGATCTATCTCGTGTTCAACGAGGGCTATGCGGCGTCGTCGGGCGCGTTGGTCACACGGCACGATCTATCTAGTGAGGCGATCCGTCTTGGGCGGTTGCTCGTCGAGCTGCTGCCGGAGCCCGAGGCGCGTGGACTGCTGGCGCTGATGCTGTTGCACGAATCGCGGCGGGCGGCGCGCACGTCGGCCTCGGGCGACGTGATCCTGCTCGACGATCAGGACCGCTCGCTGTGGGACCGGGATCAGATCACGGAGGGGACACGGCTGGTTGAGCAAGCGCTGGCGTCGAGGCGATTCGGCCCGTACATGATCCAGGCCGCGATCGCAGCATTGCACGTCGAAGCGCCCACCGCCGCCGCGACCGACTGGGCGGAGATCGTGGGCCTTTACGATGTGTTATCGCGGGCAGATGCGTCTCCCGTGATCGAATTGAACCGGGCGGTCGCGGTGGCGATGCGCGACGGCCCGGCGGCCGGCCTCACGCTCATCGACGCCATCCTCCAACGGGGCGACCTCCTGGACTACCGTCTTGCGCACGCCGCGCGCGCGGAACTGTGCCGGCGGCTTGGAAGAACGGCTGACGCCCGGGCGTCGTACGAGCGGGCCCTCGCCCTTGCGCGGCAGGAGCCGGAGCGGAGGTTACTCGAGCGGCGGCTTGCCGAGCTCATAGACAGGGGTTAGGGGGAAGGGGGAAGAGGGAAGGGGTTAGCGTGTCGATCTAGAGCCGCCCGAACGACTAGCAGGTGAACCGCAGTCGCCGTACCGGCGTCGGCGGGGCGAGCGGTATGTCATCAACTAACGCCTGGAGACGTATGAAGTACTTGTGCCTGGTCTATCTCGAGGAACAGAAGCTGCACGCCGTGCCGGACCGCGAATGTATGGCGTGCTGCGAAGGGTTCAAGAAGAGCGGACTCCTGGTGGCCGCGGAGGCGCTCCAACCCATCGAGACCGCGACGACCGTGCGCGTCCGGAACGGGAAAGTGTCGATCACTGATGGCCCCTTCGCCGAGACGAAGGAGCAACTGGCAGGCTTCTACCTGATCGAAGCGAGAGACCTGAACGATGCGATCCAGGTGGCCTCGAAGATTCCGCCGGCTCGCGAGGGCAGCGTTGAAGTGCGGCCGGTCAGGGAATTGACGCCGTAGTGGCCGTCACTCGCCGTTGTACGCCTGTTGCAACTGCTTCAGATCGAGCTTGCCCATCTGGAGCATGGCGTTCAGGACCCGCTTCGATTTGGCGGGGTCTTTGTCGTTCAGCATCCGGCCAAGTGAGTTTGGGACGATCTGCCACGACAGCCCGAACTTGTCCTTCAGCCAGCCGCATCGGCTGGGCGCGCCGCCATCCACCGTGAGTTTCGCCCACAGATCATCTATTTCCAGCTGGGTCTCGCACCCCACAAAGAACGAGATGGCCTCGGTGAACTTGAACTGGGGCCCGGCGTTCAGCGCCATGAACTCCTGGCCTTCGAGCTCGAACTGCACGGACATCACCCTCCCCTGCGCCCGATTGATGGAGATGACCTTCGAGCGGCTGAAGACTGAGGCATAGAAGTTCATTGCCTCCTCGGCTTGGGTGTCGAACCACAGAAACGGCGTAATTGTCGGCATCACTGGCTCCCTTCGATGCTTGCCCGCCGCAGCCTTGGCGAAGGCGGGTGCGGCGAGACATTTCCCTGCGTCTGTGAATAAGTCGGATCACAGGACCCATTCTCGACATCGGATCACGAAAAATGCGCAGCGGCCGTCGTCATGCTTCGCTACGCGCCCGCGGAGCCTGTCCTCAAGTGCGCCCGGCGCCAGGCTTCCCAGACGTTCCCAACGAGCACCCCTGCAAGAGGGTAGTAGGCCGCGCCGACCAGTTCAAAAACCGCGTAGCTGGCAGCCGCGACCATGGCGCCACATAAAAGCTGATCGGGATACTTCACAGGCGATGTCGGGGGGTCGGTCAGTATGAAGAACGCGAAAAACAGGACCGCCTGGAGGTCGGGTGTCCGAAAGATTTCGGCGACTCGTTTGGGATCGCCCAGGAATGCGGCGACCGTGAAGAGCAGGTAATAGCCTCCCAGGAACGCGAGCACCAGCGGAAGCTTGTTGACCCGGTCTGCGATGAAGACTCCGGTCGCGACGAGCGCGGCCAACGCGATCGGCCCCATATCAGGCAAGGCGCCCCACCAGTCCTGGCCCGTGTCGAACATATAAAAGGTGGCGACGATGGCCAGGGCCGCCGGATTGAACACGTTCGCCGTGCGAGTGCGAAAGATGTACTTGCTGAGCACGGCGATCGCGGAAGTGCAGGCAGGGACGTACCACGGCTCCTGCGGGGTCAGCACCATCGCGACAATCAAGCCCGTCAGGAGGGCGCCACTTGGAAACTCCCACGCATTTCGCACCGTCCGGAGGATCAACGCGTCGATCAGCATCGCGACGCCCACGGCGCTGGCCAGTCCGGGTGCAACACGGCTTCCTTCGCCCAGCGTGCCCAGGGCGGCCAGGATCGTCAGGACGATGATGAGGAGGCCTTTCGGCGTTCGGAAGAACCGCCGAATCTCAGTGAGCGGCCGCGGCTGCGCCATTACCCAGGTTGTAGAGACTGCACATACCTCGCGTGGCGTACCGCTCCAACGTCGGCAACACGATCAGTCCGTCGACTCCCTGACGCTCGAACAGGCGAATGCCATCATCCGGGCCAAGCACGAACGCCGCGGTTGCGAGCGCGTCCGTCAGCATCGCAGTGGGTCCTACGACGGTCACGCTGGCGGCTGCATTCGCCGACGTTCCGGTGCGTGGGTCGACGATGTGGTGGCCGTCCTCGCCAGGGCTCCTGCGTTCGTAATCCCCCGAAGTGCACACGGCCACGTCGGAAACGCTGAGAGAATCGATCAGTTGATTGTCGAGGCGCGGATGGCGGATCCCGACAGTCCACGGTGCGCCCTTCGGATTGCGTCCCCCGAGATAGAGGTCGCCACCCGCATCGATCGCGTAGCCCTCGAACGTCCGCAGCTCGCGAGCGGCCATATCGATCGCGAGTCCCTTCGCAACAGCCCCGAGATCGAGAATCAACGGGCGACGCAGCGTGATCGTCTGCCGATCGGGATCCAGGTCCACGTCTCGATAGCTGACGGCGCCGCCTGGTTCCAGACCGGATCGGACGATCTGCCCGGTGCGATACTCGCGGCTGAAGCCGCGCGTCTCCATGTGGTGGCCGATCGTTGGATCGAAGGCGCCACGGCTCTCCTCCGCTACCGCCAGCGCGAACCGCACCGCTTCATAGAGCATGTCGCTGACAGGCACGGAGACGCCGATCCGTGCCGTGAGCTGCATCACTTCACTCTGAGGGTCGAATCGGGTGCAGCACTCCTCGACGCGGCGAAACCATCCAAACGCGCGCTCGATTCTTTCTTCTCGCTCGATTGTCTGTTCTCGATCCGATCCGTTGCCGACCACCTGCATCGTCACAAAGGTGCCCATGAGCGCCATGGTGTGGACGCAGGCGTCGTCGGGTCGATCCGTCATTTTGCCTTGGAGAGAGCGTCGGCGACAGCGTCAGCGAATGCGTCGGTACTTTGCGTGGCGCCCGACACGTAATCGACGTGGGTGTTCTGCCGGCTCACGACCTGTGAAGGTAGCGCCTCGATCCATGAACACGAATAGCGCGTCAAGCATCGTGCGATCGCAGCCGATGCAATTCGACCACCCTCGACCACAACGGACGCCTGGATGTCGCCGTGGCGGCCCGAGCCCCAGCCAAGATAC
>OBEQ010261937.1_pt1 | contig 14379 bp, 13 predicted proteins | sample 1670901 | NCBI WGS metagenome assembly OBEQ01 (sample SAMEA104232315, study PRJEB22302) | groundwater metagenome | biome: forest; feature: aquifer; material: groundwater | place: USA | collected 2011-08-07 | depth 5.4 m
CTTGGTGGGCCGTTACCTCACCAACTAGCTGATAGGCCGCGGGGTCCTCCTCAAACGGTCGCTCCTTCAAGAAGCCACCTTTGACCCTGCTCTCATGCGAGAGCGGGGTGTCATTGGGTATTAGCTCGCCTTTCGGCGAGTTATCCCCGATTCGAGGGTAGATTCCCCACGTGTTACTAACCCTTCTGCCACTATTCTTTGATTGCTCAAAGAATCGTTCGACTTGCATGCCTGAACCACGCCGCCAGCGTTCGTTCTGAGCCAGAATCAAACTCTCCAATTGGTGATGCTTTAATTGGTGCCGAAGGAAATATTTACCTCCGGCAAACGTTTGAGCTGACCAAAATATGAAACCTCGTTTAGCTCAAAAAAATTAAACAAGACTTCCGCACTTTTTCCGCCATGAATTTCTAAAGCGGATAATATGGCTATTCAATTGTGAAAGAACGACCCACCATCAAATCGTCGGCGGGCGTCCACCGTCGCTTTGATGGTGGACGAAAAATTTTTGATATCCGGACAACAAAAAAGGCATCGAGATGATGCCTTTACCAGACCATCCGTTTATCGAGAGTTAAATTTTTTTATGTCAATTTTTTCAAGATTTTTTGACTCTTACCGGGCTTCTACCCCTAAAGTAAAGAACTCCAAAAACCGTGACAAGAATATAGCACGGGCCCACAAAAAGTGTCAAGCCTATTTTTGAGGAACTACTTAAGTCTTAAAGAAGCTTGGGTCGTTGACCGCTCCTGAGGGTGGCGTCGGCCGTTCTTCGAGCGCGGTTGGAGGTTTGGTTTTGGGAGATTGCTCGGGCGGCTGAAGATCGCCTTTCTCATCAAAGCGCGGGGAGTCCGCGGCGATGACAACCTTATTTTTACCGGTGTGTTTGGCCTCGTAAAGAGCGCGGTCCGCACGGGCCACCAGGGCTTCGAGATCATTGTCTTCTGGGCTCACGCGCGTAACGCCGAAGCTGACGGTCTTTTGAAAATCTCCTTTTTCATTAAAAAAAACTTTTGCGGCGATCGCTTCCCTGATTTTATTGGCTACCTTGGCCGCCTCTTCCTCATTGGCGCCGGGCAACATCAAGATAAACTCCTCCCCGCCGTACCTCGCCGCCACGTCAAGAGCGCGGCAATTGCTCTGAAAGGCCTTGGCAACCTCTTTCAAAACGGTATCACCCGTGACGTGTCCGTACGTATCGTTGGTGCTCTTGAAATTATCCACGTCACTCATGATAATCGAAAGCTTCTTCTCCCGGCGAAGCTGAATGGTCGTGATTTCTGCTTTGAGAAGGAGTTTAAAATGGCCGACGTTAATAAGTCCCGAAAGAGAATCCCGTGTGGCCATTTTAAAAAGCTTCGCTTTCTCGACTGCCACGGACAACTGGTTATAGAGGGAAACAAAAAAATAGACGGCAAAAATCAAAGCCAGAGGATAAACGATAGGTATCCAAAGATCAAAAACAAAAAATAAAGCAAACGCCGCTACGGTATAAGCAGCCATAAGCACACCCGTCCAAATCGCGGATTTGAAATGGCTTTCGATTTTCATGATCCTTAAAAGAATCAAAAGAAGCGCAAAAAGAACCAGCAGATTTTGGCCGTAGCCAAAAGTACGGATGAATTTATGGTCCACCAGATTTTGAAAAACATTCAAATGCACGCCGACCGCCGGATACGAAGGCTCCAGCGGCGTCGGCCGGATGTCATACAAACCCACCGCGGAGGTGCCGATAAAACAAATCTTGCCTTTAAATGAGTCCATGGGGATCAAGGGCTTGCCTCCGTTTTGATGGACCAGATAGGAGGTGATGACATCAATGTAAGAATAATGTTGAAAAGTGCCTTTCCATTTACCGGCCCAGTTGATGATAAAATTTCCATGGCTGTCCAAGGGAACGGAAATGATCTTGCCACTTTTAAGTGGTATCCGGAGTTCATGATCCTTGATCAAAACATCTTGTCCACGAACCCCCAATTCGTCTAGGGCAACTGCCGTGGATAATTGAAGTATTTGCCGTCCGTTTACCGTGAGAGCCAGCGGAATTCGACGCATGACTCCATCCACGTCCGGTTGGAGGTTGATATGTCCCGTGCCTTTTGCTTCTTGGGTAAACGCGGGCAAAGAGGTCAAAAGCGAACTGCCTTTTGATCCTTGATCCATGACTTCAGACAAATAGACATTTTTTGCTTCCGCGATCGCCCGGGACAGCGCCGCGTCTTTGACAGGATCGCTTGCTTCGCTAAAGATGACGTCAAAAGCTACCGCCTTGGCGCCATTCTCAGATAAAATCTTGATCAACGTCGCATGCCAATCACGGTCCCAAGGCCAGCGTCCGATCTTAGCAATACTATCGTCGGAAATTTCGATGACGACAATACGGGGATCCGTGGCTCGCGCCCCTTTGATCATTTGACGGTAATCATAGGTCACTAACTCGAAACGCTTGAGAACGTCAAAATGAAATAAAAAAAATACGGCGGTAAAAACCGCCGCGGTGATGTAAATTCGTATGGCGTCCTGGGAGAGGAAGCGGTTGGATCTAAAAGGTGTTTTTGAAAAATTAAGCTTTAGGATTTTTCGACCTGAACTTCAAATGTGGTGCCGCGGATCCCGACGATAGAGGTCGGCGTTTTGACCTCAAATGTGGAAGCCCCCACTAATTTTTGGGCTTTCACGAGAACGGACCCGGCCTGGACGCTTAAAAGCGTGTTCTCGATCTTACTCGTCTCATCATGGGAAAAAGTCTGCAAGGTAAACTGGCTTTCAGGCTTGACCACCACGTCCGCCGTTTTGTCACTGCCAAAAAGTTCCAAAGTCACGATCGAATTGGGCGCCGTTCGAACGGAGTCGCCCTCGGACAGGACCACATCTTTTTGAAGTATCCCCCATTCATTTTGTCCCTTTTTAGCATATTTGGCTTCGCCGATCATGGTCTTGACTTTAGCGGTGCTACTTTTGCCGATAACCGGTGGCTGACTTTCTCCGGACGGAACCTTGTCCTCGGCAAATGCGAAAGAGGAAAAACCCGTGAAAATGATGAGTGCTGCTAAAAAAAGTAAGTTCCGAGCTGGCTTCTTCAATGGCACCTTCCTTATAGTATATTTGCTAAGATTCTTCGTTCTGTATTGAATATTACATTATTTTGCTTACGATTTCAATAGACCTAATTATCTAAATATTTAAACGATTAACTTAAAATACTTCTTCTTTCCTACCTTAAGAAGGCTGCCGCTACTGATAGATACCTCCGCCTTAGGATCTTTGATTTTAATCCCGTCTAATTCAACGGCGCCATGCTCAATCAACCTCCTGGCTTCCTGCCCCGTCTTGGCGGAATGAACTTCTTTAAGCAACTCCACGATCCAGAGTGTTTTAGAGGACAACTTAATTTCTTCCGGCGATTCAGGAGATTGTTTATCTCTAAAAACACGATCAAATTCAGCGGCCTCTTTATCGGCAATTTTCTCTCCATAGTATTGAACTACGATATTTTTTGCCAATTTTACTTTTGCAGACCTGGGATCCGAACGTACCCCAGAGCCCGTCGCCTCATCCCATTCTGAAGTCAACAAGCTGAAATAAAGCGGCATCAAAGCGTCAGGGAGTGACATGATTTTTCCGAACATGTCTCTGGGGGAATCTGTGACCGCTACATAATTTCCCAGGGATTTGGACATTTTTATAGTTCCGTCAAGGCCCACCAGCAAAGGCATCGTGATAACAATTTGGGGCTTTTGCGCAAACTGGTATTGAAGATCTCTGCCCATGAGCAGGTTAAATTTTTGGTCCGTGCCGCCCAATTCAATATCCGCCTTGACCATGACAGAATCATACCCCTGCAACATCGGGTAGAGTAACTCACGAACCACTATCGGGCGGTGAGCTCTCCTTCGTTTATCAAAATCCTCTCGTTCCAACAATTGATCAATAGTCACCATGGCCGCAATTTTTTGAAAAAGAATCCTAAACATATCAGGCCCATCCAGCCATTGGCTGTTACGGACGATTTCAATTTTCTCCGGGTTTTTATCCAAGATTTTAAACGCTTGGTCCTGGTAAGTCTTGGCGTTGTCTTCGATCTGTTCTTTTGACAAGAGGGGGCGTGTCTTAGATTGGCCGGTGGGGTCTCCAACCATTGCCGTGTAGTCACCGATGATAAAAATGACTTTATGCCCTAAATCCTGAAACTGGCGAAGTTTTCTTAAAAGGACGGTGTGTCCGAGGTGTATGTCTGGAGCGCTCGGGTCAAATCCCGCTTTGACCCGTAAAGGCTTTTTTTCTTTGAGAGAAGCGGCCAACCGCGCTTCCAGCTCCCCTTTGTCAATGACCTCAACGGAATTTTGACAAAGGAGAGCAAGAATCTCTGCGGCGGTTTTGGCCACTTTAAGTCTGTGGAACTCCTTTGGTGCTAAGCGCGATCTTTCGCTGCGGCAGGTCGATTTTGATGATCTTCGCTTGTAATTTTTTGCCTATGGGAAAATGCGTTTCAAGATGGGCCGCTGATCCCAGATCGGTCTCAGAAATATGAAGCAGCCCTTCGACATCTTTTTCGATTTCAACAAAAACCCCAAAGCTTGCCACCTTGATGACAGCACCCAGGACCACAGCTCCGACGGAAAGCTTGGAGGTGACTTCCTCCCAAGGATCCGACGCCAACTGTTTAAGGCCCAGAGCAAGTTTATGATTGGTCTGGTCCACCATAAGAACGACCGCTTCGACTTCCTGCCCCTTTTTAAGCACATCTTTGGGATGAGTGACTTTTCGGGTCCAAGACATATCCGACACGTGAATTAACCCATCAATGCCCTCTTCAAGCTCAACGAAGGCCCCGAATTCCGTCAGGTTCCGGACCGTGCCTTTGACGCGCTGGCCCGTCTGGTAACGGTTTTCCACGCCGACCCAGGGATTGGATTCGGTTTGTTTGATGCCCAAAGAAATTTTCTCATGTTCCTTGTCGGTATTGAGGACCATGACATCCACCATATCACCTACTTTGAAGATTTCAGCGGGATTGGTGACCCGTTTTGACCAAGAAATCTCTGACACGTGGACAAGCCCCTCGATTCCGCGTGTCAATTCCACAAAGATACCGTAGGGCACAACATTGACCACTCGGCCTTTGATCTTGGATCCGACGGGAAACTTCTGGTCCACGTCCACCCAGGGATTGGCGTCTTTTTGTTTCAAACCCAAAGAAACTTTCATGCTGTCTTTGTCAAAAGACAGGATTTTGACGTCAATCTTATCCCCGACTTTGAGAAGTTCGGACGGATGATTGATCCGGCCCCAGCTCATGTCGGTGATATGGAGAAGCCCGTCAATGCCGCCAAGATTGACGAAAGCGCCGAAATCAGTGATATTTTTTACCACGCCTTTTCGTACCGCGCCCACTTCCAACTCTTCGAGAACCTTGGCTTTGGATTCTTGTTTTTCTTTCTCAAGAAGATCCTTACGCGAGACGATGATGTTCTTTCGGCTGGGGTTGATCTTGACGATCTTCACCTGGATGCTCTGCCCCAGGAGAGAATTCAAACTTCCGAACCCTTTAAGGAAAGCTAGCGATGCCGGCAAGAAAGCTTCGACGCCAATATCCATCATCAAGCCGCCCTTGACCTTGCGCACCACTTTGCCTTCGACGGTGTCGCCTTCGCCGTATTGCTCGACGATCCGGTCCCACCCTTGACTTTTTTCCGCTTTCCTCTTGGAGAGGACAATCCGTCCGCTTTGATCTTCAGTTTCTTCCAACAAAACCTCGATCTGGTCTCCGACTTTAAGTGTACTTAAAGAATCAAATTCATGCGAGGGAATGACCCCTTCTGATTTGAATCCGATATCCACGACAACCTCTTTGGGGGTTATCGAGATAATATGCCCTTTGACCACATGGCCGGGACCAATCTTACGAAAGGTCTGCTCGTAATCAACCCCCAATCTTTGGGGTTCTTGTTCTTCGTGTTCATCGTGCGTTGTAAACTTCTGTATGGCATGTACCACTTGTGTTGCTCCTTTTTCGAACGAGGCGTTTAGAAACACCTTCTATTCGAACATCCTGCGGCGGTTTGGGACGATCGTTAAACCTGCCGCGCTTAAACTCTAAGAAGACGCTTTTTATCGGCGCCTTCTTTTAAAATTTTTATTTCCTGCATGATCCGCTCGCCGATAGCTCCATAGGAGCCTTCTTGGCCCATCAACGCCGCATCTTCGGCGGGAACGAACGGAAACCCATAATAAACTTTAACCGGTTTGCACTTAAAAAAATTTGCGGTTCTGGGGAAAGCCTCAAAAGTTCCTTCAATATAAACCGGAACGACGTAGGCTTTGCTTTTGGCGGCCAAAAAACCGACTCCGCCTTCAGACTCACGAAGGCTTCCATCGGAGGATCTTGTCCCCTCAGGAAAAACCGCCACACAACTTCCTTCTTTCAAGACCCGGACCAATTCTCGAATCGTACGAAAATCATCGGCCTTGGTTCTGATGGGGAACGCCCCGAGTCCCCTCAAAACAGACCCCACAAAAAAAGCCCTGAAAAGATATTCCTTCGCCAGGTAAGTGACTTGCCTTTTGAGGGAAATTCCCAGAATCGGGGGATCTAAGTAGCTGGAGTGATTGGGGGCCAAAATAACACCGCGGCTTTCAGTTTCACCGGGCACCCTCTCCGACCCAAAATATTCAAATCGAAAAAAAAGCTTATAAGCAATAAAAAGAACAGCTCGAATTACTTTGTAAAAAAAAAGATTGCCCCTCTGGGTCATGCGGCCTTGGAAATAGTTCTGGCTCTTCGATACAAGAGGCTTGTTTTCAGGGACTTAGATTTAATTATCGGCAAGATTCTATCAATTGTCTCATTGATTGTCAATAAACTCGTATCAATGACTATAGCATCCTTGGCCTTCCTTAGGGGGCCCTCCTTGCGGTTATAGTCCGTAGCATCCCTGCGCGTTATATCTTCCGCGACGGTTTTAAGCTCGGCTTTCTTGCCCGCCTCCACTAATTCACGGTAACGCCGCTTGGCCCGGATCTCAGGGCTGGCTTCGAAATAAAACTTAAAGTCCGCATCCGGGAAAACCATCGTGCCGATATCACGGCCTTCCATCACCCCTCCGGCTTTTTTGCCCAGGGCCCGCTGCTTTTTGACCATCTCGCGGCGGATCAACGGTTCCTGCGCCACGTGAAATACATTCTTGGTAAGCTCAGGGTGGCGGATCGCCTCGGTAACGTCTTCCCCATCCAAAAATATTTTCTGCTTCCGGGGATCCGAACCATCAAAACGAATCTCCGCTTTTTTTGAAAGCTTCACCAAGGCCGGAATATCTTCAAACCAGATGCCTTGATTAATTGCTTTAAGCGTGACAGCACGGTACATGGCGCCGGTGTCTATATAAGGAAGGTTCATCCGCTTAGCGAGAGCCTTGGCAGTACTTGACTTCCCGCTACCTGCGGGACCGTCAATGGCAATGATTAGTTTACGCGGCATGCGAATTAGATTTTTGAATCAAACGCCTTAACGCAGCGGTGGAGTTCTGTGCCAAGGCACGGCGAAACGATACAAGATTACCTTCGAATTTAGCAATCGCCTTGAGCATTGGTGATCTATTAGAAAGAAGAATGTCTGCCCAAAGCGCCGGGTCGGATTTGGCAAGCCGCCCTAGGCTACGGAGGCTCGGATTCAGAGGTATTTTCACCGGGGATTTCAAATCCTGAAAAATGCTGAAAGCCAAAACATGCGGCAGATGGCTCGTGTGCGCGGCCCAGTCGTCGTGCCTGGTGGCGGAGATCAGTACGGGCGTCGCACCAATCAAACGCCAAAGTTTTTTGACTCTCGGATGAGCCTGTGTGATAAAACAAACTGACTTTTCGAAAAGATAGGGGCAGCTGTTCTCGACTCCGGTTTTTTCAGATCCAGCCATCGGATGGCAACCGATAAAATCATTTTTTTTCATAAATTTTTTGGCGGTGCGCTCGATTAGTTTTTTTGAACTTCCTACGTCAATGACTATCGCGTGCTTTTTAAGATATTTTGGCAAGACTTTAAGCTGGGAGACGATCGCAGAAATGGGGCCGCATAGAATCACCAGATCTGCATCAGAGACTCCTTCCTTCAAATTCTTGGTTGCGACATCCAACGCTTTTAACCCAAGAGCTGCCTTTGCGGTTTCATCCCGGCGCACGACACCGATCACCCACTTAGCCATGCCCCTTTTCTTTATAGACAGCCCAAGCGACCCACCAATTAGCCCGACACCGACGATGCAGATTTTATTAAAAAGAGGTTTTTTCAAATACTTCTTCCTACCGCCTTTGCGATGAGTTTAAGTTCGGACATCAAGATGTCGAACTTGTTGGGTTTTAAGGCCTGCGGGCCGTCGCAGACGGCTTTTTCGGGGTCATCGTGCACTTCAATCAAAAGGCCGTCGGCGCCGATGGCTACTGCGGCCTTTGAGAGAGGCGCGACGTAATCCCAGATCCCAGAACAGTGCGAAGGATCAATAACCACAGGCAGGTGGCTTAGCTTTTTGATAACCGGTACGGCGCTGATATCCAGCGTAAAGCGCGTGGAGTCCTCGAAAGTCCGAATACCGCGTTCACAAAGCATCACGTTATGATTGCCCTCTGAGAGGATGTACTCCGCTGAAAGAAGAAAATCTTTGATCGTATTGGCCATGCCGCGCTTTAAAAGAATGGGTTTTTTGGTCTTACCCACTTCTTTCAGAAGCTCAAAATTTTGCATGTTGCGCGCGCCAATTTGGATCACGTCCGCATATTTTAAAAATAAAGGCAGGTCCCGCGGGTCCATCAGCTCAGTGACGATAGGCATCCCGACTTCTTGTTTGGCTTCGTAGAGAAACTTCATGCCTTTGTCTTTAAGGCCTTGGAAGGAGTAGGGCGACGTACGCGGTTTAAAAGCACCTCCACGAAGAACCTTGGCGCCGCTTTTTTTTACGAGCTTTGCGATATTTAGAAGGCGCTCGCGGTTTTCGACGGTACAAGGGCCAGCCATTACGATCACTTTTTCGGCGCCCACTTCGACACCGGGGGCGATCTTGATGACACTATTTTCTTTTCTGAACTCGCGTGAAACGAACTTGTAGGGCTTTTGAATCTGAAGGACGCTCTCAACACCCGGGAACGCCTCAAAGGGTTGGAGACGAGCCTTGTCTTCCTCGCCGATTACGCCTACGATGGTCCGTTCTTTACCGGCCGAAAGCATCGGCTTAAGGCCCAGTTCTTTGATCTTAGCTACGACGTGATCAATCTCTTTTTTGGTCGCTTCGGGTTTAAGAACAATGATCATAATAAACTCCTATTGGGTTTATATTGCCTTCTTTAAAGCCTGAATGAATCTCTGGTTCTCTTCTTTTTTCCCTATTGTGACACGAATGAAATGACCCAGGCCCCAGGCGGTCATCGGCCGGATAATAACCCCTTTTTTGAGCAGAGACTCATAAACGGGTTTGGCATCGGTCTTAAGATCCGCTAAAATAAAATTAGTCACAGTGTCTACGGTCGAGACCCCCATTTTGGCAAGTTCTCGTACAAGAAAACCTCTGCCCTCTTTGATCATCGCCAATGTTTTTTTTAGATGGCTCTTATCATCCAACGCGGCAAGCGCCGCTTCTTGAGCTAATAAATTGACATTGAAAGGCTCGCGTACTTTATTGAAAGTCTCTGCCAGCTGAGGACTCATGACGCCATAACCGACGCGAAGGCCGCTCAAGCCATACGCTTTTGAAAAAGTCCGGGTCACCACCAGATTTTCATGCGAAGCCAAAAGCCGGATCGAATCCGGGTAGCCGGGCGCGTCTTTGGCAAATTCATAATAAGCTTCATCCAGCACAACCACCACAGACTTTGGCACAACGGATAAGAAGCGGCTTAAGCTCTTTTCTTTAATATAAGTGCCGACAGGATTATCCGGATTGGCGATAAAAATCAGCTTGGTTTTCGCGCTGATTCTATTGCGCATCGCGTCAAGGTCATATCTAAAATCTCTCATCGGAACCTTGATCACGGACCCATTTTCTACTTGCGACGCGATCTCATAAATCAAAAACGTGGGGTCGGCGATGATCACTTCATCGCCGGGGCCGACAAGAGAACGCACCGCCATCACCAGAAGCTCGTCCGAGCCGTTGCCAAAAATAAGAGACTCTGAAGATACTTTTAGAAACGCTGCCAGTTTCTTTCGAAGGTAGAAACAGCCGCCGTCCGGGTAGCGGTGAACCTTTGACAGAGCCCCGCGAAGTGCCTTCAAAGCTTTAGGAGAAGGCCCTAGGGCATTTTCATTGGAGGCCATTTTCAAGGCATTTTTAACGCCGTATTCGCGTTCAACCTCTTCCAACGGCTTTCCCGGCTGGTAGTTTTTGACTTTGTTTAGATTCGGTTTGGCGGACGAAAAAAGTGCCATATTTAAATATCAGCTTTCGGATAAGATCCGAGCACCCTGAAGAAAGTGCAGTTTTTTTCAAGGCTGCCAAGAGCCTTTTGGATGCGGTCTTCTTTGGCATGGCCCTCAAGATCCACAAAAAAATAGTAATTCCACGCTTTCTTTTTGGAGGGCCTGGATTCGATTTTTGTCAGGTTAATCTTCGCCTTCTGAAAAGGAAGCAAAATATCATGCAAAGCTCCCACACGATCCTTGATGGCAAAAACAAGCGACGTCCTGTCTTTTCCCGTAGGCTTTGATTCGGTGCGCGAAATGACAATGAAACGCGTCGTATTGTTGGCGCTGTCCTCGATGGACGGCGCCATGACCTTCAAGCGGTATTCTTTCGCGGCCAGAAGACTGGCCACGCACGCGATCTCATTCTTAAACTGAGGATGTTCCGCCACGTAGCGCGCGGCTTCGGCGGTGCTTGAGGCCGACATCTGTTTGGCACTTGGGATATTCGACTCAAGCCACAAACGGCACTGCGCCAAAGCCTGCGGAATCGAGTAAATCTGGTTGATCGTCTTTAAGTGCGCTGCGTTGGACAAAAGATAGTGGTTGATCGCCAAATAAAGTTCCGCGCAAATTTTAAGGTTCGACTCGACGAACATGTCGAGCGTGTAGTTGACGGCCCCTTCGGTAGAATTTTCGACCGGAACCACGCCGTAGTCGCTGCGTCCCCGCTCCACTTCCGCGAATACGTCCGAAATATTGGAGCAAGAAAAATAATTGACTGACGCGCCGAATTTTTTCTGGGCGGCCTGGTGCGTGAAAGTAAACTCAGGCCCCAAGTACGCGATCCGCACCGGCTTCTCGAGGCTGATAGAGCTGGACATGATCTCCCTATAAATCGCCTCGATCGCGCTGGCAGAAAGCGGACCCTGATTGAGGGCTTTAAGATGATCCAGCACTTCTTTTTCGCGGTGCGGGGCGTAAATTCCCTGGCCTTCTTTAAGTTTGATGCGGCCGATGTTTTGAGAAGCCCGCGCGCGCTCGTTTAAAAGCCGAAGGATATTCTCATCAATGGAATCAATTTTTTTTCTAGCGCCGTCAACGTTCATGCGAGTCTCCGTTTTGGTCGTTCATTTCTGATTTTGAATCCGCAGCGGCTTCTTCCGCGAGAGAAGATGAGTCAAGCGGCCGCATCTGGACGGGCAATAAACCGGGGTCCAAATCCTTTTCACTGTAACTTTTAAGCGGGGGCAGATCCCCGAGTGACGCAAGCCCAAAATGCTCCAAAAATTCGCGCGTCGTGCCGTAAAGCATTGGACGCCCGGGCGCTTCTTTTCGGCCAACCACCCTGACAAGATTTTTTTCAAGCAGAGTCCCCAGGGCCCCGTCAATGTTGACGCCCCGGACAAATTCGATGTCGGCGCGCGTGGCCGGTTGGCGATAAGCGATCACTGAAAGAGTCTCAAGGGTCGCCTGGCTCAAGCGTTTTTTAAGACGCGATTGATAAAATTTCTTTAAAATTTCAGAAAAACGCGGGTCCGAAACCAGCTGAACCCCCCCGGCGATTTCAAAAAGACGGAAACCTCGCTTCTGGGATTCATACTCACCCCTTAAAACATCAAGATGCCCTTGAATTTCGGATTCTTCGATATTACCCCCTCCGTCAAAGGCGGAAAACGCCTGCTTGATTTCTGAAACCGGGATGGGTTTCTCGCTGGCAAATAAAAGCGCCTCGATCGCATTTTTTAATTCGTCATTTGACAAGGGGATTCTCCTCTACTCGACTGTTTGTAAATTTTGACTTGTGATTTCAATTTCCCCAAAATGCTCCGGCTGCCGCACCCTTACTTTTTTAAGACGGACCAATTCCAAAAGGGCCAAAAAAAGAGTGATGGCTTCGACTTTACTTTTTACGGATTTAAACAAAGCGCTAAAACTCATCAGCGGTTTCGTCTTAAGCCACTGGGTAATGTCCTGTATTTTCTCAGAGAGGCTGAATTCATCCTTAAAAACCTCGTGAACAGAATTCTGAGGCAGGTCGCTTAAGATCCCTCTGAAGGCATCCATCAAATCAAAAAGAGACGCTTCAAAAATAATCTCGTGATTCGGAGTCCTCTCGGGCTCGACGCCAAGCCTCGCAAAAAGCCCGCTTCTTTGGCCCTCACGAATCCTTAAATCACCGGCCACTTCCTTGAAAGCCATGTATTCGACAAGGCGGCGCACCAGCTCCGCCCTCGGGTCTTCCTCCTCGTCCTCCAACCCTTGAGGGTCCGGAGGCAAAAGCATCTTCGATTTGATTTGCATCAAAGTCGCCGCGACCACCAGAAAATCTCCGGCGACCTCCAGGTCCATGATTTCCATCAGCCCCAAATATTCTAAGTACTGCTCGGTAATACGGGTGATCGGGATGTCATAAATATTGAGCTCCTCCTTCTTGATCAAATAAAGAAGAAGGTCTAGCGGCCCTTCGAAAATATCAAGTTGGATTTTGTAACTCAAAGCAACCCCAATACGTTTTTCACTTCCCCGATAGTTTTTTTCGCCACCTCAGAGGCTTTTAAATGCCCTTGCCTTAGGATCTGGGCGACTTGATCCGGACTGATCCTCTTACGGGCTTCGCGGATCGGCCGAACTTTCTCATCCATGATCTCGGCGAGGCCTTTTTTGCAGTCCACGCAACCTTTTTTGGCGGCGGAACACCAGTCATAGACTTGCTCGACGGTCTTGGAGCCGGAAAAAATCTTGTAATACGAATAAACATTGCAAACATCGGGATGGCCGGGATCGGTAGTTTTCACACGGGCCGGATCCGTAATCATCGAGACGACTTTCTTTTTCAATTCATCGGCCGAATCCGAAAGGTTGATCGCGTTGGAATAGCTTTTGGACATCTTCCGCCGGTCCGTCCCCAAGATCCGGCCTTGAGAGGTCAAAAGTGCTTTGGGTTCCGGAAAAATATCTTTTTTATAAAAATGTTTGAAGCGCCGGACAATTTCGCGTGTCAGTTCCAAATGAGCCAGCTGGTCATCGCCCACCGGCACCTGGTTTGCCTTGTACAGCAAAATATCCGCCGCCTGAAGAACCGGATAACCCAGAAAACCATAAGTGGTCAGGTCCCTCCCTTGGATTTCACGGAGTTGTTCTTTGTAAGTGGGGTTGCGCTCAAGCCACCCGAGCGGCGTCATCATTCCCAAAATCATAGCCAACTCCGCGTGTTCGGGAATTTGGGATTGAACAAAAATCACGCTTTTTTCCGGATCAAGACCTGAGGCGATCCAGTCCGTGACCATTTCTATCGAATTTTTATGAATCGCGGCGGGGTTTTCATACTCACCCATGAGGGCGTGAAGGTCCGCCACCATGAAAAAACATTCGTGCGTGCTTTGGAGCTTCTTCCAGTTTTCCAACGCCCCCAGAAGATGCCCTAAATGCAGCGGGCCCGTGGGCCTCATCCCGGAAAGGACGCGATCCATGCTACTCCAGTTTCCTTGCCTTTTCTTGGATCTCGTAAACTTCAATACGGTCCCCCGCCTGAATCTCATCAAAACCGGAGACACCGATCCCGCACTCAAAGCCTTCAAGAACTTCCCGGGCGTCGTCTTTAAAACGTTTGAGGCTTTCGACTTTTCCCTGGTGAATTTTCTGTCCGTTTCTGACCACTCGGCAGGTGAAATTACGTACGATCTTTCCTTTTTGGACGGTGCAGCCGGCAATCATCCCTTTTTTCGAGACTTTGAAAACCTGGCGCACTTCAGCCATCCCCACGAACATTTCTTTGAGCTCGGGCTGAAGAAGCCCTTCCATCGCTTTTTCAATGGCAGTTTTCACTTCATAAATGATCTCATAAAAGCGGACATCCACCTGCTCTTTGTCCGCCAATTCTTTGGCCGACCCGGCAATCCCGGCGTGAAAGCCTATCACCACCGCATTGGAAGCGGCGGCCAGCATCACGTCGGATTCGCTAATATCCCCGGTGCCCGAGTGAATGATATTGAGCC
>OBEQ012905864.1_pt1 | contig 14379 bp, 14 predicted proteins | sample 1670901 | NCBI WGS metagenome assembly OBEQ01 (sample SAMEA104232315, study PRJEB22302) | groundwater metagenome | biome: forest; feature: aquifer; material: groundwater | place: USA | collected 2011-08-07 | depth 5.4 m
TAATATTATCCTGGGGGGTCACGGGTATGGCCTTCATGGCTATCACGTTTTGCGCAATTTTATCTATAGCCGTAATTTCGTTGCTGATCAGATGGGCGGAGGTGCTCTTGATGGAACCGACCACTTATGGGTTAACAATTTTTTCTGGAAGATGAACTTTGAGTATGATCCGATCAACCCTTGGGGACCAAACTTGACCGATGCGTACAACCAGAGATTTTACAACAACATCATGGGTCCTCTAGCCAGAATTCTCAGTGATGATACCTATATCAATAACAAAAATTTAGATCTTGACACCAATGCTCAAACCAACTATACGACCTCGTTTGGCACCCTTACTACAGATGTAAAAAAGAAGTACGCTACAAGTCTCAAAACCGCTAAAAACTTCATCTACTTAAATCAGGGTAGTGAGGCATCTGATCTGGGTATATCCGAAACCACGTTAGACAATACTATCAGTGCTCTTAAAAACTCCTTTGCTGATACTAAAATAGCAAGCGACGTATTCAATGACACCACTATCGAGGGAAATTTTGCAACCATTCGTGGAATCAAAATTCCCTCATCCAGTCCCCTCTATGGAAAAGGAAAGAATTGGTTTGGAACAGGCGCTATCAATCTTGGACCAGACTCATCAGCTCCCTCGGATGTCAATGGCTTTTGGACGGCATTTAATGCGTATGGTTTTCAAAACTGCGATCAATCAGGAAATAGAGTTGGAACAAATATACTGTGCGGACCATTTCCTTCGGGTACTCCAACTCCAGGCGCTTCGCAAACTGGTACAACAAATACCCCTATACCAAGTTCAACACCTGGATCAGCTTTGGGTAACGGCGATGTTAACAAAGACGGAAAAGTCAATGAAGCTGATATGCAGTCTCTATTTTCTAATTGGTTAGTTGATCCGTTAACTAAAACTACTCTCGTATTAGATCAGTATCCTGATGGAGTAGTAAATAGTCTTGATTTTGGGGTAGTAATGAGTAAGGTCACACTTCCCACCCCAACTTTCATACCAACATCCACGGGAGTTCCCACCTCAACGTCAGTTCCTATTCCAACATCGTCCGCACCTACTTCAACACCGCCTCCTGCAGGCAGTCTGCCCAACTGCGATCCGTCTCAAAATGGGGGAAAATATTGTTATGGATTTATAGGATGTTCCAATTCTATGCAGGCTATTGAAGGGTATAACTTCAATTCAGTCAAGGATCGTTTTTGGCCACGAGGCGCCTCATTTGGCGGTGGAGGGGTTCAAGAGTGGGCTAATACCGGTGGAAACTGGTGGAAAAACTTTGATGATATGGTGGCAAAATACGGGACACCAAAGCTTGTCTGGGTAAACTACTGTCTCAATCAAGCTGTTCTTTATACCGATCTGGTTACCGCCCTGAACAATTTAAGAAGTCGAGTCCCAAATGCCCAATTCTATATTAGTCCTTTAAATAGATATGATAAGGACGCTGCAGGTAATCCCTATAATCTCTGTGGGCCGGCAAATTTAAATGATAATCCAAACAAAGCAGATAATCCCTACACGTGGGCCGATAGGGCTGTTTCTGAGGGCTTGACGCAAAGAGGACCAGATCTACCAAGTGGAACAACTAAGCTGGTTTGTGCCAACGTGAGAAATAACTGTGTATCGCCGGGTGATAATTGTCATCTGAGTTCAGATGATAGCCCGGCATGTATAGCCGATCCAGCAGCCTGCAACCACACAGGAACGGGAACCGATATAGTTGGTGACCAGATGGTGAGCTTTTTTGATCGATGATTTTTTTGACAAACTATAATTCCTTTTTCAATTCATCTTCAAATTTTTATTGCTCTGCTGAGAACAATTCGTTTGTAGGTATCGCTGAGAAATAACAACAATTTTTTAGGAAGGGGAACTGTAATCAGTACAAAAAACCAAAATTTTGGTTGAAACAAACTTCCCCTAAAAGTCCTCAGGTGCGTCCCAATCTCCCGAATAAGCGCACCTTTCGGTCCAAAATTTTTAATTTGAACAAGTCCTTCATAGTGAGTCGCAATATGTTTAATGCCTTGTTTTCGAACAGTTTCGTATTTTTTTTCTTTATATACAGTGTTAAACATTTTTACCCAAGATCCTAAAGGTGACTCATGGTAGATCGAAGAAATAGTGCGCGATTGACTCGATTTGATTCTAACCGCAACGGTAAAATCTTTGAGAAAAACACAGTTGTGTTTCTTTAGTATTCCGGCGAATGGGTAGATATGTCCGGGGAAAATATCGGTGTTAAATGGGGTTTCTATGAAGTTTTTTCGGTATGCTAAAGAAGATATCTGACCAACCGAACCAAATATATACTGTACTGCATTTTCTCCGTCAAAAATAGATAAAATAGTGTCTTTAGTTTGATCTGGAGGGAACACGGCCCGGACCGGACGAGAAATATCATCTTCAAACCAAAAGTATGGCCTTGTCACAGCTCCAATGTTCTTATATTTGACAAATGCGTCATTCGTGATCCGTAATGCCTTATCCAATAATACATCATCCTGACAAAGGTAAAACAAAATATCTCCTTTGGCAAGTGAGGCTAATTTTTTGATATTTCCTTGACTACCTAAGTTAATTTTATTTTTAATATATTTTATACGTCCGTCTTTAAATTGAGAGATAATGGTTTTTGTTTTTTGTATTTCTTCCTTATCTGAAAGCCTATTATCATCGGCAATTATAATTTCAATAAACGGAAAATCTTGTTTATAAATACTATCGAGAGCATCCTTTAAATAAGCTGAACCCTTATAGACGGGAATAAGAATACTAAAGGATAATTGTTTTTTTTTCATATTAGAGCTAACTTTTTGTTCATTAATTCTTCTTCTTTTTTGACTGTTAATTCCCAGGCGAATCTTTTTATTACATCATTAGCCTTATTAGTCAAGGTTCTTCTCATTTTGGGATCTGACAAAAGTTCAAGAACTGCATCTGCAAAGAGATCTGTTCTTCCTACTGGGACGGTTTTCATTGCAGACTTAAATGTATCTTTATAAACAGGAAGATCATAAGCTGCGATTGGTATTCCTAGAGCCATAACTTCAGCGATTATCATGCCAAATCCTTCTTCATAGCTTGGGAAGAGGAAAACTTTACTCGATTTAATTAAAGAAAAGGCGGCCTTATCTTCAAGATATCCAGCCAACGTAATATTATTTTGCATTTTAGAAGTCTCGATATGTTCTCGTAATTTTTCTACAGTTTTTTTTGATCCTTGGCCTACTATAACAAGCTTTGCATAAGGTATTTTTTCCGTGACTATTTTCCAGATCTTTATCAAATCAAATATTCCTTTAGACTCATGAAGCCTGCCTAAAAAAGTTGCATCGACCTTTTTATTCGCGGCAGGAATTTTTCTAAAAAATTCATGATCTACACCTAAATGATTTACTTTGATTTTGTTGTTAGGAAAATCTTGGATGATGAGCTCTTCTTTTAGCAATTTATTATCAACAATTATCACGTCAGCAAATCTTTTACTGATGGTAAAGCTGATCTCTTGGGCTAAGTGAGATAGTTTTCTTTCCTTGGGGATAAGGTGAAATATTTTTTGTACCCAAACAACTTTAGTAACTACCGGTTTTAAACCGTTTCTTACTTTGAATATAAACGCAGGTAAAACATCGGCTAACGCATCAGACGTAGAATATATGATATCGAATCGGCCTACATTTAAAATAAGTAATACTGCCTGAATTATTCTCCTAAAGTAAATTAAGCGAACGTGATTAAATTCCGTTTCCTTTGTCGTAATAATGTAATTTGACGGCATTTTTTCTTTTTCACACAACTGCTTACCCAGTTTTGAAGTCACGACCGTTACATTTATATTTTTTATACGCTTAAAAATCTCTATAAAAGCCTTGTCAGCTCCACTTTTGCCATCAGAATAGGAATTCATAAAAGCGAGAATAGATTTTTGTTTCATTTTATAAGGATTGTAGACGAAAGCAATTCAAGTAGCAACTTGACTGATATTTGCTCTTGACTATTATATACAATTTATATACAATCTTTGTATATGCAAACACAAACATTTAATATTGCTTTACCTAAAGACTTAGTAAAAAAGATTGATGAAGTAGCAAAAAAAGAATACCGGAATAGAAGTGAGTTTATCCGCGAAGCGATATGGATCTATTTACAAAGAAAAGAAGGATGGGAAAGAATTTTTGCATATGGAAAAAAGAAAGCAAAAGAGTTTAATATATCAAGTGAAAAACAAGTTAATGACATGGTCTACGAATTTAGACATGGAAGAAAAGCCCGTTAGAGTTGTCCTCGATACCAATATTTTCGTCTCAGGGATTCTTTTTGGTGGTAAACCAAAAAATGTTTTAGAGCTTGTTTATAGAGAACAAATCCAGGCCGTGATATCAGGAAGTCTTCTTTCAGAGTTACAAGAGACACTCCTTAAAAAATTTAAATTTTCAGAAAAAGTCATATTAGAAATGGAAAAAGAAATAAAAGACGTATTTGAGTTTGTTTATCCAAAACAGCAGCTAACTATTCTACTAGATCTCGATGATAATCGGGTTTTGGAAGCTGCGATTGAAGGGAAATGCGGTTATATAATAACGGGTGATAAAGAATTATTACTTTTAAAGAAATTTAAAAATATTAAGATTATCACTGCGAGCGATTTCTTAACTCGTCTAAATGAAACATGAATCCTTTTGTAAAATAGACCAATCCTGCGAAAATACTCAACATAAACTGAAGATTTCTTTTTATAAAAAACAAAAGGATAAAAAAGATAAGCATTAATTTTTGCGTAGGGAAGAGGTATTCTTGTTTCCTAAAAGATGATTGAATAACGTATTGTATGGAATAAAAAAAATCATAGATAAAGCTAATAGGAAAAGTTACATAGCGAAGAATGGATGAACGTACGTTTTCTGTTAACTTATGTTGTTCTAATAGAGTGAATCGGTTCGTAAAGTTACCGGTATCTCGCTTAAAAAACAATACCTTATTGCTAAAAGCCAGCGGACCTGCTAAGCAGATCTTGAAAATAGTGAGGTAATCGCTACTCTTAAAAAACGGACGTGAATCTATTTGATAACCACCTATTTTTTTTAACATGTCAGTTTTATGAAGTCCGTAGAAATAGGAAAGATTGTTGGTTTTAATAAAGTGGAGGAGAGAGTGAAATGTATCGATACATTCATTATTGAAGTCGTGTGTGGTGACGTTGTAACGTTTGCCAGCAAAAAGATTTTGATAGTTTGATACAGCAGAAACTGCTTCAGGACAATCTTGAAAAAGGTTGAGAAGAGTCTTAATGTAATTTGTATCCCATAGATCATCCTGTCCAGCCCACATGAAATATTTTCCATGAGCTTTTTTAAGAACAAAATTAAAGTTGGAAGCAAAACCAAGCCTCTTTTTTTGTTTGAAATAACGAATTCGTGAGTCCTTTTTTGCAAAATCTTGGCAGATTTTTTGTGTTTCATCTGAAGAGAGATCGTCGGAGATGATAAGTTCAAAGTTCTTGTGCGTTTGATGTAAAAGTGATCCAATAGCTTCTTTTATATATTTTTGTCCATTATAGGTTGCTAATCCGATGCTTACTAGTTCCATAGGTTAGTTAATTGTCATTCCCACGAAGGTGGGAATCCAGTTAAAATAAATTCTCATATAAATCTTTCCAATGAGGATTTTTATCTTCAATTAATTTTAATTTCCACTTCCTATTCCATTTTTTTAATCGTTTCTCTCTCAAGATTGCCTCTGCTGGCAAATTATAGTGTTCAGAATAAACAAGTTTATTTACCTTATATTTTTTTGTAAATCCATCAACAAGTTCCTGTTTATGTTCATGAACTCTTTTGATTAAATTATTCGTTACTCCAATATAGAGAGTTCCGTTTCGTTTACTGGCAAGAATGTAAATATAAAACATATTTCTGGATCCCCGATCGATTCGGGGATGACAAGAAGAATTATTTTAGTTTTCTTATTAATCTTGCTGGATTTCCTGCAATCACTGAGTATGCTGGAAATGACTTGGCTACTACACTATTTGCGCCGACAACACAATGTTGCCCAAGATGTACTCCTTTGAGTATGAAAGAATGAGCACCTATAAAAGCCTCATCGCCAATCTCTATTTCTTCTGGTTTTCCCAGTCCCGACTCAACAGGGGATAGCTTGGGGTCGAGAAGGTGATCATGGTCAACGAGAGAGACGTTATAGCCAAAAAGACAATTACTTCCGATCGTAATTTTTTTAATAGCGGAAATTACTACATGTCTGCCTATTTGAGTGTTGTTTCCGATCGTAATCAACACTCGACCAGGTACCGTCTGGTACCTGGCTTTGCCAGCTGTCGCCTGGTACCTGGCTTCACCAGGTGCAGACTTGTACCTGGTTTGAATCCACGCATTTCGGCCAATAGTAATGTTATCGCCCAAAACTACTCCCTTTAGACCAACGTGAAGCCAATCATAACCAGGGCCAATAAAACTATTCTTGCCGAATTTTACTCCTTTTAGCCTTGCAGGAATAGATAAGATCTGGGCAAGTCCTTTGTATAAAATGTTCATACTTAAGCTTCAATACTAACCAAAAATCCAATATCCAACTCCAATTTCCAATAAATCCAATCATCAATTCTCAATTTGATATTATTGAAATTTGGTCTTTGGTTAGTATTGGAGTTGGACATTGGTTTATTGTTAATTTTGATTATATTGTCTTACTGAATTCTTTAAATAAATGCAATTTCAGACTAGATTTTATCAACAAACTCCAGACGTTATTAGGCTTTTTGTTGGATTGAACCTTTAACCGCATACTAATTGTTTCAGGGAGATAAAAAATATTCCACAATATAGCTTTGACATCTGAAAAAGCGAGGGCAAATTTACCACGCGATGTCAAAAAAATTATTTCGGCCAAAAGCAGTAGGAAATATAAGGGAAAAATAAGAAGTAAGTGTTTATTTGAAGTATTTTTAAGAAATGTTCGCATGAAATTCCGTTCACTCCAGTAGTGTTTGGTAGGACGATCAAATACAACCCTAAGAGTTGCCGAGACTTTATGATAAATAAATGATTTCTTCGTGTACATCACCTTGTAACCTAGTAACCTGACTCTCCAGGAGAGATCCAGATCATCGTTGAGGGTGAAGTAACGCTGATCAAAGCCGCTCACTTTATTCCACAGTTCTCTTTTTATTATAAACGAACCTCCGTAGGAAAAAAACGCTTCGCCAGAAGAAGGAATATTTTTTAGATTCTTTGCGGGATAATTCTGCATCCCAAAGCCAAATATGTCGGCAATTCCACCTGCATTATCGATTATTTTTTTGCCTGATTCTTTGTACGTATAATAATTAAGGAGAACGCTTGTTACGATACCGACATCATCATGTTCCTGAAGGAATTGGTACAGTTCTTTAACGCAGTTTTTGTCCAAACGGATATCGTTGCTTTGGAATATCACAAACTTGCCTGATGTTTTAGTAAATGCAATATTAGATCCTTGTGCCGTTCCAGCGTTAAATTTATTTTTAAATATTTTAACTTCAGGGTAGTATTTTTTTACAAAGTCCTGGCTTCCATCTGTTGAACAGTTATCCAACATGAACACTTCGTTAGGTACTAACGTTTGCTCAAAAACAGAATTAAAATATTCTTTTAAATGAGATAGACCATTATAATTCAAGACTATTAATGAAAGATTCTTCATATTTTAATTTCAATTATCATCAATCTCCAATAACCAACTCCAATTTCCAATAATAATCAAAAATCCAATGACCAATCCCAATCAACACCAATGTCCATTTACCAATAATCAAAATATTTGTTCATTGGTAGTATTGAGGTTTGGTTTTTGGTTAGTATTGGAGTTGGACGTTGGCTTTTTGCTTATTTTGTTCATTGGTACTTACTATCTATTCCACAACGAGATTCCCGATAGGCGCTCGAGCTGTTTTTTTTGTTGGTCTAATCTGTTTATTTTAATTTGAGAAAAACGAAGTTTCTTCATCTGTTGAGTGATGTTTTGTTGAGCCTGTTCCATCGACATCACACGCGAAGCCAAGCGAGCCAGTTGTGTTTCATGCACGGTCTGACGAAATAAGGAGGAGGCTATCAAATCCTCAAAAAATAAAAGAATCGTCTCTAAACTGGGCTCGAAAAGAAAATTGAGACCTAAGCTTTTTTTATTATCTTTCTCCTCGGGAGAAGTTGAATAGGGTTGATCTCCCGATACGTTTGAAACAGAAGCGCTTTGATTGATCATATTTTCAAATTTTCCATAATAAACCAAAATACTTTGATACTCGACTAAATGGTAGATCACCGGCTTTAAACTTTCAAGGGTGATATTCTCATCCGGAAGCTCAAAGTAGAGATATTTTTTTTTGTGTTCGGATTCATCATATAATCTTCTGCCTACTCTACCGATGATGATAATGTCTGAGTTGTCCTTCTGACTTTTTTCTAAAAATAGTCTAAAAATTCTGGCAATCAGATCTCCGTAAAGACTGGTGTTTGCTGAAAGAAAAACAGATACAGTAGGTTTTTTAATTTTTACGGGCGTTTGTTTTATTTTTATTATCGTTGCAGGAGCTTTTTTGACAGAATTTGCCTTCATTTTTTTCATCAATTCTTGATATCTTTTATGGGCCTTTTTGACATCAAAAAATACATCGGAAAGTTTTACGAGATATTCGCGCGTTTTCAAAACCGAACCTCTTACTTTGCGCATTTTCATAACAGCAATCTCTTCATATGCCTGGGCAATCAGTCTGAAAGTCCGGGTGAATTCGATTTCGGAAAGGATTAGTTTTTTGTACTGCATACTATTAAAATTCCAATGACCAAATCGCAAATCTCAAATCTAAACCACTTAATTGATTCATTGGGATTTGTTGCTTGTTTGGTTATTGGAAATTGGGATTTGGGATTTATCGATAAGTTTTAGGAACTGCTCTTTATTCTTTCCTACTTTGATAAGTAAATCTTGAAAATTTTCGACGTTCACCATATCCTGCAATTGCTTACGTTGTTTTTCATCTTGATAGGCTAAAATGAGTTTGGAACGAAGCGTCTCAATAGCTTCATTAGTCATTTCGTCTAATGCGTGCAGCCAGATCAAGCTGAGAAGCACGAGTTGGATCTCTTCGGGCATAATGACATTGTAGTGTTGGTCAAAAAAAAGCTGGAGTTTTTCTCCGGTTTTTAAGATTGTTTTCACTTTTTCCGAAAGTTCTGCGCCAAAATGTGAAAATGACTGCATCTTCTCATAGTTTGTCAAAAATGCCGTAATTTCTCGATTAAGCGACCGCTTTAAGGCGCTTTGGGTCTGTCGACCTACCCTTGTAACTGACAGCGATATATTGATTGCAGGACGCCTGCCTTTATAAAACGCGTCGCTATCAAAAAAAATATGGCCATCGGTCATACCCATGATGTTGGTTGAGATAAAGCCCGTGAGATCTCCTTCAACGGTCTCGGCTACAGGCAGAGCGGTGATCGAAACTTCTTTTTTTTCCGGATGGGAAAAATTGCCGGCACGCTCCAACAAACGTGCGTGAATATGAAAAATGTCACCGGGATATGAATCTCGTCCGGGGAAACGGCCACCTAAAAGTGCTACTTCCCGATAAAATTTTGCGTGAGTCGAAAGATCATCAAAGACGACGACCACGTCACGGCCCTGATCACGAAAAAACTCTGCTATTGACATTGCGGTATAGGGAGTCAGAAATATTAAACTCGGAGACTCAAAAGGATCTGAAGCGACGATAACGACGGAGGAGTTAATTTTTTCACGTTCGAAAAATTCCTGCAGTTTTTTAATATCGCTTTTCTTCTTTCCGATTGCTGCATAAACCACAATCGAGCCATTGATTATTTGATTTTTTACGGTCGTTAATAAAAAAGAGGACTTGCCGGTTTTTCGATCTCCTATGACAAGTTGACGCTGACCTTTTCCCAAAGGAATAAGGAGGTCTACCAAACTGATGCCAGTAAAAAAAGGCCGCTGAATTCGTTTACGAGTTGCAATACCCTGGACTTCTCGATCGACTTCCCAGACATTTTTTATCTCTTCAAAATCGCGCTGGTCGAAAAAAGATCTACCTAAGGGATTGATAATCTGGGCTAATAATTCATTGCCTACCGGAACGGATACGTTGGTATTTGTGCGGGTAACTTGGTCGCCGGCTTTTACTGGTTGTTTGGATAAAAGCAGTACTTCGATTGTTTCATTATTAAGTGAAAATACCTCACCCATCTGACCTTCTTCAAAGAGAATAATTTCTTGCGGACGCGCATTTGGCAGGCCGACGACTCGAGCAATAGGATAACGAATTTCTTCAACAAATCCATATTCTCCAATTCGTTTAAGATAGTATTCATAATTTTTCATAATTTTTCTGATTAATCGGAGACTCAGAAAACCAGAAAATCAGAGTTCCGGAAAATCTGATCAATCCGAATAATCCGAGTCTCTGATATTCAGATTGCCGATCCATTGGTGTGTGGAATAGATAATGGGGTAAATGAGTTTTGTAGTGGTTTTTTATGCCTTACCTGATCAATCATATTCTTCCAATCTTCAGGTTTATATCGTTCGGATAATTTTTTCTTTAGAGAGAAATCTTTCTCTTTACCATCAAAGGTTATGACAGCTCCTGCTATCAAACTTTTATCGCATTTGAGATCTACAAGTACTTGAGTGCCATAGTGTTCAACAAACCAGTTCGAGATTTCCTTTACCATATCGTCTGTTGTTTCGCATGCAATAGATAAATATACGACCGGCATATTTTTAATGTTATTACGCAGATCTGTCAGAAATTTGCCAAATGATTCTGGGTCTATCAAGTTGATCTGTTCTTGGACTGAATAGGCTTTGATTTTTTCCTTCATCTCATGCGAAAAAAGCTCACCCATCTTTTTATCCAGATCGATGCGCTTATTATACAGCGATGCTTTGAGCTCATCGATTGACTCGATGATCTTTTCAGCCGCTGTTTTGGTCTTGATTATTGAGTGAATGTAGACGAGATAAGAGGACTTTATCATAATAAAAATTCAATTTTTATAATTTCTGGATCACCGCGGATTTTACGCTATTCAATCTAGAATATATTTTACGATTCTACTTGACGCTGCTGATTTTCGCGGATCTGTGAAAATCTTGTAATCAATATCCGTGGAAATCTTTCATGTTTTTTCAAAGAAAAAACATGCCTTGTTCTTTGGCTTTATCAAGAGCTTGGATTACTAATTTTTTGTGATCCTTGGGAACCAAATTCATCCTAAGAATATCTTTTGCGAGCTGAACGACGATCGTATCAATTTCTTCATCTACTTGTTGCAGCTCTCTTTTTTTATATTCCTCCACGTCCGCCACAGCTTTTGCGAGCGACTTCATCATCTGGTCTTTCAGTTGGACTTTCGCTTGATCGAGTTCTTTGACAATATCATTTTCAATGTTGTCCAGTGCTTTTCCAGCTTTCTCGAGTGTCTGAGTTTTTACCGACGTTAATAAATTTTCGTAGTCAGTGATAAAACGCTTTGAATGCTGATCTACCATCTCTAAATATTTTTGACTTGACTGGCCTAGCGAAGTTTTGAACTCACTATTCAGATCGTTTTTAAAAAGTTCAGCGTGAGTCAAAAGTTCATCAGACTTGTGTTCGACTTTTTCTAAAATTGAATCAGAACGATTCTGGATATGAGCCATGATCTCGTCTGCTTTTTTATAGGCATCAGTTTGCACTTTTTTAATCTCGCCCAGTCGGTGAAAGTACGAGTAAAATGTGTACGCGACAAAAATCAAGATTAAAAAATCAGTCAGAATAAGAACGCTTTCCCAGTTAAGACTTGCAAGATTTGGCATAGATTACTATTTGTCTCAAATTTATTCTTCGAACGAATAGTCAATTAACAGAGAGTCGAGAAGATTTTTTTAATTGTTCTCGACTAAGCTCGAACAATAGTCTGATCCATATTTAAATTTATAGAGTTAAAATCAAAATTGCAATAACAATTCCGGCACCAATAATGACGACAGTGATGATTACGTTTAACGCAATCCCAAGTTCGATGACTCTTGATGCAAGTGGATTTCGCCCCAGTGCTTCGACTCCGCGACCAGCGACTCGACCGAAGGCATAAAAAGCCAAAATAAAGGAGAAAATCAGAACTAATGCTGCTAACAAATAGCGCAATACTGAAAGTGGATCCTGTGTCCAGGCGAGTCCAGATAAATTTGCAAGGTCAAGCAAGTTGCTTTTGACGGATACTTGATTGGAAGAAAATTTCATACTGATTGCGACAGGAATGGGTTTGATTTCTTTTTGATTTTTAGGATTATAATTTTCTTGCGCAGTACCGACGATAAATCCGGATTTGATTGCCTTCATTCCAACTCCGGGAATTCCTGAAGATGTGATACTGTCTCCTTTTTGAATTGAACCATTAATCACTGAGACAAGAACTTTTGCAGTTCCAGAAGAAACAACGGGATAATTTTTAACATTTGGTTCTGTCTTTAAGTCTTGAATCGAAATTGCCGCATTTAAAACAACCACTCCAATGATCGATTGGTCATATTGTTTTGTAGTCAAAATAAAACCCTTTGCAGATGTAGCAACGATGGAACCATCACGAACTTGTTTATCTACAATCGGCACTGAGGTCGCAACTCCTAATGATACGTCCGCGGCAAAGACCACTGTAATAAGACAAAATAGTGAAAAAACTACGAACGTCATTGAAAGAAAAACATTTTTCATACCCTTTTACCCTCAGTATACGCATTGTTAAAAGCTAATGTCAATTGATACAAGTATAGTTGTTATGTTTTGGAATATAAAGAAGATCCAAATATATAATAATGTACACAAATTGTATACGGAATTGCAGTAAAGAGTCTAATTATCCTCTTGACATCTGATAGTCTTATACTCTACACTGAAATTTGTTACATATACATACAATAATAAAAAAATAACATGTTACAAATTCTTCTTACTAGCCTCACTTCAATCACGAATGCATTGGTAAAAGTGGCATTCGGTGCAGTATCAACCGTTACGATTATTACTTCAGTTATAACAGGTAAATCTCCTGTTCTGACAAAACAAACTCTGCAAATTGATCAAAAAACTTTAAAAAACTTTAGCTTTGTCAACGCTTCCAAAACTGACACAATCGGCAATGTTCAAATCAGTCTTCCAACCATTTTGAATGAAGATGTTTTGGCCAAAAAAAATGCAACAGTCGGAGGAACGCTTATCGCAAATCAAATCGGGGTCAATACCGTTCCCACCTATTCCCTTGATGTCAACGGAGACCTAAAAGTTAGTGCACGAGTTCTTTTAGGTGATCTTGCCTCAGACCCAAGTGGAATAAACGGAGCGATTTATTACAACACAACGTCAAATAAATTTAGATGTTATGAAAATAGTAAATGGATTGATTGTATGGGTACTTCAGGTCTAGGCGCAACCGGCGCTACTGGTCCTGCAGGAAAAGATGGAACGAATGGAAAGACCGGTGCAACTGGAGCCAGCGGATCTGGCGGAAGCAGCGGAATTACGGGAGATTCTGGAGGGACTGGACCAACGGGAGCAACGGGTCTATCAGGTCCAACAGGACCAACAGGAGCTACAGGCGCGACGGGGGCTAGTGGCCCTACAGGAGCTACAGGCGCAACAGGTGCAAGTGGGCCGACTGGGGCTACTGGTTTGTCTGGACCGACTGGCCCAACAGGAGCTACAGGTGAAACTGGGGCAAGTGGACCAACGGGGGCAACAGGTACTACGGGCAGTTCAGGTCCCACAGGGCCAACGGGAGCGACTGGAAGATCCGGACCAACGGGCCCCACAGGTGCAACTGGTAGTAGCGGTCCGACAGGACCGACCGGTGCTACAGGTGCAACGGGCGCGAGTGGGCCAACGGGAGCTACGGGTACTACTGGATCGTCTGGTCCCACTGGTCCTACGGGAGCAACCGGCGCAACAGGTGCGAGCGGGCCGACGGGAGCTACGGGTAGTTCAGGACCTACTGGACCGACCGGTGCTACGGGTACTACGGGTAGTTCAGGACCTACGGGAGCAACGGGAACTACTGGAACCAGTGGACCTACCGGGCCGACCGGGGCAACAGGCGCAACAGGGGCAAGTGGACCTACAGGAGCTACAGGTACTTCCGGACCGACAGGACCTACGGGAGCAACAGGTAGTACTGGCGCAAGTGGGCCAACTGGTGCTACAGGCACTGCTGGTACTTCAGGTCCTACAGGACCAACTGGGGCGACCGGAGCAAGTGGTGCGAGTGGTCCAACGGGAGCAACAGGAATATCCGGACCTA